>Ga0181612_133390_pt1 | contig 21477 bp, 8 predicted proteins | sample HoacroProtozoa21_FD_119630 | JGI IMG/M metagenome (GOLD analysis project Ga0181612, IMG submission 119630) | Hoatzin crop microbial communities from Cojedes, Venezuel. Combined Assembly of Gp0051906, Gp0051904, Gp0051908
GTTCTGCCATCACAGAAGTCCTGCCATGGAGCACGCTGTTACAGCCATGGAACAGACGTGCTAAGCAGACCTAAGCAGACTAATCAACTCCAGTGATTCACAGTCTTTCCGACTTCTACTCCTGCTTTGCAGGATAGGAGAGACTAGTTTGATTACAACGACTGTAGCAAGGTTAATTAAGAGGTCTTCTGATCTCTCACACTGAGAAAACTATCTTGATTTAGCTCAGGAAAGCTGTTATGGCCCTTGTAAAGGCAATATTGGGAAGCTATGAATAGCAAGGTAAGTTACAACTTCGAAGTACATCAGAGTCTGCTGAGGTCTAGATTTGCAAGTCGGGAAAGGAGACATCTACAGCTTTTATTGCGTCTGGGTGCTTTTTTTTTCTGTGTGGGTTTTTTTTCAAGTGGTGGTTCTTTTTTTGTTGTGTTGTTTTTTTTGGGGGGGATGGGACGGGGGGCAGGAGGTGGGCGTTGGTATGAGGTTTTTTAGCATTCTCTCTGATATTCTGAAAAGAGTTCCTGAATTCACTGTAGCCAAATTTGATGTTTAGCCAGGTCCTCAATTCTGGATGTTGAAGATTTTTGTCTGTTAGATAGGCAGCTCCTGCTGGGTACCCATCAGCAAGTTCCTTCGTAAAGTACAGGTAAGGCATAATTAAAATCTTGTCAAGTTATTTCCTTTCTGTGTAACCTACAAGAATAACTAAGCAGCTAAAAATGATGCCTAGAAAGTACTGCTACCATGTAGGAGGCCTGTGCCCAGCTTTTACATACTGAGTTCTCTACAGCAGGAAAAAGAACCTGGCAGTTCCTTGAACACACTAGCAGTGATTTTCTTACTCTGACTGATTTGCTATTTAGTCTTTTACAGAAGGTAGAAAAGCCTCAGGGAGAACAATCATGAGGAAACCATTTGCTAGCTAGATGACACTGCTAAGTGATTAGTTCAAGTCACCTTTTGCTTTTTTTAACAAGGCAGGTAGTTAACTCAGGGTGAAGACTCACAGCTGTATGAAGGGCATATTTTTTTTCTAGTTAAGCATAAAATAAGCAACTATTTCTGAGGACATACAGCATCTAATTTTTTGTGGGACTCCGACAGGGAAAACAAGTATACTTAAATCAGGTCTTGGAATCACAGTATTTCTCTGAAATTGTCTTCAAAGTCTGTTCCTCTGAAAATGGAGTAGGTGTTAGTCCTTTTAAGTAAGTGACAGCAGCCTCCTGCTAGCTACAGCGCTCAGTCATGGCTGTAGGTATTTGGCTCCTCGTGACAAAGGAACTCCCAATCAGCAGGCTGCTGTCAGCTCGTAGCTTCTTTGAAGCTGTGCTGATTTGTGTTAGGTTTCAGTATTTACTGTGCCTCAGTGAAAAAGGAAAACACTTGACTATATCCCAGTAAGTACAAGTAGTCACGTGGAATGCAAAACTTTATGCTCCAATTCCTATTTCAGAGGCTGCCTACACATTTTATATTCTATCGTTGCTAGATAAAGCACATAATTAGTCCTTGATATGGGGTCAGAACCTAAGTCTTTGTCCAAATTTCTAAAGCACGGGGCTAAAAGGGATATTTTCTGGTCTACCTTAATGAAATTTGAAGTCTCTTCTGCAAAAAAAGTCCTACTTTAACAGGAAGAAAGAAAAAGTTGTTCTCTGTGTCTCTCTTGGTTCCCAAATGCCTGCGGTTGACGGCAACTAGTTGACAGGTATCCTGGGAAGGGAAAGATGGAATCAAATCTCAGTTCAACAGAACACTGGATCTGGAGGTTTTTACATTTTGGATGAGTTCTGTAAGCAGCGCTTCCCCTCTCTACCATAATTTTTGGATGTCTATTCGAGTTGCCCTATACTCCTTCTCTATACTTCTTAATTTGAAGACTGTGGTTCAGTCTAACTCTAAATTTATTAAATTTCTTACAAATTTCAGTGTTGAATTTTCATTATGTATGTCAGAACTTATGAAAGACTTAAAGATTTAGAGAAGGTGATGGATTACAAAAAGATTTGTTTACCAGGAAGGAACATTGAGTATATTTTGAGAAAGTTTTTATTTGAGTTATTTGTGTATTCTTGATTTTGATCTTCCTCAAGTAGTGCATTATGCATTCTATGCCTTTGAGTGTAGGGTCCTGGGAACAGCTGTATATATGTGTATGAACACATGTTCAAATGAAAATCGTACTCTGGAGAAACCAAGATGGTAAAAATTTATAAAACATCCTGTCTGATTCTGAGTGGATCACAAGGGCTGTCTGAGAGTGCTCAACAGAAGTTCAGAAGTGTTAAGGGCAGGAGATGAAAGTACAGGTTTAGATATATGTAGAAAGGTAAAGTATATCAGGAAAGATACTTGTGTTTGACAGAATACTTTTTGGGTTTGCTATATGTACTTCATATTTCTTCAGTCATTTTCAGATCTCAAAATAAATATTGGAGTCTTCAAGCTGTATTGTAAGTAGCACAAACCATTTGTTACCCTTCTCTAAAGAAATTGTTTGAAAATAACTGGTAACAAAAAGAAGTTCCAAGTGTTTATTTTTGTAAAGTTTAGGTTAAAATATCATTCTTTACTGTGGGGATGTTTTGTCCTCATGATAATTTCACGAGTCAATGTCTCCCACTGATATTTGCTATTGCTGTGGTAGTACCACTTATCAGAGTGTTGCCAAACCTGTGGCTGTGTAAGCATTTCCTAGGAAATGACACGAGGGAGGCTTTTGGTTGGGCTTTGGTCTGTAAAACTGTAGAAAAGGGGTCATAAACCAGAAGTGTAGCGTTCTTTTCATACTATTGTTGAAGCAACAGTGACCCAGTGAAATTCAAGAACCTCTCCAAGGGGAACAGTTGCCCTTTTAATCTCTTGCACATGTTAATTCATGCTTGCAAAAAACCTCACATTAATATTTTCAGATTGCAAGCAAAAAAATAGCTACCTAACTATCTATTGTCATTCAGTGCCTGCATAATCCAAACAATTCATTTCTGGGGCAAGTACCAGTTCCTGCAAAACCACGAAGAGTATGAGCAGCCCTTGGGCTGTCATTAAGTTGTTTCCCTGGTCACATTAACGAGCTCCAGTGATAAGTCATTCAGTAGCAGCAAGCGTTAATCACAGCTACCATCCAGATTTATAGGATCAAGTCTGAAGCCTAATTCTTCTGTGTGAACTGGGTAATTATCACATCTCTAATGCAAATGACCAGATGTAGTGGACTACATAATGCCTAACACTTGGCCTGCTGGAACACCAAGCAAGAGAATATTAAAATGCAGCCTTATTTTTGAGGCCGTTAAGATGAGACTTCTCTAAGCATGAAGTGATTGTGCTTCTGTGATGATTGTTGTTAAAACATTACCATAACTGGAGACATTAATACAAAGGTTTTTGTTCAAATTCAGAAAAAAAATTGAAAATTATGTAGTATGGTAGTATTCTTAAGCCAATAACTATAATAAAATATCCTTAGAGGAGTTTGATTTGTAGAGAGCGATGCAAATCATGAGATTTTGGATTTTTTTAATGTATATGCTTGAATAAATGCATGCATAAACCAATATGTATATATACATACATATATGTGTATATATATGTATATAAAATAATAGCAAGAAAATATATGGATTTTTATAATGGATATTCCATAAACCCAGGTTATGGTAGGGAATAATTATATTTTAAAACAAACCAGGATTCCGTCCCCTGATACCCTCACGGTACACTTCTGTCTGCTTCTGAATGAGAAACATTTTCAGAATGAAACCATTTGTGAGACCGCAATCAAAATGAAATCTAAATACAACTTTTTAATGTAATTTATGATTAAAAATCCACATATTATTAGATGTGCTTCTCTTTGGATCTAGAAAATAAAAAGTGATGCTTAATTAGTATATTAACTACTTATTAGTTGTCAAAATAGGGGCATTGTGCTATTTATTTCAGACCCAGTATGCATGTGTAACAGAAGCAATTAACATTAGTCCCACTAGGAAAGATACAATACCTCCACAGGGTTTCACCCTCAAAACTGTGGCAGTGTCTTGCAATTTTTACCCTACAAAGCTGTCCAAATTCTAAAAATTGGTTTTGAGGCATCTGATCACTTTTTCAGAAGCTATGAACTAATTCTTAAAAAGGATCCACTCTGTATTTCCCTTCAGGTACCTAATCTTTGTGCTAAGGAGAGCTTCAAAATACCGTCTCAGTTGCTCACTGGGATGTAGAGAACCACAGGCAGAATACCGCAGCCTGAGCATTACGTCTGTACTACTACTACTGCTACACAAAATACTGCCGTGTATAAAGATAGTGTCTCTCCATGTCTCTTGTTTTACTTTGGATTAGCAATAGACTTCTAAGTGAATAAAGAGAGAAAGACAAAAGAAGGGTTGGGAAAAAAGAGTACAAGGCAAAGTCTATCAGTGCAGCTTAATTGTCAGAATATCTGTCTACAGACTTAGGTCTAATTACAAATTAAGTGGAATAGATGATAGGGCTTATTACCTAGAAGTGTGTGCTGTCATAATTAGAATTCTATTTAGATATTAAAAAGATGTTTCTAGCTCTACTTTTTTTCCTGAAAAAAGGATGTTCTGATTTAGAAAACTAATCCTAGGAGAGAGCTCAGGCTTGAAAATCATGAACAGATTTAATTACTTTATTACATGTGGGTTATGGAGTAATTTCTTCGGAATCTTTTCTTCCCAGTGGTGGTCTGGGACTCAGCTTGCTGGATGCTTTGAATACTGCTGGTGGGTGCCTAATTTTCTAGGTGTTTAAAAATTAAACATGGCAGTATTAGTGTCTCTTTATAGATATATCCCTACATGCTTCTAAGAAGTGATGCCATTCTACGTTAACTAAAATCCAGTTATAAGTATATTTGAAAGAAATGTCTGACTTCTGCCTGTACTTCTGTTTTTTCCTTCAAAAGCACATTAGTTTTATGAACGCTGGTTAGAATTTCTCTCTATGCACTTTAAAGATCAACTCCAAGTTTTTCACTGAAGCCACAGTTAAGTGCATGTCTCAAGATCATACATTAGGCAAGCAATCTACATATGTTAATAACTCACGTTGCAATTTGAATGACTTCTCAGTTTCTGAAGAATTCCTGTCTCTAGCTCTTATCTATAAATGTTTTTTAACTGATCTGGCTTAGAACTTTGCATTTATAGACTGACTTTTTCATTGTGGGGGAGGTGGAACAAATTACATTGGTGCTTTTTCCTGGAAATGTACTATCTCCAGAGATTAGGGGACTGTAATCTATTTGCACTATCAGCCGTTTCTTTCCTTGTCTGCTAGATACTTTCATGACTGATAAAAAAGACTTGCCGACAAATCTAATTCAATATAAACATATGGAGATATTCAAGGATATCTAAGACTTTCTCTAACCAGCTGGGAAACTTGAGGGTGGGAGGACTGACTGAAAAAAAAGAGAACGCACTTGATCCATAAATACAAAAACCCCACAGAATGTACTTTTGAGTTTCTTGCCATGAGAAAAGAATCCAGGCCATAGAAATACGAATGTTCAGGTTTTTGTGTTTATTTGTTTATACTCCTTTCCGAGTATTTAAGTGTTTTCTAGGTAGTCTCCTCTTCTTACAGCTGAGAGACTGGCTTTCTGTGTCAGCAGTTACACACCTACGTAAGGTTTCCTTGTATGGAGATTTGATTTATTTCTGTTTATTTCCTTTTATTAATATGCTGCATGGACTTTGCTTATGAAGAAGAGGATGTCTTCAAACAAAAGTTTCTTTGGCTGCAGCACAGTTTGTTTGGCGCAGCTAAAGACTGTATTGCAGGATTATCATGGTATCTCACCATTATATTGTCGTTTCACACTGAACAGAGCCAGGTTTGGAGAGTTTGCAACTGTATTTTCTTACAACTAATGCTCCTTTATATTTTTTTGAATTAAGAGGGTTTTCAGGGAAAAGAGCAGTAGGCCTTTTGTGCTGTAGCAAACAATTCTCAGGAAATCTTAGATGTTGTAGTTCTTGTGGTGGTCTTACGTACAGAATAAAGCAGACATTGAGCAGTGATGGCTGATTTCTTGATCTCTCTTTCAAGCTGAATAATGTCTGGTAAAAAGAACTAAGGAAAAGAGCTAAGGGCTATCTTTCTTTGACTGTTTATTTTTTTAACAAAGGTAAAACTGTGCAAACCATCTTCTGAGAAGATGGAGGTCAGGTATTGTCCACACTACTCTGAGCTGATTTTAGTGAAAGAGAAGACAGTGGAAGAGTTAATTTCTGCATGCATCTTGTTTGATTCTCCTAAGGCCCAGCCAAAAACAGAAGGCTTCTGTTTCTTATTGACCACTTTATGAGAATATGTAAAAACTTTGAACTAGAATGCTTGGACTGAAATATCTGCATCGCTACTCGTGATATTTTGTCTGGTTGATCAGATGGTTTGTGATTCATAGTCTTTTAAAGCTAAACTTACATGGAAATTTTTATGATACCAAGGTTAAGTCTTTCCTTTCTCCTTCACAGTACAGTGTCTATTTTTTTTACTGCCTCCCAATTTTTTTCTTTGTTTACCTAAACTTTTTCTAAAATCCATACCATTTCTATAGTGTGATAAGAAGCTGAGATTATTATTGTCTTGCTATTATCCCTCACTGTAAAAATAGAGGGAAACAGCATGAAAAAGATCAACAGTGTAGATAGAAATCCTAAAATCTATACTATGATCATGCATTTTCTTGGAAGGAGGCACAGAAGCTATTAGGCCCTCTTGCTAAACTGATGAGAAAACCGAAGGTTGAAGAGGAAAGAAAAATTATACAAGATATTAAAAAGATACAGCCTTCTGAATCAGAAAGAAAGAAGTAACTGAAGTAGAAAATAGAACTTCCAAAAATGAAAGAAAAATATTATTAACACCATAGGGACATGTAACTAAAAGTGAAATTAATTCTAGGGAAGACGTCAGTAGCACACACAACTTTGTGACAAGAGTAAGTAATCCCATAGAACATAAGGATTCACTGGAACAAGTGACCAGTAAATCAGGAAAAAGCATAAGGCTGAGCAGTCCAGAAAAAGATGGGACGTAGCCAGGAAACCTAAAGAAAACTGCATATCTGACATAGTCTTTCCTATTTAAAATGCACAGGGTCTAGGGGTGGCAGGAACAGACTTAGTCTTATAAGGATTCCTGAGCACTTAGGGAAGATTCAAAGTGCGAGAACGGAGGTTTTTTTGTCAGGAGAAGTATGAACCTACTTTTGTTATAACTGTCACTATGAACGTGAGTTCCAACTTCTGGATTTCTAATAACATTCTCTGGATTTTGCATCACTATGGGTGCTGATGCCTGGGAAATGGAACAGTGGATTTAATTCCGCTGTGGTGCTGATGGCTAGTCTAACGCCATGCACATTTTGTGATGTATAAGGCTTTCTATTTAGGAATAATTACAAAGCTCTCAACAGCTTCAACTACAAAGCTCTCAATGCATTAGATAATACCAGACCGATTTGTCAAAACCTGTAACTTATCCTGTGTAAATCTCAGTTATTTTAATAACTCACAGAGCTTTGCATCCTCCCTGCCCTCCTCCCAGTTAGTCCACTGTAATTAAAATGAGACTACTCTGAAAGAATAGACGGAAGATACCAGAAACTTCAGAGCGTGGGACTTGGGTATTTTGTTCGTGAACTTCTCCCCATTTTGCTAACCGTAACTGAGAGAAAAGCGGAGCCCTGTTGAACAAAATGCCCCTTGCTGGAGCTCTGCTCACTTGTATTACAACCATGGGGAATGGAAGTGGAAACTTTCTAGCCCTCTACAAAGCAGGGTCTTGCTGTCCGGTAACTTTTTAGTCTCTAATTGCTGTTCTATATCAAATCTGATTGGATCTGGCATTTAGCTCCTCTTAAGGTGACTGAATGTTAAACATATTCTGAAGCTTGCTTCAAGGTGGCAGAGGGGAAACTTTAGAGATGGAATAAAAGAATAGAACTGCACAAATCGGATTCAGAACTACTGAAAGCAATAAAGAGTTCATTCCACAGGAGTGATGAACCCATGGTCTGTAGTGTTTTCGCTATACTTCTGTACCATCCGATAGTAAACAAGTAGTCTAGAGCAAAACAAATAATTTTAGGATGTATTAAAAGAGTTTGGGAATATTGTGATGTTTAAAAGAGAATCAGTGCATTTCAACTTATTGATTTGTGTTCAAATTATTGTCACAGTGTCACAACTGGTTCACTTCTAATGACATTTCAATTTCAAAATCCTCATATTTTTTAAAGTGTCTAGATCTTTCTGCCTGCAAATAATTCACAATTACTTCCACACATCTCCTGCATATAGAACAACAATGAGTAGATTTGCCTTTTGCACGCTGTTACTTAATTTAACCTATGTCTCCACAACACTCTGTTCCATAGTCTCTGCAAATGGTTCACAAAAATTCTGGAATATTTTCGTTAATGCCACAATTTATTTAATTGTATTTTAAAGATAATGAGAATTTAAAGGTTCAGGTAATTTGCTTTCCAAATCTTGAATGCAAACACTTTAGGACATATATTAGGATATCAGGTCTCGTTATGTTCTTCTAAGAAGTCCTCTGAAAATAGGATAGTCATCAGTTAAGAGCAATAGATCTTTACTACGACTGTCATGCTGTAATGATAAATTAAAATTTTACTACGCCTCTCTCTTCCTGTGTCTCTCACCTTTAAGCAGTGTAAACATAGTCATTGCTAGGCTCCCTGGCAGATTTGTTAGCCTATTTTTGTCTGATTTTGAATAAAAACTGTTTATGGAAGAATTGTAAAAAAAATAATAATGACGTGTATCTTTAAGGCAATAGTTAAATCCCCAAACCTACAGAGCAGTTAAATAGAAATAATAAAGAATATATGACCAGGGCTATCAAGAGAAACATCCAGACAAACACTGACCAAAAAATAGTATGGTATAGACACAAAACCTTAACAGTAGTTGAAAATTCTGCGCAGAAATATTTTAAGCTTTCACATATTTTAGCCTTTATAGTTTCATAGCTTTTCCATCCAGATAGAGATTGTGTGGAACTTCTGTTGGCTTCGGTGGAAACTGTAGGGATGAATACCAGAACAAACATTTTCCCTTGTCGTAGTGTGATGAGAATGTATTAATCTTTTTGAAATACAATACTTTTATTGAGAAGCAGAATATAAATCTATTAAGTTTCCTATAATTTATTATCTGCAAATATCTCATATTTTAAAGGTTCTTTTTTGAACAGTCATCCTAATTCACATTCCCTTCCCCTAGGCTCAAAGCAAATGGCAGTAATTCCACTGCCATGACCCAACTTTTTAAAATTATCAAGTAAAACAAGGCTTTCTTAGGTCATTATTGCCAAGGAAGCTAAAAAAATTATCTCTTTGAAAGGAGTGTTTGAAATACCATTTTCTTTCCACATTTTAGTTTTAACAGAGATTTCCCAAAATGAGGGCTCTTAAAGCTATTTTAATCAGCTGATTAGTAGTTAGACTAAGATTTCTGTCTCTTTCACTGTATGTAAGAATAAAAAGGTAATTCTGTTATCTTGAAGGATTTTTTCTGGCACAACTTTCTGCATCCAGAGGTGGCCATAAAAAGAAGAGTAGAAAAAACATTTTTGCTTTCCTCTATCTGCATGTCCTCCTCCCAGATAGTCTCTGCCTCCAAAAGTTTTAATCTCATTGCATTTGTTGAACACACTGGAGCTTGTCCTCTGCCTCCCATTATTTTCCTGGTCTTCCCTAGAATCCATGCAATCTATTTTCCTCTCTCTAATACTTTACAAGACTATCTATAACTGAGTAGATGCCGTTGTAGTAGCTGTTATGTGACCCAAAAACTGGAGGGACAGATAAGTGTAGCCTATTGATACTTGCTATCCTGAAATGTCCTGTGACTCTCGCAGTAAAATTTCCTCAGTTTTATTCTGCACTTTAAAAATAAAATAAATCTGTCTATTAATGCTGACTTGAGTTGCTGAGAGTTAGTAGGTAAAGTAAACTCCATTTAGATGCTCAAAGTGTTATTTCTGTAAATACCTTAATTCTTTTTGAATACAAAGTAAAGGATAGTTTTCATTTGCACTGTTTTTCAACAGCTTTTCAGAGCACAGTATTAAACTGATTTGTTTCCGAATGCTCCTCTCCATCACGGGTTTTAGAATGATTAGATAACCATTGCCTTCTGAAGGTGGAAATCTCTTTTGCAAGATAAAGGACCATGACTTTTTTGACTGCTCCTTACCCCAGTACTTTATTTCATAGTTGTGTACTACATAATCCTACAAAGTCATATTAATTTTCCAATGTCTATTGAAAATGCTCACCCAGAGGCAGAGTGACTACGATGGATGGAGGCAAAGAACTACTGAGGTCTTGGAGCCATTTAGAAAGTGCAGATGGAGACACAAAGGTAAGTACGGGTGCTTTTGCATTGTACTTAAGATAACTGATACAAAGCGCAGTTCAGATGAGACACCAATTTTGCAATTACCACTGAGTCATATTTGTATAATGCCCATTCAAAAGGTAAAAATAGAAAATTATATTTCCCTCTGGCAAAAATATTTGACTCATTAGAGGAGATATACCATACCGGCATTAATAACAATCTGATATTTGCAAACTGAAGGTTGCTTACTCTTGCTCTGAACTGACTGTATAGGATTTTTCATTACATTCCTATCTGAAAGAGAAAATGGATATGTCTAAGCTATATTAAAAAAAAAAAAAGGCTCCTTTCCTATTCATAATAGCATGCTACAGAGTGCTCATTGTCTGCTTTGTGAGGAATCAAGATCTATTATGTATCAGTCCAGGGACACAAGCTATTTTCTAGGCTTGTACTATTCAATCCTGAAAGTAGTTTTACAGAATTCAGCAAAAAGACACATTTCGTAATCAAATAATTGAAGTTTCAAAGAACTTTTCAATGCCTTCGGCACAGATGGTACATATCTACAAGATTGCCAATCACATTACCCGACAGATATACAGTATGTTATGCTCTTATGATCTGTTGAAATTTTGCTTGGCACAATAACTTCTCCGCAAAAATGTTTACCAAAAGAAAGGGCGTTTTATTTCATAAAGAAGCTGGAGCCTGGCGGCCGTATTTTCAAAATGCCGATAACTGCTTTAGTGTTAACATTTGTTGCATAAAGTTTTCTGCCTACATTTACATTTGGATGCCGATGGTATCAAGTGGTTAGTCCATTACCTACCCTCATCGACAAAGAGATTTAAAGAGTTGCAGAGTGACAGGGCAGTCTAGCATAGTATCAAAGGATTAGAAGCCACCTCAGTTGTTATTTAATCCATCGCTTTGTCCTGGGGCAAGATCTACTGTGCCTATGTCATTCCTGTCAAATGCTTGTGAAGATTTAACTTAACATTCATCAAATCCAGTTCTCGTACTCATTTGATTTGAGCACTGGGGAAGGACTTGTAATTGCTACTCCATTTTCTCATTCCTCAGCTGTGGAAACAACTACCTTTGAAGAATGTCAGAGATCTACAGATTTTTAAAGAGTCTGTGTGTCTGTTTAATTAGAGAATGTTATTAGCATCTTATCTTACAGATGAAGAGATTGACCCTTGATGCGTTGAAAGGGTCTGTCCTGGAATAAATTTTTACCTAATATTTACATGATAAAACATTTGGGTCTTTCGTGTTGCAGCTGGTCTTGGGTGGCCCCCGGCTTGGGCTGGCCCCTTGCAGGCCAGAAGCCCCAGCAGTGCTGCAGCCATGGCTGTGCCTGCCCATGCGCTGCTGATCGAGACCCCCAGCCCTGGCGCGTCGGCTGGTGGTCTGGCCTGGCCTCAGCCCATCCTTGTCCCCACAGCCCTGCCCAGCTGTCCTGGGGCTGTGTCTGACCATGGTTCCCCTCGCCAGGCCCGACCCTCACCCTGACTTTGTGCCTGGCTTGAGCCCAGGGCTGTCTCATTGCCATGGATGTGCCATGGGGATGCTGAGCTCTGGGGCAAGACCTGAAGGAAACTGGGTGTGCCTAAATGTCGGGGGGCTGTAGACACGTCTCTGAGGGCCAGAGGTTTACAGATCTTTCACTCAAGGATGGGGCTTCTGACTGTCCTGCCCATCTGAACCTAACTCTAAATCTGCACTAGCAAATGAGGCGGTGCAAAAGAGTGGCCTGGGGCACGGAGCGGGATCATTGCCCAGTCCGAGGCAGCCCCCGAGATGTCTGGGCTGGCTGGGCACAGGCGGGACAGCCTTCCCGGGCGCGATACGTAGGCAGCCACTTTGTTTTGGAGAGGAAGAGCCTTTAGCTGTACGCCTTGGGCTGTTCCCTGCCGGTTGGCGTCAGTGCCCAGGAACACCCCATAACATCTGTCTTACAAGGCCAGGTGTAGCCCGAGGGGTCTGGTCCTGACAGGGACCTGCCAGGCTGCGACTCTGGTCACGGCGGTGACTTCTGCCAGCCGTGCCACATCCTGGCTACATCCCCGCAGAAACTCTTGCACTTCATAGGGAGTAAAAGGAGTTTTCTTTCGGGACTGAGTTTCTCTGGTTCCTTCGTCTTTTTGTATTAAAGGAAAACAAAGTAGACTAACAATTTTTAAGTTAAATTTTCATAACAATATGTACCCAGCTTAACGGGAGATTAAAATTCAAAAGGAATTTATTTGAAGAATCTGGGAGGAAATGCAGGAATGGGTTATACTGCAGACTGAATTCCTGGCATACAAAAGCTACTGTGATGGGAGATGTAGAAATATCTATAAATAATGAGCATATTCATTAAAAAATAAAAAGCTTGACTTAAACTCCTGCTTCTAAACCTTAACATAATTAAAATTTGCATCAAAAGAGCCTCTAACTGTGCATGTCATTCGAAGTGAGGATGTCAGATTGAAAGTAGATGAGATCTAGGAGCCAAAAAAAAAGACAGCTAGCCACCTTTTAATGGGTAAAATAAACATCTAGCAGTTATGCCTTCATGTAACACTAGCTGCTGAATAAGTTTCTGGAGTTAACAGCATTTCTAACCTCTAACATTTAAATAAAGCTTATTATTTAGTTTAGATGTAGTTCACTTCCGAAGAACGCCATGGCAAATTTTGTTAAAAAAGTGCAAAAGTAAGCAGGATGAATAAATGTTATACGCGCAGTGCTATAGTGATACTTGGCCTGATTAATGAGCCTTACACTTTCTAGTGTAGTTGGTCAACATAACTAAATAATCACTTCTCTGATTTAAATATTGTTGTCTCTCTTTGGTTTAAATACTAGTTTTTCTATTATACAGTGCGAATAATTGAGAATGTGGGGTAACTCTTTGGTCCAAAGATTGCAATGTGCTGGCAGGAAAAGTTAGAACGTAGGACTTTCTGTTGTAGGTGTAACCCATTTCTCTCTGCTGAGGAGCAGTTAGATGTTCTAATATTGCTGCTGTCTCGGTACAACATTGCTTAAGAACCTAGGTTTTGTTTCTGACTTCTTTCCTAACAGTGTATCACTCAAATGTAGAAAAATTGGAGGGCATGGTTCAAAAGCAGGGCCTGATGATAATAAATGAAGGACATTCCCATGCTGCAAGAGAGATGAGCAGGTTGTGAGTTTCATTCGTCTGGAATAATTGATTTACATGAGTTCTGCAGAGCTTTAGGAAATTGCTATTTCAAATCAATTTGATCCAGTTATAAAGTACAAGACGGTTTAGCTTATTTTAACTATGCTTTGTGAGATGGATGTGAAGATATTTAATAACCTTTGGATTTTAAATTCACTAAACTGTAAAAGTATACAATATCTGTCTTAATTTTACAATGCGATCTGCTGATATATTGATTGGGGTTTAGATAGCCAAAGTACGCTTTAGATATTTTGCAACTGCATCTAACAGGAATTAACAGAATGTGAAAGTTCACTTAAGGAATTAAAACATTCCTCTAAGATTATAGGAACTATTATGAGCTGAGCATCTGTGTAAAAATGTAGAGATAAATTACCAGATCTGCAGAATTAAGTTAGTAAAACAATTTAGCCTGTTGAGAATGTATAAGATATCATCTAATTTTAAGAAATTATTTTCTATAGCTTCACTATATTTTTTTTTCATCTCATCACGTTTTTGTTCAAAGAGAAGATTCAAAATAAAGAAGGAGGTGCATAAAACATGGTTTCTACAGCAGAATCTCATCACTTTTTTAACAGACTGCTACGCTACACTACAGATCCTTGAGCCTGTTTTTCTTCATTCTGTAGTGCTCAGGCTGTTTCCAGGTAGAATGAATGTTGGCCATAAATAATTTGGGGGAAATTCCTGGCAACTCATAAAACAATATTTGTCCTATTATGTGAAACAGAAGGTCAAAGTTTGAAGTAAGATTTAAAAGGAGAGGTCAACAATGACTTCCTACTCTCCTCTTCTAAAATCCCCAAAGCTGCTGAGTTTGCCTGCAATATGCCAAAGCAGCACTAATAGTTAATAACTACTTCTGCAAATGAACTCTCCCTATGAGAGTCTCAGGGCTTTAGCTGAGTTTAACTTAATCTCATACCTGTCAGGTAAGTAAGTATTACTAACCCTCTTTAACATATAGCAAAACTTCGTCTCCGAGAGACTAGCAGCAAGGTTATGCAGGAAGTGTACAGCAGAGGAAGAAATAAAAGGCTTGATTTCTTTATTCTCATGAGCCTGAGTTACTGCGTGTTTCTTCTAGCCAATGCCACCGGTTAGTCACCTGCTCCCTCTCAAAGGCTGCAGGCGTCCTTTGTCCCTGCACAAGTGGCAGCCACTCCTTCTCTGAACTAAAGCCTTTGCGGTGGCTTGGTGAGGCATAGGAATTCTCTGCTCTTACCATGGTGCTAGCTTAGCCTCTATTACCAAAAAAAAAAGTATTTAGACATAACTTTTTAATGTCTTTCCATCCCAGTGACTCATGTTTGCACGTGTATGTGTGCATGTGTCTATAAGTTTACGGAGGCAGGAAGGGCACGCAAACTGGTTTGGGTTTAATAAGATTAGAATAGAAGATAACCCAGTCCCCTCTGCTCCCTGCCTTTCTCCAGAGGGAAGAGAAACTAAGCCACTGCCAACGCTTAAACTAGCTTGATTAATGAACTCTGTTCTGCCAGTCTTCCCGTAATCTCTTCTGAAGTTTTAGGTTTAGTTTAAAGTAGTTTAGTTTGGGGTGAGAAGTTGGGCTGGTTTTAATTTTATCCAGATCATTAAACCAGAATCTAATTGGCACTTTTAATTGAGAGGGAAGACTTTTTCCCTTTTGAACTGACTCAGATAACAACCAACCAAAATTAAGTAGCTGCACAGAAAAGGAGCTGACAGCAGTGTATTCTGCTTTATTCAGCTGTGTAAGAGATTTGCATTTGGAAACCTGATAAATCCAAATGCAGCATCCAGAATTCATCTTTTGTAGTGACGTGTTGAGGAAATGCTTGTGATCGGTAAGTATGAGCAGATAAAGAGGTCTGAATATTTCTGTGAATCTTGATGTCAGCTCTTTCTCTTTACTGAGAGATTGTTTTAGCTGGAAGGACTGGGGTTTAAAATTTGATATGCTTTCTTGCTTCCCTTCACACCGAGTTGTGCTCCACTCTAATCCCTGTCTGTAGGTGGCACTGATCCTTCACCGTAACGGTGGCAGGGAAATTATGAACACAGTGAATTGAAAAAAATCTCTCTTTTTCTTTTAAACAAAAATAAAATATGTGTGTGCGGTTGTGAAGCTGGTAGTTACATGAAGCATGTATGAGCCTACAGAGCTCACAACACTGTAAGAATGAAGGAGGCTTCTTCCTGGCTTTAATTTAACTTATAGAGGGTATCACTATGTAATATTATTCTATATGTTTTGGCATGTTTTCCTTTCAGTTTTCTTTTCTCAAGAGCATTAGTACTTCAAGCAAACAAGAACCGAAAATCCTGACCAGGACCTCATGCGTGCTTGATTTACTTGGAGTCAAAAAGTGATTTTGCTTGTTTTCTGCTTGAATAATTCCTGGAGTGATGTAATTCTGCTAGGAATGGTGCAGGACTGCAGATAGCATACAACGAGCTGTCTGAAGATCTGGTCTAATCCTATTTTTCCATTCTTATGTTTTTGGAATAAAGAGCCAAATCTCTGATTAGTAATATCCATTCTAACCAAAACAGATAGGCTTATATTCAGAAAAGAGTTGAGATATGCTAACATTGGAAGTGTTACAGCCTTGGGTTGGGGACCTTTATCTGCAAGAAGATACTCTCATCATCTTGTCTGGAGACGATTACTTGCCCAAGAAAGAAACCACAGAAATTTGAAAGCTGAATAACATAAACTAGACAGGAAGAAACACTGTACAGAGTAACAGAGCCTATGGCCATTTACTCAAAGATAGGTAAGAACTTAGTTCCATTAGAGCAACTGAGCTGTGAAGTTTGCTCTCATGTAGTCTTGTGTTTAGGTCACGTCTTCATGCCATCACATTCTAAAGCAGCAAGAATCAGAATTTGCTCTGGTTTCCTGTCACAAGCAAACCTAGAGGAATGTCCTACCTAGCAGGCAGGGTATTCTGGAGCAAACATGCCCATTGTTTTCCAAGTTGTTCCAGTTGTATAAGTTAATAAATATATATTGGAGTGAGGGTTTGAACTGAACTCTCCCACAGGAATATCCTAACCACTTCCATAAGCCTCTGTGTCAGTGTCACATTTCCCTTCTCCCTCTGGCCCATAAATATTTATTTATTTGTACACTGCACGACCTCTTTAAGTGTTTCATCTAAAAGAATGATCAATGGCCTGGTTGTTAGGTCCTTCTTAGATGGAGGTGTGCCAGGTTGAAGGTCAACATGCAGAATTTATCAGGGGAGCAATTTATAACTTCATCACTGGGCCCTTGAATGTATTTGGAACCATCTGCCTCATCCCTGTGGAAAAGGGATGCTTGTAGGGTATCTGTGGGAGTGAACTGGCAAATGAGATGCAAAGCAGAATACCCAACCTGGGTATAAGAAGATGTTTTGCCTCAAACAGGTTGCCAACATTAGCTCTTAGGCAACAATATTAAATATTCCCAGTTGGAGAATCAGAGCCTTCTAGATTTTGCCACTAGCAGCTTAAGGATTTTACATGTGCGTTGCTTAAATCTAGAGAGCTGCTCCGAACGGTTCCTGAAGATTTTGGGTGCCTCATTTCTAGTTTTGGGTGCTTGCAAGATGAAGTGTGTTGGTCTGAAATCACTTCCAGGCTATCTGTTTCCCATCGAGAGGCAAACTTTGCCTCCAAGGCAGGGCAGCAGAGTTTGTCACAGTGAAGCCAAAAGGGTGCTTCAAACCTGACTGGTGTGCCTAAAGAAGATTTCCCTCCATTTAGCTATAGTAAAATTTATTCCAGCATGCACACATGTTTCCTTGAATGAGGTTTTGGCACTGAGGAAGCTAACATTTGGGTTGAATACATTTTTTCAGGCTTTTTTTTATGCCAAAACTTTTTCCTTTTTTTTTTTTTCAGGAGAAAGAAACTGCAAACTGTAACAAAGTGGGAGGGGAAAACTGGGACTTGGATAGGGTTCTTTCTTTCCCCAGTTTCTTAATCCAGAAATGTTTGGGGGAGATTTTCATCTTCTGTGACCTTTATGTTGCATTCAGACCAACTTTCCAGAAGAAAAAAAACTAGTTCTGCTCAGGTGAAATGGAATTAGTAGGTGGTGTGCCCAGGAAAGTTGCCGCTGGGAGCAGAGACAAAGCGTTAGTCCAAGTGTAGCTCTGTCACAAGTAGCAAGGGGGAACCTGAAGCCCACAGGGAGCTTCTCACAGTTCTCCTTAGATGGTCTTCTCAACTTTAGCAGAGGAGATTGTTTCCCCGTGCTGAACAGATATTTGCTCCAATTCCTTCCTGGGCCTTTTCTCACATTTTGTTTACTTCAGCTGTGCTGCTGCTTTCTTTTTTTTTCCTTTGTCCTTTCCCAAAATTAACTTCTGTCATTACCTTGTGCAGCTTTTGGGCAGAATCTGCCAATAACACTTCGCATCTTGCGCGCAAGGTACTCTGCAAGTATGGACGAAAGGAAGATCGCTGTGTAAGATTCACTAGGGAGAAGAGACTGGTAGATACGGTGAGATGGACTCCTGGGTGCCAATACCAGTTAGCATGATAATGGTGATCTCGCTGTCAGAGCTGTGTAGGTCCCACAGACAAAACAGAATTCAGAAGGAGTATGTGAAAGATGATGAGAACGGTTTTCTTCTGTCTTGCTTGGAAAGTTTTCTGAGTGGAAGAGGCTGCAAGCAGTGTTTGTAGCAGCCCTGAACAGGTAAGGGCAGCTGGCAGGGAGGAGGCAGGAACTGACAGCTTGATAAGACAGAAGAGAAGTAGCAGCGCACTATGTCCAGGCAACTGTGAAAGTGAGAAGTAATTTGGTATTATCCATGTTCTAAATACGTAATTGCAGAGCAATGTGAATGTTAGCAGACTGCTATGCTACATTGCTGAGATTTTCTTTGTCAGAGTGTGGAGGAGGCTAGGAATAAGTTAGATGACATCTGGAATTTTCCTCAAGGCAGTGGCGAAGACTCTTATTTATTTAATTGTAGTTTGCACAGTTTGCATCAGGGGTTAAGGGACACAGTCACTGGAATAAGGAAAGAGGGCTAGCCCACATCTAAGAAAGTGTGGTCTCAGCCCGTGTTTGGGTATAAATGCATGTGCAGAGAGAACGTGGCTGGATTAATAAAGTTTTAGTAAAGAAATATGTCCTACTGTCTTGGAATGGCAAGTGCAAGGTCTGGCAGGAGAGAAGATATTCTGTCTGCAAAAGCCAGATATGGAGAAGTCTCAAAGAGCAGATTAAGAGTAACAAAGTTTTCATCAGCCTAAGCATCCTCTCCTTGCCTCAATTCTCTGCCTTCAGGAGCTGATAATACCATAGAGGTCATCCTCGCATCCCCTACCGCAGTCTCTTGCTGAAAGGTTCTTTGTAGCCCTTTACGGTTTGCATCGAATATGAAAAACACTCTCAAAGGATTTTTTTGTTGTTGTTTTCCAAAGGGTTGCCTTTTAGCAGTTGGTTATGGCTGTTTATTAACAGCCATATAATTTGCAACTAATTTATTTTTCCCTGCAGCAACGGCAGAAAAGTCCTTTCACAGCTGAGAAGTGAGCAGCTGAATTGTGCCTTATGTTTGCACATCAGGCAAAGTCATATGGAGAAACACTGAAGCATATTTTTATTCGCAGGCAAGAGTGACTGTGGAAGCATAGCCTTGCAGAGACAGCCATTTTAGAAATGACACAAATATATAATGAATGAAGACTGCTTATCTACATAAACTGCATATTTGTAGGGATAGACCCTGAATGCAAATAGCCTTGTCATATTCCCACTTTCTTTTCTTTTTATTATTCTGTAAGCATGATTTGTTAATATCACTGTTGCGTTTATAAGTGTTTAAAATATTAAATTTAAGAGATGTACTAAAAACTTGATGTTGTTTTTCAAATGAGCATTAATTTCTTCTTGTGTTAATTTTTCTGCAGTTTGTGTTTCCACCCTACCAAGCTAGACAGCAAATTAAGTATCTGAAAGTTTCAGTAATTTTAACCGACGGCTATATACTTTGTGCATTTGTTAATTTAGATGGCTGAAAATATTACCACAATGCACTGGCTTGCTGAGCAAGGCATGAGTAAAATGTACCTATATCCTGGGCCTTCATCTTCAGGTGTGCCTCAAGTCTACAGAGCAGCATGGCTCTTAATTGCTATTTAGCTACCCGACTGTTCCATATCCTCTCTCTTCAATGAATTTCAATGACAGTGAATGAAAGTTATTTATTTATTTATCTGCATGCTTCTTAGCCAGAGATTTAATTGAAAAGAGATGGTCTACTTTCCTGGTGATGTGATCTTCTGCAGTTTTTCAGCTTACAAACCGAAAGACACGAAGCTTCCTTTACCTGTTGTAGATTGCAGACTAGTAGTGAACCATATGCATTTCTGAACTATTCATTTTACTGAACATACTATACCTTATTCTGACCTTGATAGTAAATATCCAGGTAAGTGCAGTTGTGTAACAGATGTGTGATATGTAGAGTGGCTGTGGGAAAGAGAAACACCAAATGCCGAGCTTGATGAACCCTTGTTCTCCCGCTCAATTTTAACTGTTCTATGAGCTGGAGGGGAACAGTCAGCAAATACAGCAGACCTAATTAGCACCCACCTGCTACTATTTTGAGTAAATTGACTGAATAATTATCCTCAAGTACATCTATCCTCTGGCACTTCCCTTGTTTATTTAGGATTTTTCAGGTCAGAGGATGGAAGGGAAGAGGAACCTGGTGAGGTGATACATAATTTCCCATTATAGGTGCACAGAAAATGAAGATTTGTACTTGTTTTTATGCCTGTGAGTCACTGGATACAACTTGTCTGATGGGAGCAATAGGATGAGATAAAGTTTTTTTCTTCAGAACTGCTGAGATTTGAAGCTATATCAAGAAGATGGTGGTGGTACCAACCACCAGGTCAGCTACTAGCAGAACCTTCAGTTGAAAACGTAGATATAGTCCTGGAAAATACAAAATACTAGACCACAGTGTTATGTTTGAATTTCTTATTTTTAAGGCTAGTGGTGGCATTAATAGAGCTGTCTTTGAATGCTTTGTCCACAGAAAAAGAAGTTTTATACTTCACTACTTCAATGGAACTCAGTGAAGAGGAAGAGAAGCAGAAGGAACTTTTGCTGTAACATAGGGAAGGTAAGGATTATATTTTTGCTTATGTTGAAGCTATTAATGGTGTAAAACCAGGTGTCAAACATTAGGGAAATCTATGGCAGGGACATGACACAGGACATTGGAAGAACAGATACCATATTATGCAGAAAAAATGGTAACATACATTAGAAAGATGTATACAGATCTGTGTTTGCCCTCTAGGCTTCCTCCTGTATAGAGGTGTGTCTATGAATGCACAATTAGATCTCTAGAAACCTTGGCTCAAAACTTTCTGGAGTGCCAACCAAAGAGAAGAGAGCTTGTAGCAATAGGAGGGATTTATCAAAAGGATAATGGTTATCTCTATGCAAGAGTCCAGTATAAGATTTAAGCAACATTTGAAAGATGCTTGTTAGGCAGTGACAGAATACATAAAGCTCTGTTGAGGAAGCCATGCTGAATTGAGCAAAGTATTCTTTTGAAAGGTAAGTGAATCTTTGTATAGCATGTGTTATAAATCTTCTCTTCAAAAACATTATGGTGCTATCATTATTATAGATTGCGAGTCTTCACCTAGAAATTGCTAGTTTTGTAATTTGTGAGTTTATTCTGGAATAAACTATGAAAAAATTTCTGACCTGATAGAAGTGGTCAAGCTGTCTCATCTGGAGACGTATTGTTGTGGTTTTGCCTCTAATTGCAACAAAGAACCACGCAGTTACTCTCTCGCTCCTTCCCCTTCCCCAGTGGGATGGGGAGGAGAATTAGA
>Ga0181612_174998_pt1 | contig 21474 bp, 12 predicted proteins | sample HoacroProtozoa21_FD_119630 | JGI IMG/M metagenome (GOLD analysis project Ga0181612, IMG submission 119630) | Hoatzin crop microbial communities from Cojedes, Venezuel. Combined Assembly of Gp0051906, Gp0051904, Gp0051908
GGCGGTGCCCCGCCATAGGAGGCCGCCGCCGCGCCTCAGGTTGGGGGGGGGGGGACAGCCACCAGCCGGCGGGAGGGGGCTGCTGAGGTGCTGAGGGGAGGAGGTGGTGCTGCTGCTGCTCCTCTCGGTTTTACCCCTTTCCCGGGTGCGGTTCTGTGGCGTTTTTAATAAACAGCCGGGTGGATGCTTTCCTCTCTGCCCCTCGCCTTTTTTCGTCGCCCGTTTGCGTGGGTTTTACTCGCGCAGCTCGCGAGGTGGCCGAGGTGGAGGTGAGGGAGGAGGGGGTGGCCTTCACCACGGGGCTGCTGGCTGCTGAGTTTTCCCGAAGCTTTGGGATGGTTGCCTGGGGTTTTGTTGGTCGGTTGGGGAATGGAGTTGAGTTCTTTGCAGGGTGATGGGGTGGTTAAAGAAAATCCACGTGGGAGGACTACTGACATTGGGGAAGAAAAATCTTTCAGAATGGTTGAGAGCAGAGGAATGCCCTGCCCCCACCCCCCTGCCCCCGTACAGGTGTAAATTACTACTGAGGTAAGTTTAAGCACTTCACAAGTCACCTACTGCAAGTGGAATGTAAGCCAAAAAAGTATTGATGATCATAATTGCAGTATTTGGATCGGAATTAAAATTCCAAGAGGGTTTGTGGGTTCTTTGGTTTTTCTTTTTAATATTAGCGTAGCTGCCATAAAGGGATGTGTTGGGTCTGGTACGTGGCCAGCTCTGAATTCCTGGCCCACAGCTACTGTGAGGAAGGGAGCTCACTGCCTCTGAAAGTAGGAAGAATGGGTCTTCATCCATGTCTGGTGTTTTTAGGACAAGACTTTCCTCATAAATCATCTTTGCTGTTTTTCAGGACTTTCTAGACTGCAGCAAAATGCCGATGACTTGATTGTGAAAGTTTTTGCTGCTTCCAAAAGAAAAATTGTGTGAGCTACGGTTTTATTGGTGCCATGTACTCTTACTTCAGCACGTTATCCATCTTTTGTGGAGTTGCAGGTAAATTACTCTCTAATGACTTGGGAAAAAAATCACCACTAAGGGACAAGATGTTGGTCATAAAATGGAATTAAAATACGTGTTCTCTTTTCTCCCATTTTTGACAAAATATTTTTTTCTTGTTTAGTAGTGAATATTGTCGATAAATTGCAGAGAAAGTAAGCGTGGGACAGAATATATCTCACTGCCATTGGCCAAAAGGTAAAAAGATGCCCTATTTAGAAACATGTAAAAAAAGTGAAAATAATTCTATAACTGAGTATCTAATTTTTTTTTCCACTCATCTTCATTTTTATATACATGATTGCCATTCATAACCCATGGAAAGAAAGTCTTGAAACCACTGAAATAAAGTTATATATGGGGTTAATAATAAGGTACTGGCCTTTATTTTACTCTTAGTTATAATTCAGGATGTCTGCTTTAACTGGTGTGGAAGTCGAAAAGATAAAACTTTATAACTGAGAACACTTAAGAAATGATAGGTCTGATGCCATGCATTTATATTGTAGACTTCAATATTTAGTTGAGATTATGTTAGTTCTTGGCAGCTTTGGTGAACTGCCCATGAGAAAAGTAATTATATTTAAAATAAAACTACAGGGGATGTAACCTGCTGTCCTTTTGGCCAGCATTTGCTATGAGAAGGAGCTAAGCGCAAGCTCTTGGGCTCAAGGCTGTGTGCTGTTGCTGAGCAGAAGTCAGACATCTCTGGGCCTATTTCAGAGCAGTCCATGGAACATGTTCTTAGTTTATTATGGAAGCATTTTCCAGTACTGTCCCTGCAGAATGCTAAATAAAATAGCGAAAACGTAATTGCTTTATCTTCTTCACAGTGCTGCACTACTTCTTGTTTTCTCAAAGCTTTGTATGACCACTGATTTTCATAAACCTTGCTGGTGTATTTCTATTTCTTAGAATATTTTAAGCTGACAAATGAGTTTTTACAAGGAGGAATAATTGGAGTCACAGGTAGGGTTTCGAACTCCTACCCAGATAGATGTTAAATGCGTTGTCTTAAATAGATTAAGGCATGGTTGTAAAGATATTTGGCACCTTTTTCTGTGTTTAACTAACTATTGGTATCTGTACTTCTTGATTATCATCACCATTTCGTCTAGACTATAGCGTTGCAATACTGCCATTAATGGAACTGTGAGTACATCAGTAGCAAGGATTTCTTAATGTTGAAAGAAATAGCAAAAATTTCTTGACCACTTGTAAAAGCATCTCTGTAATGTTATGAATTGAGAGATCCTGTCCCTGCCTGCTAAAGGATGCATGTGTCGTTATGAAACTAAAATGACACTGATGGTGATTCCATTGATAGAAAGTGTTTGGATTTCAGAGTATTTTTCCATAAAAATGTCTCACTGCTGGAATTAATCTGTTTTGAAATGAAGAATAGCTTAATGACCAGTTAAATGATAACAAACAAAAGATAATGGTAAAGACAGTCCTCGTAACAGGGAGAGATAACTAATGAAGGCCAACAGCCTTAAGTGCTGTTCAACATGATTCCAAATAATTTGGAATAGCAGGGTGACAAAGTTTGCCACTGAGATGTCTCACTGTCTTTTGGCAGACCTGGCTTCGTGCTGCACAGAGCTAGGGAGGGTGAGGGAGTTAACCCTATTTCAACCTTGTCTGGCAATTTATGCATATTGCTCTGCATAACAGTTGGATACGTAAGGGAGAAAGGTAAACCAGGGGAATGGACAATTACAAGTGGCTAAGGAACAGTCCACAGCCTGCTTATGTGAATAAACGAGACTGAAAGAGGCAACTTGTGAGGGGTGTAGCCTGGGCTTTCACGTGGTCATGACACTCTGTCCTACTGGCATGATCCAGCTTTCACTGGGATAAGTGCTTCTGCACTGACTTGGGAGGTGGATCAAGCTTTCTAAGAGGATTTGTGATAGATTTGTTTTTTTAAAGTGCTTAGGACCTGCCTTGGATGCTATAAAGCCAAGCCCGCTTCATGTTCCATGCATGTGTTCAGTTTTGTTCAAATAAAAAGCTGTTGAAACTTTGAGAAGGATGAAACAAAATGAGAGACAAGCAGTACGCGTCCTATGAAGTGAAATAAAGAAACCGTGTACTTGCCTGCGAAGATTTACAGCTTTAACATTGGGTGTGACAACGATGAGATGCAGGTGGTAGGGAGAGGTATGGCGAACAGTGAGAGATCCAGCAGCGGTATCATGCATGTTTAATTGAAAAGCCTACATTTTAATGCAACTTGTGTTGTAATTTAATAAATAAGCTAATGTTACAGACATTTAAATGGACATTGTGACAGAAGTGAGCATTTAGTGGAATTAAGGCATGAATTCTGGTAGGCGCTCAAACAGGTGGTAAAATAATTTCCTGAACTGAAGCATAAAGTGGAGTGTAGAGTTTTGGCACAGTATACTGCATGACTTCTTTGTAATGACTGTCTGAGGTATTAAAAAACAAGAAAGGAAGTCTCTTTAATTGAAAAAGATACTTTGCTATACTAGCTTCATATTTAACATCTTACCCTTTTTGATTAATAGGTTGAAGTTAAAGTTCAGCTGAAGTTTCAGTAGACTTTTTGTCTTTTTGTGTGGGTTCTCTCCTAGCAGGAATTATGACTATCTGGAGTAAAAATAGACAATTTTAGAAAAATACCTTTTGTAAGCCATATCTGTATTTGAAGAATGCCTGCTTAGTATTAAGTTCCAGATGCAAATACTATAGGGAATTTTTTCAGTGTGATTTATCAGACTTTATGGCTTCACAGGAGGAAGTATTTGATGCCTCATTTACAGTATATTTTTAGGATGCCATTTATTAGATGAAACAATTATGTCATAAAACCTGAATGATTTGTGGAGAAATTGTGGTCTCTGGCAATGTTGTTCCACACAAACCGCTTCCTTTCTTGATATAAAAAGTGTTCTTATGTAGATCATGAAACATGAAAAAAGAGTGCAGGAAAAATAGGGTTTAAAACAAAGCACAGTATTAAATAAAAGCACTATTGAGAGAAAGTGGAAGTGAATGGTGATGTGGGCCTGAGAGATACTGAATCTCCTTCTAATTTATTTTTCCATTCTTTGTTCCGTATAAATCTCCACCACACAATCATTATTCAGAAGAAAGAATATCCAACAAGAGACGTCATGTTGGCTGTTGTAATTCGCTCATTTCAGACACTTAGGTGTTTCAACAAAGGAAGGGGTTGTTGGATAACAGTAATATACTCTTGGAGTTTGGAGAATGTATTTTATGGCTGGGGGGCGAACCGTCAGGGTTCTCGATCTGCATCGGCTCAAGAGCTGGAGGGGACTCAGAACTTCAGGGCCTCACTGGAGATGCGAATGCCTCAGTTTTGGAAGAAGTATTCTCTTTTTTGGAGAAGAGAGAATAAACGGTATTGGACCTCACTTGTGAGGTATCCCCTTCCTGAGTCAGTTTATACAAGCTGAGATTACCGATTCCTTTTTGAGAGAAAGAAAGAGTGTGTTCAGAATACCACCTTTTGAGAGTTTTTTGTGGGTGGGGGAAGAGGGGAGTGTAGGGGAGGCTTTTTTGGTGGGTTTATTCTTTTGCCTGGTCAGCTTGTTTCTTCAGTTCCTAATGTGAAAAGTTCTGGAAAGATTGAAATAAAACTTGTAGAAAAAATTAGCTGGTGGGATGTGGTGGTTAGTAACGAGGTGTCTTTTGGTACAAATTATTCCCATTGGTGTAAAATCATTGCGTGATGTCAAAAGAGCAGTTTTCATCAGAACTTTTTTCCACCTGTGTGGCACATGAGTAGCTTTGGAAAACTTAGGTCTGTTGGAATCAGGATTAACTTGACATAGGAGCAAGTTAAGCTGCGGTAATGTCAGAACATCTGTGGCTTTGCTTAGTAGTGTTTTGGCGAACAACCGCTTTCTTTCAGTGCTGCCTTCAAACCTGTTTCAGTTAAGCTTTCTGTTTCCTTGGCTGCCCTGCATGTGCTAGGCTGCTGGTGACTTACATTGCCTTCCAAACTGATTTGTGCACTTTCTCTTCTTCCAAGAGAGGAAGATGCAGTAACTGGTCCTATGTGAGCACAGAACTCGCATCATGTTTGAAGAATTTGCCGTGGCAGTAAGCAGTAACTCTGTATCAGAATGCGTACGGAACTGCGTGAAAAAAAAGCCTGAAAATGCTCTGCGAGTGTATTAAACATACGACCAGCAGTCTAGCTGTGCTCCAGCCATCCCTCTGTGGTATGAGGGGCTGCACAGGATTTTTACACACCGCTGAACATAAAGGTGTGTTTTGCATTGGATGTGGATGATGAACTAGATGTCAAGAAGACTGAGGTCAGTGACTACATACAGGTTTATGCCAAAAAGCCAGAGTGTGTTTTGTTTACTGGAGGCTGAGAGCCCTTAAAAACCAAACTGAATGCTGTATCATAGCATCACGTTGTCAGGCAGCCTTCTTCCCCTTAGAGCCTGCAAGCTGCCAGCTGCCCTGTGAGTATGTGGTCTTGCTCTTCGCTTCAGTACAGCGAGTCACTGCCGAATGCCTGCCCAGTGGCAGTGGTTATTCCTCTGTCCAGAATGCTTCTCTCTTGGTACTTATAATCTAAGTTCTGAATTGTTTTCTTCTGTTTCAGTTTCTCCTTGCATACCCAGTTTTAAAAATGTCTTTTGTATCCAACTGCTTCTAACTCTGCCAGTGCACAGCGTATGAGCCTTACTACAAACCATAATTTTACTAGGTTGCCTTTTTGCTTCAGACCTAGGGCAGGTTTATTCCTGAACATAGTGATGCATGCTTAACTGCTGAGTTTTTTTAACATGGAAATAAGTTTACCAGTAACTGAGCTTAGGATGGTTCTAATAACATACTGAGTTTTGAGGCGCAGAAAGTGACTTCAAGTATGTTTTTATGATCTTTACCACAGAAAACCTCATAACATTTTTTCCAGTAACATTTTTAAACAACGTGATAGCTGATAGAAGATGCTGAATTTCTTTTGATTTATCAATTCTGAGCCTTATTGCAGGAGTGGTATGATTCCTGACTTTCACTAATGCAATTGGGAGACCTGTGCTTCTGAACTGATAAAGTAATACTTCTGTTGATGAACCAGCTGTGCAGTACTGGAAAGCTCTGCCCAGATCTCTGTGAAAATTTTTTTAGCCTTTTTGGAATTCCAAAATATTGCTGAAGTATTGTTTTGCCACTAATACAAGCTCGTTTCCCAAGCTGAGAAAGGAGTCTGAAGTTTTTCCATGAAAAAAGATACGGGTTTAGTGGGGGAGAAACCTTGAGAAGCTGGACTGTTCCCTTTACTAGCATCTGATGCATAATGAAATTTGGGAGGCCTGCATGACTGCATCACTCAGGTTGAAATGGTGTCAGACACTGAAAATTGAAGATGCTCGTGTGAGGCGTGTGTCTGAATTTGTGTTCGTCCTTCTCATCTTCAGTATGTTCTTGTTGCCTCTTAGTTCAGCCATACAGTGAGATGGGGAAGATGTGTGTGTTGCTGCTCTGGTTACTGTAGCCAGCCTCGTTAGGTGCTGCCGTGTTTGGCTTTCAGAGCTATAGCTATCAGGTGGGAGCATGCCAAATACATGCTGCAAAAATTGTGCATGTTCTTGCCAATGTCTTGAGGCAGAACTATGCCTCATTCCGAGAAAGTGGCACTGGCTGCATGAAAACTGGCATTGGTAAGGGGTTTCAGAGAGGAATCCTGTAACCTGTAGAAAACAACCATGTGAAATGTTGAGATTTTTACTGACCTGTTGTTCTGTATCCCATCTCTTTCTGAGGTATCCATAGGCAGTATTCTAAATTTTCACTAATTTTAACGTTTCATATTTTATTTCCTCTACTTTTGATATCTGGGGCAATAGGAAGGATGTCAGACTCTCTAGAGTTTCAGTTAATGGATCAAAGTATTAAGTTGATAAGAGTTGATGGGCACTTCAAACATTTTTAACCTCAATTGCACATGAGAAGCACCAGCTAATAAAGGGTTTCAGATCCATGATTACAACACGGCCATTCAGCCCCATTCAGCCCTCTGCTCAGCTGTTCACCTGAGATAGTGTTTTTCATTCTCAAATTATGAAAGCTTTACCAAAACGTCGTGATACCATATACTGCAGATAATTTCAGTAGGATGATTAGTGCTCAGCGCATCCATGGAATAATAAAAATAATTTCTTCAATGCAAATAACATTTTCTTTTAAAAATAATGTTAACCACACATTTTAAGATTGTTTGAGAAGTACCTGAGGCTTATTTGAAATAACTCCTAAAATGTTGGCATTACTTACTAGTTTCCTCTCTGGTAAATAAAAGCATAACTTTTGACTGGCAACTGTAACCAACGTGTTGGTAATCCTGTTTAATACTGTGGAATTTGTTATGAGAAAAAGACCCTGGTAATTTCTGTAGGTTGGTTTGTTGCATTTAGCAGAACTTGTTTTCCCTTTCCAGGTGCATCCATCATCTCATTGCAGTTCACATTCCTTTGTTTCAAAATAGAAATGTAATAGAAATGTAATAGAATGTAATAATGTAATAGAAATGAAAAAATGTAATAGAAATGACATAGAAATAGTAATTCATTAGACAAATTTTGATATGTTCATTTTTTTGACATAAGGCAAGAGTGATGCAAGAGGTTTAACAAAACTCTTTTTGTGATACAGGTATTTTGTAATGTCTAGAAGGTTTTTGGCTTTGTGCAGGGGCATGCAGCTCTGCTGTTTATAGTGAAAATGCCTAATGTGGAGGTAGATGACTTTTCAAATGTAATCGTAGTTTCAAGAAGTTGTGAAGTTTCTGATCCAGGTTTTTATTTGACCTGTATTAGTACTACAAGCAGCCAGTTAGGGGTTTAAATTATGCACTCTTCTCTGTAAATTATTATTTTTTTCAAGTATCTTGTAATAGAGTCCTATCCAATTTCTAGTCCAAACTATCTGTCGTTACTGTAACTACAGATAAATCTGTAATTTCCTTTATTTTCTCCCACAGATCAATCTTTAGAAGTTAGCTAATGAAGCCAAATCTCTGTGCTGCTACATTGAGTCTCAGCATGAACAGTGTGTGGTAAAGTGTTCCTTCTTGATTAAGTATTTATAGATAGTGGGACTGAGAAAAGTAATTGTTCCCAAAGCTTTGGCACCTCTGCAGTGTTCTCGTAAGAATAAAGATGATTCGAATAAATGTCAGAAGGGATTTGCTGGCTGCTGGAATTAGACAGTTGCGTGATGCAGAATTTTCTTTTGATATCAGCATGGTGTTAAAGTTGCTCACTACTTGGCAAACTCAAAATACCAATCAAACAGCTGAATTGAAACAGTGTGATGGTTTTCTATTTACATGAAGTGAAAAAGACAGGAAACTGAGAGAGCTTGGGGGAAATACCCACTGGGTGAGAAGGATCGTGTTTGATTTATTATTATTTTAATTGCCTATTGGTGCTGAGGGAGATTCTAATTAAAATCCCTGGAGAAGTCTTCAAAGGAGGGAAGATAAATATTGTAAAATGTTATTTATAGCCTTTAGTGTTTCTTCTCACCCACATAAATACAAAAATTAAATACAAGTGCTCGATCACGTCTTCTGAAGCTTTTCCTTTACATAAGCAATGTGGAAGAGTCAAACACAGCTGCCCAGAAAATAATAGTGATGTAGGGACTTTGTAATGGCTGTGTTGCCTCCACCCAACTGCATATCCTGATCCTCGTGTTCCCATGCTGGTCTTGGCAGAACATGAATATAGGGTGGACTCCTATCAGGCTGTTGTGTAGTCTTTAATGGGCCATTAAAATGTGTCAGCATGTAGTTCTGAATGGTATTTTGGTTTGGGATGATGTTTTCTGGCAAAAAAAATGGTGCAGGCTACAGTCAGATACGGTGTCCAAACCCTGACAGAATAAGATTTTTCTTCTTTTAGCTGGTTGTTGTTTTTCCCTCTTTATGGCTTACCATCCTCCTGGTAATATGACTGCATATTTAATTGCTCTCTAGTCCAGTTTACTAAAAATGATCCCATTTAGTCTAAAAGAATTGAATAATGTTTTTTTCCTGAGATTATTTTGAGAAACAGCTGTGCCACTACACTTACATTTAAAGGGACATTAGTGGAAGATGTCCCTGCTCATGGCAGGGGGGTTGGAACCAGATGAGTTTTAAGATCGCTTCCAACCCAAACCATTCTATGATTGTGATCTGGATGGGGGGTAGTTATGCACAAAACAAGATTGGGGGAATAACTTCTTGTTTGACTTGGCTGTAGACATAGAAGATAATCCGATACAGTTTTTAGGCTTAGAGATCATTGTCTAGTGCATGAAACAGACTGTGTCCCTCAAATATTTATTAACTTATGCTTTGACTACATCTAAAATAGACCTGATGGAAAAAATTCAGGATGAAGATCATGAAAAAGGAAAACAGTTCTTATTGACAGGACTGATTTTAAACGTCATTGCTTTGTATCCCATTCAAACTCCCATTTGACATCTAGTAGTCTCATGTAAAATGTTTCCTGTATGAGCAGTGGTTGTTCTGAAGCTTCAGTGGCTCTTCTGCTCAGTTTGTCAGAACAGCATGGTGTTTCCTGACTCTGGCAATGCAAAAAGATAGACTGGAGCTTGTTTACAAGCTGCAAGATGACCATTTTGAGTATGTTGAATGCGAACCTGGTAAATAACCACGTAAGGTTTTTATTTCAGTTTTGACGTAAGTTAAAAGGAAAGATAAATTTTAAGTTAAGCCATGTATTTCTAGCATAGAAATATACTGAAAGATGTATGTTATAGCTCTTTGCTTGCCATTTTTCCATGTTGATTTGAAAACTGATCGCAGAAAAAAAAAATCTCAAAACTAGAAATAAGTTTTCTCTTGCTCTCCATTTCTCTGTCGCCGATAATCTTCACAAGTGCCATTGCCTACTCTTCCATAGAGGTGGGCCTTCTGATGCCTTGAGATTTGGGTAGCAAGGTCAAGGTGGTCCTCCCTTTTTTCTTGTATGTCTGAAGTATTAGAGCTTCTTTCTTCATGAGTTTCTTTGGAAGTTATTTTGTCTTCTACATCCTCCATGTGTAAAAGGACAACACAGATAGAGAGGCTAGTGGAACTGGGAAAAACTCCTCTCCCAAATCCGTTACAGAGGACATGTATGGAGTTGTTTGAATGAAAAGCAGAGCAGCATGTATGTGTCCTGCTGTCTGCTAGCATGTATACTTCTATTAATAGAAACAGAAGAAGATCTGTTTGTGTGCCTGTTCTATAACATGCTGCTCTGTCTTCTAAAATGTCCATGCAATCACATCACAGTGAGCAGTTTTAGAAGATCCTGAATTAAAGCCGTGCAGATGTAGTCTCAGTTTCTCATAGGGCTGAGTTTTATAAATATTTATATACAGAAGATTTTCTGTTTACAGCTTGTTTCCCTTAAGATATGCCTATTTATTTTAACCATATGAATAAGAGAGTATTAGCAATATGTTGGAGAACCACCCACAAAATGCTTATAATCAGTAAGATCTTATCCTGTGTTACAGATTTGCTTCCTAGTTTAGCTTCAGACATTTATGTCTACAATTTTATAATTTAGTATTTAGTTTTGAAGAGTGTTACCCTTGTGACTCCTAATAGAATTACTTTCAAGAACTTACTCTAACAGCTGTTTTTAAATAATTGGAACACAGTGAGGCACATCTTCAAATTTGAGTTATCTAATTTATTGAATCCAGACAATGAATGATTTGACAAGTTCTGTCCATGTTGCTCAATGCATCATCAATGCTCATTGACACTAAGAAAAGCAGACTTGGATCTGCTGTTCCTGAGACGAGTTTGATGATGTTGAAGTGATGCATGACTTTTTATATACCGTATAATGGTGTTTTCCATTTGTTTTTTTCTGTTTTCCCATTTTATTATCTTTGCTCCTGATGACATTTTCAATAATATTAAAATTTTCCAATAGAGGACTTATGTGTATGCTATCAAAAAGCTCATACTATGAAATTCCAATGAATAGTACTACTGGAGGGTTTGGGGATTTTTTTTTAGTGCTTTTGGTTTTCTTTCTACTTTTCCCAGACTCATCAGTTGTCTTCCACATAACATTGCTACCTTCTCACCTGCCAACATGGACCAGTAATTAAAGCTAACCACACTGTGAGCACATTTATCCTTAATTTGTGCTCTTTCAGGGGGACACATGGAGTGAACAGTTCTTTTGTTACATGCTTGCTGTGACTTTGTGAATGCTAAGCTGCTTCATAATACCTTCGAAATACGGTGTCAGCTACTTTGGGGTATTTCTAGCCTGAAAGAAGTGTCATGTATAAAATCAGTGCCCCAAGACTGCTATTTCACTTAAAGGGTTTAGAGACATTAAACAAATTCTTTATTTGCTTTTTGGTGGTTGGCTAGTAGTAACAGTTCTGTTTCTGTTACATTTATGCTCCTAGTTTTGAGCAATATGAAGGCCATTCACTGAAGATTGAAGTAATACTTTTATCTTCCAAACTATTTGGCATTTGCTAATGTGCATGACAAATGGCTGCATTTCTTACGATTGAACAAACCTTGGCAGATTTGGTATGATATTATATCTGTAACTGTTGCTTAGGAGATTGTCATGCTTGAATACAATTACATGAGGGAGAGAAGTTTTGTTTTATTTAATTAAATGCAATATGTTGGTATAGCAACATTGTTATGTTTCTTGAGTGTTTAAAAGTGTTTTAAATATTTCTATTGTTTTCAAAAAGTAGCATTTTTTCAGTACACTTAAGTGTGATTATTTATTAACATCTACGGTTTAATTATATAAAACATAACAAACCAAATACAATCAGCATCTTATATTTTATGCAATAGTATTCTATTTTATAATCAGTTTGCTTAGTTTTCTGTGTGTATATATATGATCAGACTAGAACTATGTTCAGTTGAATCTTCAGTTGTATCATTCTTTGTGTCAGTGACTGAAGCCAATTACCTCCTACTCAAAGATTTTGAGTGATGAATCTTAGCAGCGCAAGTTCCCTGAGATTTCTGCAATAATTAAAATATTTTGTTAATAGTCCCAGATCCTGTTCTTATAAATCTGCACTCTGAAGACAGTTAAATGAGAATGTCCTTTGCAAAGTTGAGTTTTCAAGGGGGCAAGGGGTGGTGGGGAAATCCATTCTTGCTTTTTCTCTTTTCCCTCCACCACCCGCTCTGTTCATTGTGAAACTATGACTTGATGAATGTCATTAGGCTGTAATCCATTTATTCCATGTGGAGGTGGGAACAGTGAACTAGATATTTCATTTGGACTGAGTGAACCAGAGTCACTCTGAGCTGAGCCTCCACTCCCATCAAACTGAGATATTTTCTTCTTGATAATTTTTCTTTCTTTTGCTCGGCGATTCTGGAACCAGATTTTCACCTGCAGTGTTGTAAATGATATTTGATTAATTCAAAGTAGCGGTCAACTTTTTACAGTAATAATAGCAATGAAAATATAGATATGTTAATAATCATAAAACCAGAACAAACAAACAAAAAAAACAGAACAAAAAGCCCCACAAAAAAACATAACCCCCCCCCAAAAAACCACAAACAAACAACACCCCCCCCCCAACAAAACACTGGGTATGTGCAGTGAAATTTTTTTTAGTTACTCTGTATTAATTTTATGCATCATAATCAATAGAAAATTACTTTCTTTTCTCATACCTGGTGTAAAGTGAACTTGCTGTGTTATATTTAGGAACATAGGAATCAACTTGCTCATTTAGACTCAGGGTCCACCTAGTTCATCATCTAAGCTTTGACAGTAGCGTGTGTCATAGTTTAGGAAGATACAATTATGGAATAATTTTGAAGATTTCTTTATCATCTACGTTACAGATTAATTCAAATCCTCAAGTAGTGAGGGCTCCTTTTTCTTCATTTATATTGTGATTTTTGTGTGTACATATATGCTTATGTATTTTAAAAGTTTTGAATTTTTTTGTTACTGGACTATACATATGTATTTTACAGATGCATATGTACTATGTCATGTGTATAAATAGATATATCAGTATTACTTAATGACAGTAAATTTCCAGGCTAATTGTGCATGTGTAAAGACTCTCTGTTTGAAATCTATTTTTAGTTTATGTATCTATATGTTCTTTCCTTATTTGGAGGTGTGAATGAATAGAACACACTGTTTGTCTTTTCCTTATCATTAATTTTTTGTTCTTACTTTACAGTTTTTGTTATGTCTTTTAAAGTGTGTTGAATACAAGACGATATAAAGTCATACCGTTGCTTTGTATTAAAAATCTTATTATTATTTTCAAGTTATTTTTTTATTACCTTACTGGTAATGACAGTAAGCAGCATTTAGCTTTGACTGTCGTGAGTCCTGTAGAAATGCAGATAGATTATGTATTTTGTCTATGCTGTACTTAAAGGAAATTTACCAGTCAAAAATTGGATGGGTTTAACAGCAACAGCTATGTAAAAGGAAACTGCTGATTTTATGCGGTATCACTGGTTACTCCAGGCACGTCTGTGTTCTAAATCCGCCAGCGTTGCATAACATTAAGGTAGAGGTTTTGAATCTTTTATAACTACAGTTCTTTGAAAATTTTCCAATGCAGCTATATCCTACTGTATAACAAACTTTAGTCCACCAGACTTGTTTTTCATAATTACTTTCTGGGGCCACTTACAGTCTGCAGAGTGTACTATTTGGGTCTGGATTGAACATCCCTGCACTACAATATATTTATAAAAATCCAGTGCTTGATCCTAAAATACCGTTGCTTATCTATGCATCCTTACACTTCCATACACTTCCAGCCTCAGTTGGTCCCTCTCTATTCCACGTTCTTGCACAGATTGAATGCAGAAGCAGAGGAGCCCACTGAAAGAGGAGAGTATTTTAGAGAACTGAATGTGTATATTCAGAAAGAACAAAAGGCTGTAAAATTCTTTAAAGAAAGATCTCTTGTTTAAATTTACCTGGGGGCAATAAATCTGGTTGCTAAGGTATGAGATGTCTTATTCAGTATCGCCAAATCTTCCCTGATCCTCCAACTGTAGCAGAACCATTGCAATGCTGTTGTGTAAGGAGGGTTAGATTCCAGTTACTGTATTTGCAGACTGCAGAGCTGGGCTTCGTAAGTGTGCTCTCCAACACAGGGATTTTAGGAAATTCTTTATCCCAAATTCCTCTAGTCTTTGTATGGATATAGCTAAGATACCTGGGCCCCTGCTCAGGATACTGCTTCTATTCAGGACAGAGCTTAAATATGTGCTAGATATGAATGAATGCAGAGCTGCTTTCCAAAGAAACAATGCATCTAAGTATGCACTTGAAAATTTCCTGAAAGGATGGTCTTGGTTATGTGTATAACAGGCATAAAAAGTTGGCATCAAATTTTATAGCCTAAAGCATGCTGTGTATAGTGCATGTGAAGTACTACTACAGGTGAAGTACCTGTGAACATAATAGCAAAAAGAAATCCTGACTTGAAAAGCAAAGGCTGTAAAAACTCCTTAAAACGTGCTGAAATCCAACTGACTGAGGAAGAACGGGGCCTGTGGAAACAGTGGCAATAAATTTGTAACAAAAAATACATAGATATCTTGTTTGATTGCTCTTTGAATGCTGAGTTTTTATTTTCCTGGCTTACAGCTGAAATGTGTCCAACGCTTTGGTTTTTTTCTGCCCACTATTTTGTGTTTGCAAGAACTAAGGAGAATATTGCTAAGATAATGTTAAGCTGAACTGTTTAAATTCTTGCTGTCTAGTAAGCTGTTACGGATGTAAGAAATACTTTTTCTAGTATAAACAAATTCCTAGTGTTTAGTTACCCATAATTGGAGGTTTCTGTCAAATTAGCCTGTGTATTAACTTGTATTTGTGTTGTGTGTTCTGTGTGTCATATACACTCAGAAACTCTGTCATGTTGCCTTTGTACTGCTTTTGGATCCAGAACGTGGGTGCTGCTCATGTCCCCTGGCAGTAACAGCATCTGGTGGATGGGTGTGTACGAATGACGGATAGTCTCTGTGTACCTGTCTTTCAGATAGTCCCAGGTTTGCTGCAAGTTCTGACTTTCTCCTTATTGTAATGTATCTGTTGCAGTGAAATTCCTTCTCTAATTCTAGTCTCTGATGATCTGTGTAAACAACTCGGTACTTTTCTTTTGTTCTTGTTTTACCTGTTTAAGAAAGAAATGTTATTAATGTTGAATTTGATTAGCATCTTTCTTTCAAACATCTCAAACATTTTACAGACATTAATTCAACTACAGAGTACTTGCATGGGATTGTTTTCTGTGTTACAGGAAAGGAATATGAGGTGCAGGGTGAGTGAGTGAGTATTGGTTATCATAACTGTCTTTACCTCTTTATCTCCGTCTCTGTAAACATACATTTAAATGTAAAGCTCTTAAATGGAAAATACTCTGAAGCATCTTAAATAATTCATAGCAGTACATAATTGTTGCTGGCTATATTTGATCTCAAAGGGGTTTCATTTCAGTGCTCATTGTAGTGACTTCCATGTATTTGTAGGCACAAAACCACAGGATTTCGAGACTGAAGTTCAGTCACAATTTGTTTAGGTGTATCGTGTCCTAATTCTTTACTTGAGTTTTTAAAAATCACCTCTGTAAGACAAAGAAATATCCTACTACAAATGCATTCGCTTTCTTATGTGGCCATAGGACGTGCTTATAAGTTCGATTATAATTTGAATTTATTTTTTCAAAAAGGTCCAGTCTTGCAAGATGCTGAGTGCCTTTAGAGGGATTACTGGGGGTTCTCTGTGTGCTGAGCTGCCTTCTCGGAGTTGAAGACACTTGGCAATTTGTAAGATGAGGCAATAAAATACTGGTAAATGAATGATTTCAGTATCATCCTCTCTAATGTATAAAAGAAATATTCTTAGATGTATTGGCTAAATACTGTTAAGAGAAGCAGTACTTGATGTTTAGATGATATCCCTCATTTCATAGACTTTTAAAAACAATTCTTCATGTAACAATAATACAGAGAGATCACTTTTCAACTTATTTGTTCTACCTTGCACTTTCAACAGCCAACTAGATAGTTTTCCTTTTTCTTCTGATCTTCCCAGGTTTTTTTTGATGTGAGTTTTCTGGGACAAACTGTAGGACAAAGACTCCTTTAAAGTGGTTCCCTAAAATCCATTGAGGTGTTAAGATGAAGCACACGCCACACAAAGGAGCGACAAGGAGATCTTATCAAGAACCCCTTTCACATTCAGAAACACAGGCCAATTGGTTTGGAATTTACAAGCCCTAAACAAATGTCAGACTCTTTCATCTTAGCAGAGGGAAAAAGGACAGAAATAGATGAAGGAATATTTTTTCCCTCAGTCCTCTCTCCTCCAAAATCTTTAATTTTGGACCAACACTGAGGATAGACGCTGATATTTTTATCCAAAGGCTAGAGGTAGACATAGCTTAAGACACTTTGAAATACGCATCATTAAGGATGCTTTCCCAAATCCTGTGCCACCTTGACTTCTAGTGTACAAGGTTTTCCTGCCTAAATCTGCAGGGCTAAAACGATCATCAAACTACGTTTACTTTTTTCAAGGTACAAATTGTTTGCTTGAAATATTTGCTCTAAGTGATATTTATAATGTTAACAATAGTATAGATATTCAGGTTCCTTGTAAACTGAAGGCTTAGAAGGTAATCTTTGAAAACAAGTTAAAATTCAACAGAGTTATTCCGGCTTCACTATAATCAGCAAATATAACCATGATTTGAGGGGGTGGAGAAAAGGAGTAGTTTTCCCCATTCCGCTTGGTCATAAAATTCACAGAGCATTTCTTCTGAAGACAATAAAGCTAGGAGAAGGCCTCTTTATTTGCTGTGAAAATCATCACCCTTTCCGGCAATATAACTCCTGAAGAAAAGAGGGAGAAGCAAGAGACAAGACTGCATATCAAAGCAAAGTGAAGTGTTGAAAGGGTCTGTTGCCTCAGTATGACAGATAGGCCTCAAAACTGCAGACAATGTAGGCCACTGGAAAATAGATGTCACAACTAGTTTACAAAGAAAAATAAATTAGCATTAGAGCAGAGGCTGGGCCTCTTTTCCTGCTTTTATATTTTGCTTTCTGGCTGTCTTTCTGCTGTGATGTAATCTGAATTACGTGTACATCACTGCTTGTTTAAAGAAAGACATAAAATATGTTGATTATACTTAAAAAAAAAAAAAACAAAAACAAAAAAACCCTAAAACAAACACGAAAAAACGGTGGCTGATCTTGCACAATACAAAATAATGTCCTTTTGTTTAGTCCGCTTAAATCTGTTCTCTTTCTGAGAAGGGTCACTCCCAGATGAAGTTTCATATAAAGTTTTCGAAGATACAAAATCTGTTTTCTAGGCGCTTGTTTAGGTACCTTCTTTTCAGAAAGTTTCATGCTTTGAAGACTCACTCCTCTCATGAAATAGACATTTTACACTGTCGATTACATAGGTTTTAGAAATGAATTGGTCTGAAGGTCTGCTCTTATGTAACTGAAGCTGATAGGGCATTTTGTCAGTGATTTTTAGTAAAAGCAGGATCGGACTGTAAGGAATTCTGGAGATGTTCTTTCTCGTTTTGATAGCCTGTCTGGGAAGATATCTTTGTTAAGCCCACTTCTGATGTTTTGGTGTTTTAAAAATTCTTATTGCTTCATATGTTTGCAATGTCTGTATATTTGAAATTAAAAAAAAATGGTTTGGTTCTGAATATACAGTTACGGTCTTTTAGTAAGAGGATATATAATTTCAAATCAAATTTTATCTGTTGAAAGGACATAGCACTTCTGTCTTTGTGATATTGTTTCATCCTGAGAATTGACTTGGTCAGGTGAATGTTCATTTCACTTTTCCTGCAATTTAATTTTTTGTATAAAATGCTAAATACAAATATTGAATCAGAATGTAGTGTATTTAGTAGAGTCTAAATAGAGGGGAAAAAATTCCCCTTAACGGCGCCTTCCCCAAAATAAATCTCCTTGTCTTTAGGACAGTATTTCAAAAGGCTCCCTCATTTAAATAGATGTGTTTTGTTTCTGTTATTCCATGCTGCTCACATACATCAGTGAGAGTAGGCTCCACTAATGAAGTTAGACATACACACATAATGAAGTTAGACATACACACATTTATATAATATAAATATATTTGTAAAGTTTAGGGGTGTAATTCTGAAATTTTAGAGCAATGAACTGTATTAAGCAGTGATAATATTGACGGACAGGGCCCAGTAGCTACTTTGATAGCATGAATAATATTATGGCAATAAGGAAAACCAGAGAGCAAGTCTTTTGCAAGGAGTGGGTATAAGGGCATCAAGTAAGTTTTCTTACATTGATAAGTTAATATGTAGCTGTTACGTGCATAATTTTAGCCTTGTCGTTACTTATGTTTCCTTTTAATTTTTCACAACTTTTTGTGTTGGTGTTAGTTTTTTCCAGTTTTTACAGTTAATATTATTTTAAAAGCACAAATGAAAATCCAAATCTACATGGTACTTTTCTTGTTTTGCAAAACACCGCGTTGGTGCTTTACTCTCCCAAACCCTTTTTTTAAGCTGGGTTGATGTCTTTAGCCCAATTCTGTGAAGTCCTGAACTGTTTTTAACACTTCAAAGGACTGGGCTCTAGGAATGTACAGCCTCAGGACTTGTAGCTATTGACAAGCCCTGTTTCACCTGTCCCGTGTTGTTCATAAAGCATTTCGGCATGTATGTAAATTCTCTGTAAGTGCTTTTCAGACTAGAGATGAATTTAAGCACAGAACTGCTTTTCTGAATTGCATATGTATTTTATGAAGTTGAGCGTGTGTGTGAGAAACCTTGCAGGGTCTTCCATGTCTGTGCAAAAAGCGTAAAACTAGATTTTAGATCTTTAAGTCTATTTTATTCTTTACGAATGCTAACACATTTAATATTTAGCAAGTACGTGACAGACAGGGTTGCCTCACTGACTTTCAGTAGTCACAGTTGAATTTGGTCTACACTCGAGTCTTGCATCACTTCTACATCTGGAAATCTCCCATGATGTTAATGAAGTTACTGCTGACATATCTGAGTATACGTAAGGGGGGGGAAAAACAGACTATAAGTCTGTCTAGCTTTGAAGACCTTTGTAGAGGCTCCAAGTGGAAGGATGACACTGTGATATCTTAATGTTCACTAGGCATTTAATATTTAGTAACAGTGGGAAAACGGCATGAATCTGCTTTGTAACTAAGAAACAGTTACCAGACTAATTTTGCTCTTGAGTAATAACCATTTGAAGGAAGATTGTGTCTCAAGCAGCAGTGCTGATTTTCTGTCTTCTAAGATTGCTCGAATTGTAATTGCTCTTCTTTCTTTAGAGCATTTTCTTTGATGCTCTCTAGCACACACTTACTACTTTTAACCTTAAGAATACATTTAGCAAACCTTGTTACACCCAATTTACACCTTGGGAATATACACCGAAAGGTTCATCTGGCATGCAGCTTGGGACCAAAACAGGCGCATCAAGGAGTGACACTTGCAAGAAAGGGATTTTTGACTGTGTAATTGTGGCAAGCTGCAAAATTCTAGTACATGAGAAAAATTCGTAAAACCGATTTGAAACTAAATGAAAAGGAAGCTTGACTGATGACATACATGGTCTGCAAACAAAATAGTCTACGCTGATCATTTGAGTCAGATTACTTCTCTAGAAATATTTCTTCTCACCTAATAAATCTAGGTAAAAAAAATAGAAGACACGGGAACAACAGCAGAAAATTGCATAATCGCTACAGTTGGATCAGGGCACATAATTTTCTTTAAAAGTATTGAAGAGTCTGTAAAGTTTTATAAAAAAATCAACCTAATTTTATATTGATATCTACCTTGCGGCACAAAATAATTATGCAGTATTTTTGCAAGTAACTGTTAAATGTTGCTGCATTCATTGTTCCATAATGTTCTCAGGAGTATCATGTTTTTAGTCCAAAATGCTTTACAGAATGTTAGAATTAAGATTCCTGGATTTGGATGAGATGCAGACATGTCTAAACACAACAGCCATTCCTCTATAGTCACAATAAAAAGCCGTTATGGGACGAAAGTGAAACTAGTGCAAATTTAGTTAAAACTGCATTAAACAGCAGTAGTTTAAATAAATGTCACAAATGACCCACCAACCTATGTGCTTCAAGTAAAGTTAATTATTTGTAAGATCAGTGATAGCAGAAGATGCTTTCTCAGGTTGAAAGTTGAATATACACTTACCAGTAGTGCTAGCTTGTGCTGTTTTCCTTATCCATTCGTAAGAGCTGTGCCTTTGGCTGCTGGGAGAGATTTGCTGTGCATTAATTGTATCTACAGGAGGTAACCCCCCAGCTGCAGCGGGATGGAGGGAGCTGTAGTCAGCAGAACTGTAGGAGACCTGTCCGGGAGACGAGCCATTGAGCTGTGCAGCAGCAACCGTGCTGGAAGGTCCTGGGCCGTAAGCGTTCCAGTCCTCCCTCTGTGGGCCGTAGTGCGATCCCCAGGTTCCCGCAGGCTGTCCATGGGTGTCCAGAGTTGGCACATGATGATATCCCATGTAATCGGAGTAGGGTGGAGTGGACACAAAGTTTTGCACTGGCAGGTTGTTGCTGCTGCACCTTGCGGATCCTGGATACATGCTGGTCTCTTTATCCAACAGATAACTCACATACATGATGCTCACAGCCTGGCTTTGTGTTGCTGGGCCATCCTGCTCCTCAGCATTTGTTTGATCTCTCTTCCCCTCCTCTTTCTTTCTCTTTTCTAGCCCTGACTGGCTCTATAAATGACTCATGCTAGCCCTGATGTCCCTTTACTACACATGATTAACAATGGTTTTACCAGGTGCTGGTGGTAACAGTTTACTAAGGTCCTGCCTGATGTCACAGATAACTGCCTGCCCCAAAATTACATTTGCATTCAAATGAAGGGCTGACCATACAGGCAACCCCACCTTGCTGCTAGTTCTGGTGCTTCCTTTCTCACAGATCCTTACGTATTACCATCCTGGTTCTATACTTTTTGAACGTGATTTGAAATTTCGTGGTCTTCAAGCAAAGTTAATCGCAGTAACAGTAGTACTTCTCTTGGTCAGTACGTGTTGGAATCTAACTTCAGGCACTAGGTTATAGTTAAAGCCTGGTATCTGCTAGTCCAGTAGTTCTTTTATGTGCTTTATGTATATATTTTTTTAAAACTGAAAACAAAGGACCAGTTCAGTCTTTAGCTGCAGTTCTTACAGTTTCTCACATGAGCAATCCTCTTGACTCCAGCTCTTAGTCCATGTGGGAGAGCACTTAGAAACCACAGTAATCCTACTGATTTTAACATTACAAAGGATATACAAGAAGTCTCATAGTCATTTTGAGCATTTGTTCATACGAATAGTCTTGTTGATGTTAGCAAGCCTATTCATGAGCTGGCTGCTTGCCACAGTGA
>Ga0181612_157178_pt1 | contig 21472 bp, 12 predicted proteins | sample HoacroProtozoa21_FD_119630 | JGI IMG/M metagenome (GOLD analysis project Ga0181612, IMG submission 119630) | Hoatzin crop microbial communities from Cojedes, Venezuel. Combined Assembly of Gp0051906, Gp0051904, Gp0051908
AAGAAATGTACATGTTCACAACGTGGTGCCTCAGAGAAAGACAAGCAAATACTGGGTCTCAGACACACCTCTTTGTACGTACCTCTATAAAATACAGGTCTGGCAAGAACTCAGGTGAAGTTCAGACAGATCCATTCCATACTTACCCAAGAAATCATCTGAAGAGAGTCTTTCAAAGTCCCATACTTGAAGTACCAGCTCAGCAGGTATTTTGCTCTCTGTCTTTTCCAAGGAAAAGATGTTTTCTCTTTTACTAACCACCATTTGTTTCTCTGCTGGGAGGTAGTGGAATGGGAACACAAAGCGCCAGTTGAAGTTGCCCTCTCCTGTCAAGGAGTTGTAATGTACATCTGTCTCCTGCTTGTCCTCTTCCAGGCCCTTTATCCACCTATGGCAAGAACATAGTGGAATACATAGCCATCACCAAGGGAGCTGGAGTTGTGGTGGTTGTTATTCGGTTACAGGCATGATCATTTACTAATTAATCCCTAATTAGTAGGAGGTAACATACCGTTGTGAACTGCAACATGCAGTGACAGACCTGGCTCGGGGATCTCAGCCACCTGCCAGCCAAGCCACAGGCTGCAGCAATGGCCAGTGATGATCAACAGCTGAGAGAAAATGATATTTATTTAGATCAGAACCCAAAATACCAGTTGGCTATTTACTATTGGCCATGACATCTGTCTGCTTTGAGACCAGCAAAAACAGCATCATTCATTTATCCACTATTAATCACCCTATATTGATGTTGTGCCCTGCTAATAAATTCTGTGTCAATGTCCCAAGATGGATTAAAGTGCTCGGTATTAGAGTCTAAAACATTTGAAGTTGTGGCTCAGGAGGTATAAACATGCCATAAATAAATAAACAAACCACTTTCCCTATTTTTTCTTGTGACTTCGTCTCAGTTTCTGCTAGCGTCCACAACATCTGATGGGCAATGCTATGTTACAAAAGGACAACACTTTCCTAAACATAATCTTCTCTTCTGAAGAGCTCCACTGAGGTAATGATCCAGCTAGGTATGTTTTGGTTTTGAAGATAATTTATCACAGCTTGAGTAAAGACTAGCATTTTTACATTGCATCCACATAGTGGCTTTTCCCATGCAAACTCTGTTATTTCAAAATGGATTTGGGTAAAACAGTAACGATCCCAAGCACGGCACTGCCCCCAGTGCAAACCCATGCCTGGTGGCAGGTTCAGTGCCATGTGCACTGTCTGAACATAATGAGATTTGTGTCTTCATCATTAAAGCACAGAAGCAAAAAGATATCCACTCCTGGCTTTCCCTGTCAGACAGCTCTAGCATTGATAGTGATGTCCTCATGTTATCACACAGCTCAGCACAAAGGCTGGCTCTCTATTTATTTCCTCAGCTTCTAACCTGCACTGAATTTTCTGCACTCAGACCTACCCTGCTACTACTCTGAACACGTTAGTTTAGTGCTAAGTTGGATGTATCTGTGTGAAACCAGTGATTTCAGGGTAGCTCCTCTCAGGATAATATTTTAATAATATTAATATTTTGTCTGATTTTTGAATGAAATATTACATGTTCTTTTGAAGACATGTCCTGGAGAACTTACCCTTTTACATAGATATCACTTGATTTTTGACCCGTAAAGATATTTTCATCTTCTAGAATGACATCCTCTGTATTCCAGATTATTACCCTCAATTCATAGCTGAAAAAGAAAAGAAAGAAGGCCTGTGTACACTCAAGCTCTGGTCAGACACTAATGTAAACCTTTACCAAATCATGATTTTATAAACTGAGTAATGTTGTATTTGTGCAAAACCTTAAAAATAGCATCAGCCTCAGGCCTCTTCTGTTTACAAGCATCTAGCGATAGAATGGGGATGGTGGCTCCTCTCAGATCTAAGAGCATGTCGGCCGACAGTGGGTTGCTGCTAGCTTGGGAGGGATGGAAAATTCCTTGCTTTTTATGTGCCTCATCCTTTTGAATTCTTTTCACAAAAATGCTGCAGTGAAACAAGGTAAATTTGACCTAAACAAGATCATCAGAGCAGTCTCCAAAACAGTGAGCAGCTTGCTAATAAAAAACAGAGCTCCCTGGGATGTACTTTTCAGAAGAAATGCATAAAAACATTATACTTGGTGCAATCCAGTGCATTAAAGGGGAAGAAAAGCACTCTTTAGAGACATTTTCATTTAAGCACGTGCAATCATCTTTAGAAACAAGAGTAAAAGAATCAAAGCTTTCCCATCCTTTCCACTCCTTATACACAGACATTTATGGTGGCCATCCAAAGCTCTGGAAGCTTGAACTGAAATCCAGATGTTGCGGGTGACTTAAACAATTGATACTCAAAAATTTAGGTATGCCTTGAGTCATTGTACGAATTGCAAAATAAATTTAAAGAGCTATGTTTGAGTGAACCAACGTGATTTTTCTGGTATGATATGTGTTGTCTTGGAAATAGCCCCAATCTCAGGTGCGAAACAGTTCGCCCCAGAAGTTACCAGATAGCTTAGGTCACGGAGCTCTTAAGGAGATGTTGACCATGAAAACTAAGCCTCTGCACTAGCCAAAGAAACTTTCATCTGCAGTGCTCCATCAGGTCCTTGTTCAGTCAAAGATAGTCAACAAGAAATGTTTTCACAAAGTCATTGAAGTCTTATGGAGCCTGAAGCCTGTTTTGCTGCAGCAAATATGCATTTCTCAGTACAAAGTGTAACTCATGTTTGCATGTTTACTTCCTTTCTCATAACTAATGATTTGATAATATTTTCCCCTGCTTTTGTAGACTAGAAAAATGGCAGCAACAATTTGTTTTTTTGGGTATGATTAGTTTTAGATCTTTTTGGATTGGAAAATGCTTGTTGTTAAGGAGCTTTATAGGAAGTTCTGGTCTGAAGAAAGTAATTGTTACACAGACTCTTATTTTTGTCAAATCTTGGCTGTTGCAAAAGGAAGGGAAAAGAAACAAGTTTTTGCTGTATTGTTTCTTGTTCAAACATGAACAATACAAGAATAGTACCCAATGCTGTGCTGAGACATAAAATTCTTGGGAAAGGCCTTGCTAAAATATTGGAATAACGCTGAGACACGATGGGCTGAGAGCTCTGTTGGTCATTTTTGTGTTTCATTTACAAACGTTCAGCTAGCCTGAAGACCTATGTATAATGTTAGATATAAAGCAGCAGAAGTATCCATCTGGAATTTGAGAGACGATTATTCCTAACCTTTCTCTTCTGGCTGTTGCTGCTTTATGTGTTTCTTGTTCCTATCTTTGAAGCAGGTGCTGGAAATCGAATAGGTATAATATTATTGCATCAGCTTAGAGATGTCAACCTGGATCAAGTATGTTACCTAGCTGTAAGAGGTAGTAAAACCAGCATTACTTCTTTCAGCTCAACAAGTGGATGACAACATCAGAATTATTAAGGGACTCTTGGTTCTAGCAACGTGCAATCTGTATATGAAAAAGGGATATCTTTCTAGAAGAGGTGTGTGGTAACCTTTGATGCAAAAATCATCAGCAGTTTTTTCAGTTGTTTAATGGAGAAGACCAAACTAGATGCTCTCTTTTGACTTGATGTCATGTGAACCCAAGAAAACTTTTCTCGGGACAACAGAAGTTTGTTGTGATAGATCTTTTTGTAGTTCTTCCCAGACACTTAAGAAAGACTCGGTTTTTGAAGACTTTTGCCACTGTGCTGGGAGGAAAGCATAAAGTATTACCCTTTGGGTTTTCTTGGTGAAATGTCCACTGGGGGTCCTGGCAGAGGCATATCTTTAGGAAACATGTCGACCCACATCTGTACACGACCCTTGAAAACAAAGTGATAAACATCTCTTTAACCCTATTTTAGAGAGACTTTAAAATGCTTAAAAGGCAGTTCTGACATCTAAAACTACTGCTCCCTCTATAAGCACCAGCCAGCTAGCTAACCTGTAACAAACATTTCATCTGTAAACTTACTATACAATATTTTTTTCATACACATATTCTATTAATCTCTCAGAAATATGATGAAGTTGGCAACTGCAAGGTAAAATCCATATAAAAATAGTACGTGATGAAAAGAAAAAAAATAATGAAAGCCCAAATACAAGTAGAGTTTATGTTAACTTCATAAACTAAAGCATTCAAAAGAATGAAAATATGCAGTCACACCTTGTGCGATTGCTGTGTAATTAGGTAACCGGCTGTATACATATAAGTGTGACAATTTCCAGGCTGCTACTGTACAAAGTCTCATGTACAGTACAACATTTGGATGCTGTCTCTGTAACTTTGCTGGTACACACAGAAACCACAGTAACTGGAGGAAAGGAAAACTGACAGGGTCTACCATCACCGCCATCTCCAAGCTGCTCTACCTGTTCCATGCCTGGCTTATCCTTATGATAAAGAGGCCGAGTCTCAATGTGCTCTGGGACCAGCTTGTATCCAGCTCCAGGGATTTCTTCCCAAGCACGTAAAACCTTTAAGGAGAGATGTTCATACGATTCAACTGGCTCCTCTATAGGAAAGAGTAAAACCAAAAGAACAAAGAGAGCTGAATTATAATGTTGAACCCCTTGGTAACAAGTTCCATTAAGTATTAAAGATGATCATTAAAAATCTGCTTCAGTTAAAAGGAAAGCTTTATGTATCCCAGCTAAGTAAAGAAGGGTCTTGAAAAGCATTTAATTCTTGTAAATAAGGGTACTCAGGGGGGTAACAAGAAGATTAGCACTTAGGCAGTAGCTTATCTATAAAACACAGTGAATTATTTCACTATTACAGCAGCAGTTTCTAACAGGAAGATGGAAGAAACCTGTGAACTACTCTTTTTACAGAAAATCACAAATGTGAGGTTTTTTTACGTTTCGTGAAAAACAAGGACACTTGCATGTTGATAGAGCTGACAGTATACAGGCACTAGGAGTTATATCTACACCTCATTTTGCCTTGTGATGGCAGCAGTAACGACAGCCCCTGGAGAACTGAATCACGCCTCAGAGGAAGAGAGCTGAAGTCCATGGGCAAGAACGTGTCTCCTCCTGACCAGCTCAGCTTGGCCACTGCAAGGATGGGAGACCCCGGATAATGGCACGTCAAGGAAGGACCAGTGCTGATATTGAAGGTAGGGTGGATATTGGAAAACAGAGAAAGCCATCTGACTCTTGAGATTTTCTTTCCTCTCTTTGACTGTGGGCTCCACACAAAAAGAATGCAAACTTTTGAAGGATGTCTCCTAGATTAGGAGGGTAGTACCCAGCTGAGAAGAAAGTTAAGACTTCTTTGTGTAAGCAAATAGTTATCAGTTTTCCTACAGTGTTGCTATCTCTGAGTTGCTGGTAGGACACAAAACTTTTGTTTGGGATTTAAACAGTAGGTATTAAACATTTCCTAATGGCTCAAAGAGAGAGGAAGGATGACTGTTATGAGACTTAGTTCCCTCTTGTGCACTGATGTGTTTGAGATGTGATGTATTTCATCTAATTTTCTTTCAACTGAACTATTCCATTCCATTCCATTCCATTCCATTCCATTCCATTCTGCTCTACTCTATCCTATTCTAACTTCTATGCTTCTAGAGCAAAGTTAAATTAGTCTCTCCCTTGTAGATTAAAAGTGGATGTAAGGCCCGCAAATATAACTTTTTAACTTTTTCCACCAGTAAAGTGGAAAAGGTACTGTCCACCTGTTTTGGTACTCCTCTATAGCTCAAATCTGCAGTTTTTGTTAGTTTTGTAGACCCGAATGATGACCAGCACAGGAACCCAGCAGGAAATAAGGACCCAGATGTACTTGTCAGAACAGCGGTCTGGATAAGTATCATGCAGAAGACTGTATGCTGTAAACTGTTTCTTTATAACATGCTGAAAAACTTATGTACATAAGTACTTTGGATTTTGCCATCTGGTTCTGTATTTCATTGCTTTTGGTTTCCATCATCTTATCTGATGTTGGTTTGTTGGAAGCTTATTTTAGTAAACCAGAATTCTGAGAGATCCTGTTGCTGGCAGTTGCACTCAGTCATCTGCTAGTGAGTAAAACAAACAGCAATACTGGAGTCATAAATCTCTCTCAGGCCAAGAAACCAAAAATGGATTGACTCTTCTCCTTCAACAGTGCTACATAAGCAGCCTTCCACTTGAGGTGTGAGCTATATTTTGTAGCTGCCACGGGCAATTTGCTCAAAGATGAATAAACTTAGAATTTTCCCTACACTGCCACAGTGTCCACTACAGTCTCCAAACCAGCTCCTTTTGTTCCCCCTTGAAAGTCTCCATCCTCACACCTCATTTCCTTACCCGAAGTATAAAACTGAATCACAGAATGGTTTGGGTTGGAAGGGACCTGCAAAGATCATCTCATCCAAACCCGCTGCCATGGACAGAGACGTCTGTCACTGATAGGTCTGTTCCACTCCTATGTGAGATGGACACTCAACTTCTGGTAGCTTTGCCCTCTTTTTAATCTGGGAGTTCTGAAAGAAAGTTCTGTCCTGCCCTCTGGATTCATGGACCACACAGATACCTGGATTTACACAGCGCTGTGTTCGTGCTTCAGAAGAGCCATCAGAGTGGTAGTGATCTAGAGGAGGAAAGAAACAACAGAGAGGAAAGCCAAGCAGGTAAGGTAGGACTGGCAGATAAGTAGCCTGGAACCTGACTGTGATCAAACAGAGGGCTTCTCTGACCTTGAGTAACTCACTTCACATCTGTATTTCCCTTCCCCCTTCTTCTCACTTCTTGGGTCTGTCTACACTAGTGTTTTAATTTAGACAGGGAAAGTATTTTTTAAAAGACTCTCCCTGACCTGCCATGCTTTGATTTGCTGTGTGGAAAGATCTCAGAGCATGCAAACTGCAGTCCTTTCAGAAGAAACTAAGCCAGAACACATGTTCCAAGAGGGTTGCCTGCACTCTAACCAGTCCTGGGCATCCCGTCCTTGGGATCAGGCTGGAGCTAGTCCAGATTCTCCCCCAGCACCTACCATGGGAATGTCAGGTCATCAGCAATAGCTGTCTCACTCTACAAAGTCTCTGTAATTAAGCTACTGTAATAGCTAATATAGACACAACTTTCATCACCACAGTTACACTAATATTTCAAAGCAGAGGCAGGTTGCAGTAATCCGACTCTAGAGTGTATAGCACGACAGGGCCCCAGCTGCAGCTTTGGCAATATCTTGATACTGCTACAACGCAGTTGAAAAATGATGAACTACTTCATTACCATTCTCATCTTCTGTGAAGACTGTCTGTCCCTTAAAGACTTTTGTTCCTACTTGTATCTCCCCTGGCCGCATGAAGGGTCCACTTATTCCATAGTCCTTACACAGCTTAGTGAGGATCTCGCTTGGCTTGGTTGCATCTCGCCATGCATTGTACCCTTCTCTGCAAGGAGGGAACAAAGTGAAAAGAAATGGGTGAGGTTTTCTTTCAGCAATGTGCACTGGCAAGTCTGGACTTCCCATGTAGGGATTAGTTTTGTGGTCAATGGCCCCGACATTTGCTCAGCCAAAATTTTCCTTTGAATTGTCCAGCACTACTTCTTAATTGGACATCCCTTCTGTCTACTCAGGTCCTAGGGCCAACCACTCTTTTCTCTTAAAACACGGGAGAAGTTGAGGCAGCTTCACCCACAGCTTAGATAAAGTATCCCAGGCATTGGAATGCTCCCCAAGAGGAAAAGGACCAGAGCTCATTCCCTGTTCTACCTAAAGAATTCAAGTCTACACGTTCTACCTCCATTTACGGAGACATGTTCTGCGGCTCCCACCTGCAGAGGAGAAGCTGAGATTATCTGGGAACTGGAACAAGCACATAAAGAAATACCTCACACTGGAGACTGAGCTGGCAAGGGAAGTCTTATGGTTTGGTCTGTACTCCTGGATTGCTTTTTTACATTGTCCACCCTTTGTATATAAAATAGAGAAACAATCATAGCAGAAGAACCACAAACCCATATCTCTCAGGTTAGTGTCCCACTCCAGGGCAATGGAGATATTTTAGTTTGACTTTCTCTGCATTAATTAATCTTTGTGCACAACATCCTTGGGTGTACAGCCATATGACAGGGACCAGGAGCTCAGCACCACCCTTCTGTGACTAACCTCTGCTATGGAGGCCATGCCAGAAGTCCGTCTCTTCTTCCACTCTCCCCAGTGCCACACCAGTCCCTCTGGCCTTGCTGCAACCCCTGCAGTTGCAGCTGAATAATGGAGAGCAGAGTAGAGCCCTACCTGTCCAAAGGCAGTTTATCAAGTAGGTATGTTGTACATAGGTTGTTTACTGCCTAAAATACTTGGTGAACAAACAGTGGTGTTAATTTTAAAATATCTACTTCCCACCAAAGCTGGCAGCTACCCAAAGCCACTCTTAAGCTCTTTAGTGAAATTTAATTAAAATACCTCCTGTGACACATTTGTGCTGGAGAAAGTGTGATATTTAGCCACATCTGGAATTTCTCCCTGAAGTCATTCACCCTGTGCTGCTCTCTGTTGCTGTCTGAAGAGGTACTTACATTTCATATTGACTTTGTAACCCACAGGTAGCTCGATGCCTGCTATAAAAACGATTTTCCAAATCAATTTTAGTCTGTCCAATGAGATCATCTGTTCCCACAAAGTCATGGTCGTAGATCAGAACAGTAAGCAAGGAATCCTTGGGGAATGTAGCTTGGATTTCAAATGATCTACAGCAAAAAATGAGAACCACATGCAGTCAAGTCAATTTTGAAGCCTAACAGACTAGGTTAATGAATACTGTGCAAACAACATGTGGACAATGTCTCTTCTAATAAGCAGTGGGGGTTTTTGTTAGTGTTTTTTGTTTTAATGAAATATCTGAAGATGCTGGAAACACACAGTGCTAAAGTATTTTCCTTCTTCCGCTTCCTTACCACCCCCAGTACAGGATTGTGCCTACCTATAGTAGACAGAGCAATATGACAGACCTGGTCAGCTGCAATGATTTATCCTGAATCCAACAGAGGTGGAAGTATGGAAATTACAAGGCTAAAGAGACTGTAAGCGTATGAGTTCCCACATGCTTTTCAGAACCTGCAAAAAGGACATCAGAGTCTTTTCTGTTTTCTTCCAACAGCTCCAGATTAAATACTGAATAAAAGAAACTAGGGGCACCCAACAAAATGATCAGGCAAAAGCTTTATAACAAGTTTCAAAAAAGCAAAGATCAGAAATCTCTTTACACACAGTGCATTTTTCAGGGATAGGAATCATTGTTCTTGAGATGTTCAGGGAAGCTGAAAATACAAAAGTGATTTTAAAAGGGATTTTATGAGCTAGTGGAAGACAGGACATCCTCATCAGCACAACACTGGTGCCAGATTTCTCCAAAGCACAGGCAAAACTGAGCTTTGCCTCCTGAAGGACAAGTTTTGTCCTGTTTCTCAAAGTGGTCAAATTAAATTTTGCAGCAACAGGAGAGCAGTTTTTGGAGGAGAAACAGTCTGGGATTGCTAGAGGTTGGTGGTGCCATGATAACCAGGATGTCTAGGACGGTGTGAGGTGGTTACATTGACTGATGCTACTGCTGTGAAGGAGTTGCTGGTCCAGTCACATCAGTGTGGCCACTGGCAGCAGTAGCAAGGACTTTCTAAATGAATAGCCCTTTCCTAACCTTCTCTAAAACAAACACAGTGGCTGTGCTTTATGGGTTATCATAACAATGCTTCAGTTGCAACGTCTACTGAGGAAGAGCTTAAATCACAGAAACTGAGATGGCATGATATGGAGGGACCACTCTGTTCTTGTCTTTTATCCTCGCACTTTTTTCTTGATGTCTCTGCATTTGCAGACAGGACCCTGGCCTAGGAGGCTTTTAGTTGAACATATTATAGTTTCTCTGTTTTAACATTCTTACAGAATAACTCCATCCCAATTCAAAACATTTTAACCTTCTTAAAACAGGGAAACTTACTGGCAAAAAATCTGAGCTATATATATAAATAAGTATAAAGTATTAATAATACAAGGTTGATATTTAGTAACAGCTTGTCCCTGGCTCCCCCATTCAGAAGATGGTTCCAAAAAATAGTTTTTTTGTCCTAGTCCTAAAATTATGAGATTTATTTGGCACTGTATTCAACCTGAAAAAGCAACAAAGCCTGTGGAATCACACTTTACTGTGCTGATATTTATTTCATTTTGAAGTTAACCATTGCATTAATTTGCACAGGCAAGATCATTTGTTGCCTCATTTCCTCTCATGCATCATTTTGCTAAACCTCTCACAAACTGCATTCCGTGATGTGTTTTGACTCTTGTGAAAAGGAAATAATTTATAATCATACAACACCATTTGTCAACATGTTAACCAGCAGAATTACAAAACATCCGAACAGGCAGAAGTCAACATATAACAAACACTTTGTAATAGTAACAGCAATAGTGGTGGAAAGCAATAAAGCAGAAATCACCCCTGAATAACAAAATAAGCCATCACTGACCTTCCGAATACTGGGTTTAGCTGCTTGGGGATGTAGTTTTCCCTGTCTTTAATTTCTGTGTTGCCCAGTCTCAGCACAATGTAGGGATCTGACTTGCCATCTGGATCAGCTGGGCTGAGGTTAAAAGCCTGTTAGGAAGAAAGACCGTGTCCCAAGAAGCTTGCTTAAATGCAGCACAGTCATGACACAGGACTGTGGGTTTCCTGCCCAGCCCTGGGTGTTCTGGAAGTGCAGGGGCTTTACTTGCCTTGTGTAAGATAAAATATGGCATTTAGCTTTGCAGGCTACTGGGAAAAGGAGATCTGCAAGAGAAGAGGGTTTCAAAGGTGGAGCAGGTGTGAGTGCTGTCCCAGCACTAAGATGGAAAAAGAAATGGGCAGGAGAGACAATGCTGAGGAAGAGGCTGGCTGTGCAAGTGCATGTAGGATTCAGGAAAGACTTCCCAAAAATATTGGTCCAGATCCTTGAACAGTGCAAAACAACTCTTCAGACTGTATTTATGAGATGGCTTGGAAGTCTTTCTATTCAGGGAACGGAGCAACCTCTTCCTATTCTTCTCTTCCGCTTGGTTTGCCATTGTCTCTTTGCATGCCATTCTTCCCCTCTTAGATCACCTGCAACTCTCTGAAATACCAGCTCCTTCTACCCCTTTCACTTCTCACATCATGCTCCCTCATCATCTTGTCCTTTATATTTCTACCTCTTTCTCCGACCCATAGGTTATTCACAACATCTACCACCATGATTACGTCATGTACAGCCCTCAGAAAATATTCTCCCATTTCACCCTTACTAAGAAGGTTTTATTTAAATGTGTGTCATTTTGAAATAACTCTACTGAGTAAAACCGGCTGTATTTGCATAATGTGGCTGGAAGAGGTTGTCCATTCTGTGTTGGTTATGTCTCTAGACCTTTCACTTCGAACAAGTAAGGTGATTCTCCAGTCTTGTGATTTTATCAAGAGAAATATGTAACATTTTCTACTCTCAACACCCCTTTCTACAATATGAAACATTGTCTGAAATACGACCAAAAAAAATTCTACAACATGGACAAGGATTTTCAGAAGCTTCACCTCAAAGACACTGGAGGTAAACTGAGTTGAGGAGGAAGGTCCAAGTTATTTCAAGGTTAAAACAACATCTGTCTACTTACTGCCACAACATAAACCCTGATGAGGACTGTGACGGAGTGGTTTGGTGGTATCCCTTGCAGGATGTGGGGCTGCCCTCCATCCAGCGAGCTGCCATCCTCAGGACTTGGGTATATGCAGAAGGAGCCCTGGTAATATATTGTCTTTTATCTCCCTCGATAACAGATCAAGTATAATATAAAACCAACCATTTGAATGCAAATAAAACATCACTCATGCAACCTATGCTGCAGCACATACATATACACAACACATTTTGTGGTACCACTCAAAGGGAACACAGACTTCAGTGCACTAAACATCATCTTGTAAAATGTCTTTGCCCTGTAACATGGTGCTATGATCACATCTAGATGGTTGCAAGAAGCACTTGCATGCTCTTAGCTCTCTATTTTATTATTTAAAGGACTAACACCTGCAGGTGTTCTAAATCTAGTTTTTTTAGTACTAATATTCTAAAAATAATATTTTGCCCTGAACTCTACATTTGCAAATTGATAATTCCACTGAGTTAGTTTTACAACAGTGTGACTGGAATCCAGCTGTATTTTTGTAGCCACTACGCAACTCATATAAATCAATATTGACTCATGCTGCTGAGTAGCTCATACAGCCTGAAAGCAACTAGCAAGTCATTTGAACAGAAATTTGCATTGCAAATTCATTGAGGTACCAGTGAGTTTAATCAGCTCCTCTAAACTACAAAGTGCTCGAAATCCTACTAACATTATTCATGCTTTGAACTACTGTTCTGAGATTGCCTAATGGTGCCCTGGATCAGGCAGTACAATTTTTCCAACTGGAGTAGCTATAACTGCCTCCATTTAGATTACTGAAAATTACATGTAAGGTGCTGTAACTGATACAGCATTAATCAAGTTGCATTATTGGAATCTGGATGACATAATACATCTCTTCTTCCCCTTCTGTGATCTGAAACTTTTTTGTAATTCTTTTGTAATTCCTTGTTTCAAAACACCTCATGGTGGATGCTGCTTTCATCTATCAAAAAATGGGAAAAGAGAAGTATGATTCCAGATGCAATAAAAGAGATAACTTTGTTTACAACAGACTGTCAATGCCTTTTTCCTTCGTCTTTGGTATACCTGAAATATGCATGAAAACATAAAGTCTCTATATTACTACCCGTTTAATCAATATTAAAGCTCACCTTAAATTTTCCTATTATTCTGTCTTCAGAGTCAGTATGAATTTCATCATTAGATTTTCCTCTTACGAGCTGGAAAGTTTTCACCCAGTCCTCAAAGTTATTAAATTCACTTTCCAAGTCTCCTTCATAAATCTTTGAAAATAAGAGAATGCTTATTTTTTTTGTGGTGCAGTGAATATATTTATAGCAACTTTCTTATTACAGGATGACTAGAAATCCATTTTGACTTAAAATACAGATTTTAATAACACAAAGATTTTGCAAAAGTCCTTGAGTGAAATAAGTTAATTTCCCACTTAAAACAGGAGCAGTTTTGTCCTTAACCAGATTCCTTCCCAACTATGGGAGCAGCACATTAATGCAGCAGGTAGAAGTTGTTCTAGAAGGGCCAGAATAAACATTTATAAGCACTGGTATGGGGAAAAAAACAGTATGGATGTGCTGCTCTTTGCTTCTGTTTCCTCTCTGCAGTGTGCCTTTGATGTACTGATCCATTCTGTTGTGTTAAAGTGTCAGAACATGAGAGCAAAAAAGGCACTAATAAAGAGCTGTGGGGACAGAGTTTTAGGACAGGTAAAAAGACCAAACAATTTTTAAAAGGAGGTTTTTTTCTTTCAACACTCTCTGCCTCTAATTTATGAAGCATTATTCAGTGTGAAATAGCAGAGCCTAGACTAGTGCCATCTCTTAAAAAAATGTAAACAGCAGTTTCAAATTCCCCTCTGCTCAGCTAGAATTTAATCCAAGCAGTCCTAATCTTTTCAAACCTCCTCACCTCTCCAGTCATTTTGCATGACCCATCTAGTTTTCTTTGAATTCCTTCTATTGTTACCCAGCCAAATCTAATGTGAGCTGAATATTCCCTCCCCACCAGGGAGGATGCACAGTGATGCTTTTCGTACTATGATGCTTTCCATACTATTTTTTTAAGCCATTTTTCATAGGCTGTAGTATTTCCAACATGAAATTTGGAATTTCCAAATTCAGTGTTTTGCAGGTGAACATCAAAACTGAATTTTCATTTAAGTCTCCCTGAGTGTGTCTACCTCAGCAAACTGAAGGTCTGAGGCCAAGCAGGCCACATCCACCCTATGAGACCCTGGTTGCCTCTGGGGTCCATGTGCTCACGTGCATTGTCACTATGATTTTGTGTGGTTTCTTCATTTCAAAGTGTCTGAAATATATGTAAGGAGAGTATTTCTAAACTCAGCTGCTGATGTCAAATTTTGGGGAGACAGTGAATAACAGCCTTCCTCCTCTGCCTTACTGCTCTCTTACCTGCAGGGTTGCTAGGTTTGGAGTTTCATTCTGTTTCCTTTGCAATGTCTTATCTTTCTTCTTTTTGTCTGGCTCCTCTTCTATGATCAATGCAATGTGGTCAGAAGCCTGTTTATCTGCAGAGATTTCATGACATCATGTAGGTTTTAGTGAGCAAAGCACATCAAATGCTTCGGATAATGAAGTAAAATACATATTAACAATTCCCCCTCACTCCTTCTCCATCCGTTCTTCTACTGACAAGCATAGGGTCCTCTCTTTTCCCACCACTCCTCCCAGGCAGAGAGGTGGAATTTCATCCTCTCGGTAGCTATGAGCCTTCATGATGAGCTTGGTGGACCAAGTGCAATGGTGTCCTGTATCACTCCTTCCATGCTAGCCATCTCCCAGAACACCCTTTTCCCCCCTCTCTGGCTCCTCCTAGACACAAACTAAGAGATCTTAACAGCTTTCACATGAAATTTAAGGCTTATTTAAAACTCAAAGCTGCTATTTAGGCTGATTGGTACTTGAGACATCAGCTTGGATCACCTGATAGAAGACCTAGAGTCCTTCTCTAATCAAAGACATCACAAAACAGAGTGTATCTCACCTTGGGAAAGCTCGGAAGTATGAGAAATGAGAGTAGGTATCTGCCCAGCCTCAAGCCAGACTCTGAACACTGAGAGGAGACTTCCCAACAAACAGAGGGTGAGCCCTCAAAAATGGCACTGAGATCATTCAGTTCCTTGGTTGAAGTTTGGATTTTGAGTTCACTTTCATTTTTTGAGTAGCTCATGTGTGTTTGATATCACTAAATATTTGGAAATATATATATGTATATATTATATCAGTGCTATTCTGTGTGTATAATGCTTATCATCATAGGCTAAAATATGTAACAAAAACTATCAGAAGAGAATTTACAAGGTCTGAAGTCATCAGTCAAAAACAATATGTCACAACTGCCTGAGCAGCATGTGGGTGGATGACACAATATCAAGTAAATATCTAATTGTAAGTGAACACCACACCTCTGTAGGACATTTTCTATCTAAATATTTTTTCCATGTGGACAGGTGAGTTCCACTTAGAAACTGATCTCCGCCTCAGCCCTCAGCACCTCTGATGATCACTGAAACACTGTCAGCTGCCATTTCCAGAACGATATCATCTGACATTTAGGTCATGTGTTCCATCCAGAGCAATCTTAACACCGCCTTTAAAATAGAAATCACCTCAATCACTGATGAAGTTCAGTCAGCCCTAGCATGGGAAGATGCTATATTTTAATTCTGAGTATCAGCTCTGTGTAAACAGTGAACATTTGTTTTCTTTCCTAGTCTGCTCAAGCAGCCACATTTGTAAAAAAAAAATAAAAATCTAGAGCTCTACTTTTGGGGGAACCTGTTAAGCCATGGAGTACGCATATATGGGGACATATATGTATATACACATATATACACACACACAAACACATACAGCTTATTTCTGGCCAATTCCTTTAGATTAGTGTGCAAAATATTTTCCACTTCAACCTGAGCTAGACACAAAGCTTTGCAGCTATGGAAGTAACACACATGACTATGGAGTTTCCTAGCGGAATCTGTTCTTATACCACTTACCCTGAATTGAATTCAAAACTGAGAGAAGCTTCTTTTTCTGAACCTGTTACAAATGCACCTAAGATCAGGACAACCTCCACCTTCTATCATCTAGGACTTCACAAACCTTTGTGCAAGAGATTTGAATGACTGCAAACTCATGTTAACCCAACATTGCCTGTGAAGTTTTAACCTACCCACCATCTGATCAGCTGTAGAGGAAAGAACCTCTTATACTGGCAGAACTCTGTCATCAGATATTAATCGTACATAGTAAAATAGTAGAGAAGCAAAGCATTAGTAGTACAAAATAACAGAAAAATGCAAATAATTTACTTACTGTCTTGAGGTTTTCCCTCACTGGAAAAAATTCCTTTTACCTTTCAAAAGAAAAAGACGATGGACAAACTCCTCATTATGAATGTAATATCGAAAAGGAATGATTTAGCAGTAAATCTACTTTTACAACATTGCTCATCCATGAGAGTTCTGGGCATGCTGGGTGACTTACCTTTTGCATTTTGAGCACAGAGGCATAGTATTTTGACCACCAGTCAATAGCATTTTCAGCTGATTCATCTGCAATCGTTCTTTTTCTCCTCTTTGTTGACCGTCGAATGGATTTTTTTGTGTCCTACCACAGCATGGAGGAAACACTGTTGAACTCTAGAACTGATTAAAACTAATGACCTGACTCATGACATCAAGCATGAACAGACGTGCATGAAGAAATTTCAGCCTCCAAGAGCCAAATAAAGTGCAGTATGAATTAATGTCTCTGTCTTTCATTCCAAGATACTTCATGATCATCATATTATTAAAGCTGTCTCTGTATTACATATTGATGGTGCCAAAACTTTGAACATTTGAGACATTGCCACAGGAGCAACTCAGGCAACAGGCTACATAGAGAAACAGATAATCTACACAGATAATAATACATATCTACATAGATAAACTTTTAAGGGATCTAAACGTTCAGGTACAAATAAGTTTCTTCAGCTCAAGTTTGCAAGTATTATAAGCACTTCCATTCTTTCTTTGCTGCCTTTTGGAAGGAGAAAATGTCCCAATAGTTGCTGCAATTCATCTGTTCCCTTCCTACAAAAAGTTAACTTTAGATCCTGAGGACCACCTTCTCATGCCGCAAATCTTACTAACTTCATTCTTGCCCAAAGAATGGCCCTTGTTAAATAGAGTGTTTCATCCTACACCCTTACAGAGAGTTGTCCACTTGGCTGAGGAGGCAAGAGCAAAGAGAGATAATTGGGAATGATAGATATGTGGGAATGAAACATCTGGAAACATCTGACCACTGAAATATCAAAGGTTAAAGAAACATGCTTTATGTAGCTGCAGAAACAGTTTCTGAAATGAAACTTAGTCCTGCGTCTCTGCTTTTATTGTGATGGGAGTGATGTAGAGTGATTGTGATGGGATGGAGAAAGAAGGAGCATGTACCTCTGAACAAAAAATAATGTGCAAAATCTAGAGCGTATACTGTACTGTAAATACCATGCTGACCAGAATTGCCTTGTTATCCTGTACTTTCCTTTCTGCTTCTACCCACAGACTGACACCAGCTCCATGTTTGTACAGCATCTAACTAAACGGGGCTTTCAACCCTACCTAAGCACCATGGACACAGAAACAGTCATTCACAGTGAGAGTTTTGCAATGAAGTAGATCATTCAAGGCCAGAAAACCCAAAAACTCTCCAGTAGTGCTTCCCCGTGAGATGAACATCCAGCACAAAAGGAAAGAAAGGCAGTATCTATTAATGGAAGCAGTGAGATTACGTGGGACCAAAGCAGCATTGCTAACTAATTCTCTCAAGGGCCAGCAAGATAGTGTTAACATCAGTACCCAGAATCTCTAAACCTGAGCTAAGTAAGAGATTAACATTCCATAAGGAAGGGCTAAAGTCTACAAGACTGCAACAGAAAGTTAGCTAGCAGCTTCAGCTATACCCACCTTCTTTTTTCTCTCTTTCATTGGTTCAGAGGCAGAGTGCTCTGCCTCAGTGGCAGGCAGTGTTGTGAGAGATGGGTCTGGCTCTACTACTCTACATTTACCCTGCTCCACCTCGGCATAGATGTGATCAGCTGAAAACTGTTCTTCTTGGGATAACTGAGCAGGCTGGGATGACTCAGACGAAGCTGAAATTGAAACTTGGAAAGTTAGGCATGATTTTGCCGGAAATGCTATAATCATATTTGGTGATCATCAAATGATCATATCATTCAGGGTTTGACCCTACGCTCAACACACTAAAGCATATCTTCCAAGTACATGCCTAGTGTCAAGCCTGTGTCTTTTTATTTAGGTCAGGACTGAAGGTTTACCTTGCTCAATTTCTACAATGTCTAGTCTGTTTGGTGTAGCTTGAGGACCCATCTGGGTCTTACATAGGAATTGCTTAAGGCAATTGATGGCGTGCGTTCCAACGAGGGTACTCCTTCCAAATGCTCTCCAGTCGACCACACAGATGCTTAGTGGTGGATGCAAGAGTTCGTCTTCAGGCAACTCCTAAAGGAGGAGCACAGACAGCAGCATGAGAATTACTAGAGAATATAGAACACACATAGAATATTTGTCATGCACAGCAGTAAGACTGTTACTCTTCCCTCCCTTCTTCTCCCAGCTATTAACATACTTAAAACTCAAAATGCATATGGCATAGGCAATGTAGTTCTGTCCACAGTTTTCTGCAAAGTCTGGAGAAAGCCTTGTGCTTAAGAATACGGAGTGGACTATATGGACTGTGCTACAGAGATGAGTCCCATGCAGTCATATACAAACATCTCTTGTTAGAATAAACTGGGAGAATCAGGAACATACAGAAGGAATGAACGTTGTGTTGGAGGTTGTGAGTCTTAATGCTGTTGCTGCTTTGTGGAAGGCTATTAACCCTGTCTGCCTCTGTGTGCCCAACCGTGAGATGTGGACATTGGGTGGTTACATGCTTTATAGGATGAATTAAAAAAAGCTTTTTGGACATGTGATGTACAAGGGAAGCTAAAAATACTGTAGCAATCATACTTCAGTATCCAGGTTAGTGTTTTGATATCCTTTCATCTTATAAATAAACTTCTCTCTTGATGCGAGCAACTAGAGAAAATCAAACAGATTATTTTTTTCTGATGCTAACGTTCATCCACTGAAAGTACCGGCTCTTATAACCCAACCAACAGGCAATAACTACATTTCCAGTCCATAACAGCAAGTGTTACGATATTAAAAGGTCCAGAGCTCATGAGCCAGAAATGATCAATCCCTTTAATAGCCCAGTAACACATGAAGGAAAATTAAAAGAATTGAAAGAAAATAAAGGAAACTGAGCTCTAGCCTGCTTAATAGGTAAGGAGGCAGAAAAAGTACTTAAAATATCCCTGTTATCTCCCAACAAGTTCCAACCTATCAGTAAAAGTCTGATTGCAAAGTATTTCCTTGCCCACTTGGGACATAATATGAGGAACATCATCTTCTTTTGTCATACATTTGTAGTGGAAGTCTTTCTTCAAATCAGTACTTTTGCATAAGAACTGATGTCCCTTAGTATTTAATCAAGACACAAGGGAAATTATTTGACAAGAAAGGAAGGAAATTAGTGATTAACACCTTGCCTAACAAGAGAACAGACAGTCAAGGAACAGCATGCTGTACGCACCACTTCAAACCAGTCTGCAAGGCCACTGAAATTGGGATTTCTCTTGTAGCTCTGAATGACAGAGGATTTCACTCCTTTCCCCGCACATTCAATGAGAACCTGGGGGCGATCTACAGAGAGGAGCTGGACTTTCTTCAGCTCTCGAACACCCCAGAACAGGACCTGTGACGGGCAGAGAGAAATATTGGCAGTCTGCAGAGACCCCTCCATCTGGAGGAAGCTACTGCTGGGATCCCTTCACCTTGTATCCCTTTGGGAATGCAGGACTACCAGAAAAAAGCAAGCAACTTAAATATGAGCTACAATAACAGTCAGGATTCTTGTGGAAGTTTAAGGAATTAATAACATTCAACTGTTATAAAGGAGTTATTGCCAACAGCAAGCCATAATAACCACATTTGCAAAACCCGTCTTTTCAGCAGCGCAAGGGGACTATTCATCTGAATAGCAGAGGCTTGGTTTGCTTTAAGTGTCCAAGCTGTTGAAGGAGCAAACAAATCCCGCAGGAGCAGAGGTTATTAACAGAGGTTTGCCAGCTGAGCTAGCCCTCAGGTCTGCAATGGATGGCAGGAGGTCTCCAAGCAGCTTTCCATCAAAGCTGGAGGACCATGCTCCTGGTCTGGACGACAAGAATGAGACTGGGTCTGTAAAACAGGAGTCTGCAGGAAAAACAAGACTTTATCCAGCACATGCTGGGGGGCCCTGAAGGAGAGAGCTGGGACAGCAAGAGATGGTTATGTTATGGTTGGTGAGAGAAACCATGAGTCTTGTGAACCTGAAATGAAGACTGAAACCAAAAGGGAGTGTGGGGAACCTGATGGACAGCCTGAACGCTGGCAGGACTGAGTATTTGCATGAGTCAGAGTAGCAAGAAGCACTAGAGCAGAGTGAGGGTCAGTAAGATCCTGCTCTGTTACTGGAGGTTCCCAGCTAAAATCAGGGTTCACTTCCATAGTTACAATGGCTCCACAGCCATTTCCACCAGCATGGGGTATTAATTTATTATATCTTGACCCAAACAGCTGTGTTGTCTTCATCCTGTCTTACTTCCTTGTTGCATACCCTCCAGAGAGGGTATATTTGGGAAATATGTATGTTTCGCTTCATGTACATACACTTCAATTGTAGATCTGTTCTCCTATCAATTTAGCGGTCTGGGTCTGGATGCAATTTCCCTGATTTTAAGGTCCCCAAGGTATCAGACTGAGGAGCAGAGTTGTCCTGGGCTCCCTCCAGAACCAAGGGAGACAGAGATGCACTTCCAAAGTATAATTTAACCTATTTAAGATCTGGATCACTCTGGGAGGGTGGCTGCTCTTCTCAGCTGTCCAAACAAGAAGCATACAGTGAGGATGCTTCTAAGCAGGGTGCCTTAGAGGTAGCTGGGATGAACGTCACAGCAGTGTAAAACAGAAAATATACAAGTCACCCAAAGCAATCCTACTTCAGGGGCAATGGGAGGGCCTTCATAGTGCATTACTTGAAGGAACATCAAAGTTTCAGGATTTAAGTTGTCCCTCTAGCATCAGCAGAGTAGTTCATGGGCTTATTCACATTGCAAGGTTTGGGGTAAAAAAAAACAAAAACCAAACCAAAGAAACTGCTAACAAAAACTCTTTCCTATGTACAGAAAAGAGGAGTTTTAAATAAATGATACAGCAGAGCTAACAATTGTTCTCTCCTTTTCAGCAGCTCAATTGTTTGATCTTTGAAGGCAAGGCTGGAAATGCTTCTGGGCTCCCGAAAGAGTATTTCTGGGCAAGGGCCAACAGGTTACACAAGCAGGGTCTGACTTGGCACAGTGAAGCGAGCAAACAAGCAGCTGGTGTGAAGGCTGCAGGATGAGTGACAGTGAGTGGTGAGGCTGGGCAGCATCCAAGCGTTACACTAACATGAAAAGCTGCCACATTTCCCTGCTTTCTAATGTAATGGGACTTGGGCCCAAATGGTGTAAAAGATGAGGGGAGAGAAGGTGCAAACATCTGTACACAGGCAGAAGCCATCACTTGGCGGAAGTTTGGGACCCAGAAAATAGCCTGGTGGTTGATTCTGAACTCCACCCCCAGTGAGGTCAGCTGCAAGGGCAAGCTCTCCATCTCCTGCAGACACTTTCTTGGGCTGCACAGAGCGCAGGTCCACCAGCCACGCTTTGCCACAGAAGCAGTCCCTTCCCA
>Ga0181612_137761_pt1 | contig 21470 bp, 16 predicted proteins | sample HoacroProtozoa21_FD_119630 | JGI IMG/M metagenome (GOLD analysis project Ga0181612, IMG submission 119630) | Hoatzin crop microbial communities from Cojedes, Venezuel. Combined Assembly of Gp0051906, Gp0051904, Gp0051908
AAGATAAATTATTAGCGGACGGTACAATCTCTGCAGGGGCTGATTGCAGTTTTCACGCTTCTTCCCCACCACTGCGGCAGTGCCTGACTATGAGTAGTGAAGGACGTACTTGCCAATGAGAAGTTGTGGAGAGAGAACTCCATTTCTGCTTTCTGTATGGATGCAACGCCAGTACCTATGACTGTGGCCAGCCCGTCATCCAGAAGGAAGTGAGGCATTACCTGATGAGGTGAGGCCAGCAGCAGCAACGCGGGACACTGCAGGACAGAGGGAAGTGGCAAAGGGCTGCCAGCCAGGTTCCCCATGTCTCTATGGTCCCCCAGACTCCCCAGCTTCTACTAGTTCTTCCATCTTACTCAGTTTTATTGAACACTGTTGTCATCATCTGTGGATAGGTGGAAGATATAGCTACAGATACAGAAACAGAAGAATATCTGCTTTGTTATTTTCTCATCTCAGTGACCTGCAGGACATCATCGCTGCCTTGAGGTGGGGGCTACAGATAACATCATGGAAAATTGCACAGTCTCTTCCCTTGCCTTAGCCCTGCAAAGATCCATGCTGTATCCGGTGGCATTTTAGCTGACAAGGTGATCACAGCAAGAAGTTGCACAGATTTCCAGAAAAAGTTGAGGATGCAGGGTTTTGCACTGCACTTCATCTCAAGACTGCCTGTGTGCTTGATTTGCATCCAAACCTGCAGACACTTTTTATCATTCAGCCTAATTCTTCTCCCACAGTGAGATCAATTGTGTCATGCCGGTATCATCAAGGTAAGAACAAAGCCCATCTTCACCAGTGGTTTCTCAGAAGTAACGGTACCATTCAGGGCCTTTATCTACCTTTCTCTGCTCTGTGCTAATCCTCCATTCGTTTAATTCAGTCCCTGTGACCAGCTGCTAACCTCATCAGCTGGGGGCGGAACGCCCTCAACGCTACCAGTTTTGCCAAAAGTTACGCTAGAAGTCAGTGCATGCTGGGATTAAACTGCAAGAGACTGTCTGCACAGAAGCGTGTACCGGCTGAACCTAACCGTGCCTTCATCAGGTCTCACTACTGGGTCTGACAGACCAGACCTTAGTTTTCAATATGCCCGCAACAAAGTCCTCCGTGGTTTCACCTGAGAGAGGTTTTGGTGTCAGGAGACCTCTCCTAAGCAACTTGCTTGCTCCGATCACAGTATCATTAGAGCTGCCAAGGAGATGTCTGGTGCTGATGGTCCCTGCCTTGCTTCCAATGGCACCTGCTCCAAGCTTCTAGCAGCTCTTGGTCCTGCCAACAGAGCGACATCGGAGCTTTCCTTCTTTCTCATCCTCTTCTGCGGCTGCTTGGAGAGAGTTGTGGAGGTGGCGCAGTCATGCTCTTGCAGGCTCTGTGAGACTTCCCTTTAGACTGACAGTTTCTGCTTCTGACGGCCCTTTTGTGTGGTTTAGAAAAGCAAACAATGCAGATGCCAGTGCAAAGAGCAGGTAGAGCCACCTGGCAGGTCTTCACTGGGTCCCCATCCTAGCTCGGATGACCAAGTGACCCCCCACTCCTTGGCAGGGATCACAGGACAGTTGGGACCCAGACCCACCGGGCTGGCGGGCTTGAAGCCTGAAGGCTGTGGCTGTGCCGGGGAGTGCCAAGCCCACTGGGACAGCACTGGTGGGATGCGAACTGCTCCTCGTTGGGTGACCGTGTAGGCGCAGGCTGCTGAAGAGGACAGTTCTGGCTACAGTGGCGAGCTGCACATGGCAAGCCTGAGAGGAGGCAGCTGATCTCCATGTTGGGTGAATAAAACCAGTTAACACTTCTGGTTAAGCAGGGCAACCTGATCTAGCTTTGGAGTCAGCTCTGCTGCAACCAAGGAGGTTGGGCTAGAGATCTCCAGAGGTCCCTTCCCACCTACATCTTTCTGTGATATATGAAGAAACAGAGGCCTGCCATGGAAAGTTTGAGCAGTATCTGAAGGCATTTTGAAGTGCTGAGCCCAGAAATGAATGCTCTTTGCATCTTCTAGCTGTCACCTCCTCATTTCCCCCTTAGGCAAATGATCCCCTCCACCCAGCCTCTTTGGTCTTTCACACCAGTTTTAAGCCAATAAATGAAACAAGACCGACGTAATCAAAACCATCGCACGGGCAGAATCGTGAACCCTCCTTCAGACCTGGAAAAAGTGAGCCCTCCAGCCGCTGCTGGTCTGGGAGGAAAACCCTTCTTGCTTCAGAAAAGTCCATAATCACCCTGTTGTATTAGCTTTAAAAAAATAGTGAAGATGAATTACTTCTCTCCCCCACCCCTGCCTCTGGGATCAGGGGCTCCTTAAGCCCTCTGGTTGGGAGATGCATTGCTCAGCCGCTTCCCATACGCCATATGGGAAACTGAAACAACTTGCCTTCCCAGATCCTTAAGAAGCCCGTGTACTTTTCCCTCCCACCTCTCTCCCTTATTTCGAGGGCGGAGTCAAAGGCAGACACGCTCATGGCTGATCTAGTCTGTGTGTTTTCTCGGGGAAGAAGACTGTGTTTACATGTGTGGGCTCAGACTGGGGACATATCGCAGATGGACAGGACTAGAGCGCTGCGTATCATCAGTGGATGAGTTTGGGGTTTGTTTCCTGGTGAGCCCTTATGGTTTTAGCAAAACATGGACAGTCACAGGGGTGAGGAGAGACCTAAGGTGTCAGTATTCAAGGGTCCCAGCCACACAAGATGGCTTATGAAGCAAGTGTGGTGCCATCAGGTACAGCTTCGCTCTTGTGGGAGGCATTTTCTCTCAGGCACAGAAGAGTATGTTTTCCCATCTTAGGCTGTGCAGGAAGCCTGTGTCCCAGCTGGAAGTGTCTGTGCACAACAGTAGTTCCTTAGCTGAGCCTCAGAGAACTGGGATGTCAGAGCAGACAAGCTTCACCTTGTCAGATGTATCTGTGCAGGCAGACTATGGCAGATGACCAGGTGACTTGCTGCAAATCACCCATTAAAGAGGATAGAAGAGCACATGACCCACGTACGTGCTGTGGGTGATATCTAGCTGATGCTGCTTGTCATCGGGGGGCTATAGGAGCCACACATTCTACAGATCTCCAGCGTTTTTTTATAATGACATCTATTATTCCCATTCTCTATTGTATATCTCAAACATTTTGTCTCAAAAAATCCAACTGAACATTTCCAATGTCCTAGTGGTGTTCGAGATGTTGTATTCTCAATTTAGTCACTTAATCCATGAAGTGGTGTCATAATGTCAGCAGGGTGTTGGTCACATGTCCTGCAATGAAGAATCTTGTCCCTAGGTCCAAAAAGTTACTGAGGCTCCATCCAAGATGGAAGATCCTAAAGCCAGTAAAGGCTGTAAGGTGTAGTGAAAATAGTCAGTTTCCAAAGCTCTGTGAATAACTCTGCCAACACCTCTTTGGCCATTCAGGCAGAGTGATGTCTTAGACTTTCCCAGGTCTTACAGAAATTCATCTGTCATTTTGGAATGCATTTCTTCGGCTGCATAATTCATAAGGAAAATTTTCAAAGACCCTTACCTGAAGCATCCTTCAGCAGCTTTTCCGTTGTTGCACGTCCAAAAGACTTCACAAAAAGGTCTTCACTGGACAGCACACCACAGCATGAGCTCAGGGAGCGCTCTGTTAGACTCGTCCATAAGCACGTCAGAAATCCCATCTGAAAACTTACAGCTCGTTGCTGTTCTCTTATGTGAAGGACAGTTTTCAAAATGGTACATCTACATTTTTTCCTATGTCAGATCCAGTCTGTCTCTGTCTGAGACAGTCTGAGGCTGTCGTAAATGGCTCCAGCAAATCTCCTGAGCTTCCAGGACAGCAGCATGGTAGATATGGACCTAGATTTGAGCTGGGAATTTGCCAGTTCTCCACAAGGTAAAATTCACAGAAGATTCAGTAGAGAAGTTTGGGAAAGTCAGCCTTGTAATTCAAATGAATCACGAGGTTTTGCTCATAACTATAGAAAATACAGACTGCTTCAGGGTCTGTGAATCCCTTTACACAACCGTGGAAATAAGTGTTCTTGTAGAGCACTGCTAACAGTGTGCCGTGCTGACTGTAGTTTCTCGTTGGGAGAGGATCCTGTTCTGCCTCAGTTTCTCTACATTTTAAAGGGTTTCCAGATCAAATCCTGACTTAAGGTCTCCCATCAGTGGCAGGATTCCTTCAGGTGTTCCCAGTATTCCCAGTGCTGCTTTTGGATTTACTTCCAAGGGTGAAAATCCTGTAGAGAGCTGATGGGATCCCAGACTGCAGACAAGAAGGAAGACTGATGTCATGGAACTGGGATATAGTGGTGACAACTAAAGTGTTCTAATCGCTATACAGCAGAACACCTCAGCGCTGTACATGCTGTCATCGCTGAAGGCTCCAGTGGGACCCAGTCCTTCTGCATTACTTGGGACACAAAGGCTAAGCCTCGATCTCTTCTTTCAAGGCTTCTGCTTGTGCTGAAAAAGAGCACCACTCTGGGAGAACAGGCAGCATAACCAAATGTAGCTTGAATTGATACCTCTTTCAGCTTGGAGGCTGCACCTTGCTTTTCTTGATCCTCTCGAATGTATTTATTACTGGGAGAGGAGTCGCTGGAGTCCTTTGAGCATAGGTCTACACCTTTCCTGCCTCAAGGGCCCCCTGGTGGCACCAAACTTGGAATGTCTCTAAATACTTGACGGAAGGATTGTAAGCAGTCATCATCTGAGTTTCTCCACACCCAAAATGCCTGGCACAGAGCATGCTGTCAGCTGTCTCTCAAGTGGAGGAACCAGGAATGGCTCTGATCACACCACCGGTGTTGTGAGGGTCCTAGCTCAAACCTGGAGAAACGAGAAGTCCCTGTGTGGTCAGTCAGCATCAGATTTGGCTTGGCTGGGTGTCCACAGGTTGATTTGAACACACAGATGTGTCTGGCTGGCTTCCAGCAGAAACAGCCCTTTGCCTAGAGAGTCCAAGGCTGGTCTAGGGAACCTGCAAGGAGATTCCTCCTCCCTTGAATCCACTCCTATTAAATGGGACACTATTACTTTCCTAATATCTGCTCCATAAATCTTCTCCTCTGGTCCAGTACAGCTCTTACTGTGCTTTTAGTCTGGAACAAGAAGAATTCCACGTCAGAAAAGTGGTACGTCATCCGGTATGTCCTTTCAAAAAACAGCCTTTCTGGGGTTGTACCATACTGTCAGGTGCATCAGGCAGAGCGTAACCGTGCCCTCCTCTCCTCTGTTTTTCTCATATTCTGTCGGAGGAAGGTTACCTGAAAGGTAAGGTTAAACAGAACAGCTCCTGCGAGCCTCTTGCACAACTTCAGGAGCCTTAAACGACTTGTGGGAAGGCTCTAGTAATCCCAGGGTTCACAACAGTCTTCTCTGCTGTAGCTGGTTTTGGGCCCTTTCCCAGTAGGATTTCCTCCCTTATTGGATCCCCTAGGCAGAGACTTGGAGTTTGACTGTTGCCCCTTAGGAAGTTAGGGGTCTGTTTTTCTCACTGTCTCCAACTCCAGTTGGTCATCAAGAGCCTATATTGGATGCCCAACAGCAGAGCCAGTAGCTGAGATCATGTCAGCTTTCTGGAGAACCTGTTCTGGGGTTGTCAGTCGCAGAATTTTCTTGGGGAAATGAACTTGTGGGTTTGGCTGGCAGGTCCACAGGTCCACAGGCAACCACAGCAACTGCCCCAAGTATCTTCAAATCTACTGGTGCTGCACTGTCAGGTGGGTTTAGGACACTGCTTGGGTGGTCCATGTCTCCCAGAGCCATCTACAGACATCAGCCAGCCGTTCAGAGTGCAATTCTACGTGACGGCAATGGCATTCTGAAAGTTTTCTGTCCTTTCCACTCCTCAGCACAGTTTCTCATCTACTCATTTGTGCTAAGGCAGCTGTCTGTAGGAACCTGCCATGGAAGCCATTGGAGTTATTCCCTATTCTAATTACACACTCACCTTTTCTTCTCCTCCTCCTTTTAAACCTAATGTTTACATTGGTCTGGCTTACAGCCCCACGAAGGGCCATATTAAGCCCCACGAAGGGCCATATTATCACAAACTGTGCATGGCAGGTGAGTATGTAGCCAGGGGCAGCCGTTCCCAGTGGCACTGAGACAGGAAGGCAAACTTGGAAGGGAGTCTCTTGGATCAATTTCCTCACGAGAGCAGCTGGAAGGCGGAATCCCACCCTCAGGCACCTGGGAAGGTTTCCAGGCCGTCTTCTGACCCTTCAATGAGCATGCCCCTTCACTTCAAGGAGTTCTCTGTTTTTTATATCCACCCCGAACATTTCTTTTTCACACACCAGGGCAGGAAATGTTGTTAGTCTTGGGTTTGGGTTTTTTTTTTGTTTTTCTTTTGAATAACTACTTTTGGCCCAGTATATTGACTGTAGCCTCCTTTTCCACTATTAAGGCTTCCGAACTGTACCTTGGCTCATGACTCTACCATTTTGTGCATATTTCTTCCTCTGCACAAACTGATCTGGTCTTACAGTTCAGACAGGGGACCCACAGAACCCTTGAGGCTGCCAGCCTTTCAGAGTGACTTTGACTTAAGAAGCAACACACAGAAAAAAAATGACAGTAATGAAAAAAAAAAAAAAGAGAAACTCCTGTATCTCCTTGAAGTCTGGAACAAGTGAGCCCTCTGACCACCTGTACCTAAGGAAAAAACAGCAGGCCCCTGCTAAACTCAGGGGAAAGTCCCCACACCCACATGCCACCACTACCTGAGTTCATTTGGGTCCAGGAGCCTTTTCCTTCCTTTTCCCTGTGGGTTCTGTGCCTCAGCTCAGCAGTGATGCTCCTCTGCTGCTTCCAAGCCCTGTGCTGGAGTTTTCTGGCAGGGCAAGACCAGCCGGCTTTTCTCCTGCGTCTTAAAAAGGGCCCACACGCACTCTTAGGGAAGCCCTCCAGTCAGGGCTGTGAGCAAGGGAAAAGCCTGGGGAAATATGAATAGATAGTGTTTTATTCTCATGATAGTGATCAGCTGGCTTGGCTTCCATGTTCCTACAGAGACCCCCATATCCAAGGGCAGAGCAAGAGGATGCCATCAACCATTTTTCACGTCAACAGTCTGCAGGTGGTGAAGAGGCCACCACAAGAGTTCTTCCCATGAAAGAGCCTTGCTGTGAAAAAACATGGACCTCATTTCCAGCCAGATTTTGGTTTTAATGTCAAGCCACGGGTCATCCTTATGCTCCTCTGCTGGAGTAGAGGCCCTGCCTCTATTTCACATCTTCTCCTCATGGGGAGAAAAATGTCAAAGATAGATTGTGAATGTAAGAGCGTAAAAAAGGTTGTACCGGTGGTCTCTCTGCCCTAGTGCCCTGCTGTAGCTGACACAAGATCCCCAAGGAAAGGCACTGAGAGACAGGGCATCATATAGAAGCTTCCTGTAATCAAGACCTAAGGACATCCTGAGCTGGCAGGCATACCCAGGCCATCGTGTTCAAAAGCCATTGAGGAACTGATCCTCCGCAAATTAACCAATCCTTATTTGAACTCATTTATACTCCTGGTCGCCACAACATCCTCTAACAATAATTCTACTCTCTTTGTGACATGAAAAATGAATTTCCTTTTGTTTTCAGTAAAATCAATGCCGGAGCTTACCACTGCTTCGTTTGGATTAGGTAAAATAGATCAAACACCTCAAGATCTGTACGTTCGAAAGGAAGATCTCCAGGGCCCAAGTCAGGTTTTTTTGTACCGCTCTTCTAAATCCTTTTCCGTTCTTCCATATCCTTTCTTGAATCATGGATGCGTTCCAGTAACTTGTGCTGTAAACAGAGGTAACACAATCTGTTCGGTCTTTGAGATCCCATTTTATACAGCCTGCTATCACGTATCTCCCTCACTGGTGTCTTGTCTTCCCAGGATACTGTCTGCTGTTCTGGAAGCGTGATCCACATACTTTGTGTCGCAACATATAACCTTATGTTTTAATTCTTAGCGTGATTTTACCAGGGGTCTTAGGAGGCAGTTGCTTCCCATAAACCTTGCCAAATGAGAAGTGTGCACCATGCCAGGAGAGACAGTCGCACCTGCAGAGCTGTGAAGCTCTCCTAAATGCATTTTGGCAGCATAAGACAGCCATGGACATCAGAAAGCAAATCATGTGGCAGCCTAGCACCGGAAGCTCGCAGAGTCTGAATTTCTAGGACGCTTTCATCTCATCAGCAAAGTGTTTGAACTATCTAACCAGGACACAAAAGCATTAGCTGCTTTATCTTCTGCTCTCACACACACTAGAGAGAGTCCTTTGGTCTTTTGTGGCTTTCTGAGAAAAATCTGACAGGGAAGCCTGTTACAGCAGAGAGAACACTGCTCAGCGTGGCCTGTTCACCTCCTGGAGAACGGGACCTGACAGCTGCAGACAGGAACTTCTTAGAACCAAGAAAAATTATAAACGGCACCAAACCAAAAAACCACAAGCTTAAACCCATGTTTTCCCCATGTGGCCTTAACTGCACCCCAGTGACAAACTCCTGGCAGAACTTCCTAATATTTAGTTTGCTGGACCTCCATCTTGAGAAACCAGACCTCCCCTAGCCCTCATCATGACACAGGAGGTCCCACTCCTTCTTGGGAATTTTAAAGCCCCTTTACACAGAACTAGAGTTCCATCTCTTTGGTCCCAGCCTCCTTCGCGGGTGAATGAGAATCGGCCCTTGCACCAACAGAGCCTGTTGTGTGTGCCATGATAGCCAGTCGTCTTCCAGTGCAGTGAGGATGGGGCCACCTCCAGAGCCAGCAGGGTCTCTTTGCAGTGCTGAAGGCTACCCAAATGCTGGGCTTCATCAGCAAGAACAGAGCAAGCAGTGATTAATCCTGTCTTCATGCACGTGAAAAGCCACATCTGCAACACTGGGACATTGACAAACCGGAGCAAGGCCAGCAAAGGGCTCCGAGATGGTGGTGGGGTGGAGGACACGACAAATGGCAAGGGGCTGAAGAAGAGCAGGGAGCGAACCGCTGCCTGCCGCTGCCCAAGGCGGGTTAGGGAGGTGGCATGGGCAGACTCCTCTCACAGGGCCACCAAGAAAGGGCACCAGACAAGGACCGCAGGTTGCAACAAGTCAGCTGCCTATGGGACACAAGGGAAAGCCTCTCCTGCGAGGGTGTTCTGGCAGCAGGTTTTCAGAGGTGCTGGAGAATCCCCGTGGTTGGAGGTGGTCAGGATTCGCCTGGGCCTGGCCCTGAGCAATGCAGTCTGGTCCGAGTCCACCATTGCTGGGAGCAGAGGGATGGAGTGGAGAGCCCGGAGGTCCCTTCCCGCGTGAATCTTCCTGTGATGCTGCGGCTAGCAAGCGGGTTTATTTGACTTTGTGTTTTTTCTTACTGGGGCAGCAGAAGCTACCTTACAAAACTATTCAGGCTGCTACCTGCCGTGAGGTGCCAAATGGAGAAGAAATTGAAAAACCGTCTCAGCTGCTGCCACACTCTGAATTTCAGTCTGTCACACAATCATGTTGATCCAGCATAACTGTCTAGTGTTGCAGAAAGGGGCAATCCCATCTTCCCTTTCGTCTCTCCCGCTGCCTCTCTTTTGTCAGCACTGGTGAGCATCAGAGAATTGATCCAGCTGAAAGCTAAACTTTAAAGAAATAAATCCATTTTGATTTGTAATGAGCCCTTTCTGTTTAAAAATGCACTGTCTCCCTCCCTAGCAACTTTTGTTCAAAGCAAAGTGGTTGGGGATCCCCAAATCAGAGCCTTTATTCTCTTCAGGTGTGTTCTGGAGCAATGCTCTCCCCTTCCTTGCAGTGCCATCATCCACACGAACCTTCCCAGGGACTGTATTCTTCTGCAGATGATCTCTCATAGCGTCATATGCTCCTTTCGTTACCCTCTACATTTTTACATCTAGCTTTCCTACTAAGAAAGAAATAACTTATTCTTTATTAATAAGTATTTGCCTGTAGCCTCCAGAGCTCCAGTGTACTGTAAGCTATGGGCTCATGTTCTCCTGCCATGAAGCAGCGTGAAAACACAGCACATGGACCAGATTGACTTTTTCATAGCTCCTCAGGACACGTGCGACTAAGCCTAGAGCCAGACCCTCTCCGTGCCCTCTGCAGTGCTTATCCGCCAGCATCTGAAACATGTCCAAGGTGCCTCTTCTGCGTCAGAGAGACCCACGCTGCTGCCAAGAGTAAGACATAGAGAGGATCTGAGCCCCACGAGCAGAAGGCACATCCCTCTGTGGCAGTATTTCTTTGAGGGGATACTGGCTGTGTTGTCAGTTGAGAGTAACAGCAGCAACGGGGATCTGAGCCTGGCATATCTTGATCAGCCTGTCTCTCTCTTGATGCCCAGGAGACCATCCGTATTCCCCCAGCTCAGCTGCTGGGAGGTCTTGACACCACCCACATCTGTTCTAGAGATCCCCCCAAGCCAAAACAACTCTCAGGAAAGACAGTTGTACAGTCTCCCTGCAAAACTGGCAGGAGACTGGCAAAACAAAGAAGCCACACCTAAGAAGGGGCTTGTGTGTAATCCGCTGGGGGAATCTGGGTGCTCCAGTTTCACTACATGTCCAGCATCATCCTTGCAGCCTGTCCTGACAACACTTTTGCCACCAGTCTTGGTGCCGACAACTCTTTCAGAGGTCTTGTTTGCTGGCCATTTCTGGAAGTGCTCACCTGCTTTCTGGACTACCCCTGATGCCCTGCAGTTTTCTGTCATCCATGACTGCTGTCGGCACTGGAGCTTCTAGCCCTCCGGGACCCAAGGACCCTGCAGATGGTTGGACTATCTCTCTCCAGCTACACCTGGGAGAACAGAACCACTCTCAGAGCAAGGTTCAGCTCCTGTCAGAGCGCTCCTCAGCTCCTTTTAGCCTATACCTGAGTCAAGGGAATCTTTTAGGACCGTTCTGCTACTGCCCCAGTCACTCAGCAACACATGGCTCGTTGGGTCGGTGCCTGACTCCTTCACCTCAACATCAGGTCATTGTAACTGAGAGCTTTCTCCTCACAGCTGGTATGCCTCTCCCGACCTTTGCATGCATTGGGTTCCTCAGTACCTCTTTGCTCTCGAGAAAACTCACTGCAGCCCTGGGACATTTGGGAGGCTATCACATATTTTTCCATTGGATTAAAAGCACAGCATGAATGCTGCAATAAGAAGTGAGTCAAAATGTAACCTAGCTTGCTGCGTGGATTTCTGTAGTTGACCCACCTCGCCCTCTGTGTTGCAAAACACAGAGGCTGTGACATCAAAGTCATCTGCAGCATCAAAGATATCGCTATAACTAGATATTGGCCAAGGTACCAATACCCATCACCATCTCCACAGGTAGCCGTGGATGTCCAAAGAGGATCCTGCAGCATCCCATCTCTCCCCCAGGAAGGATCTGGAGGCCTTTTGAAAGAGAACAGTTACACACTTCTCTACAGCTAATGCTGGCCAGGAACAAGATGCTAGCTGCCAAATACGCTCATGAATGCTGCAAATTCTCTTCAGTGATTAAATAACTGGGTTTTTTTTAGCAGAAATGCAGCCCACAGCTTCAGTCAGCACGCTGCAATGTTGTTCCTGACTTTCTGATTCAGGTTTCTCTGGGACACTCAGCTATCTGCTGATGATTGTCATACAAAGGTCGCTCACCTTTTAGCACTGCAAAGAAGGAGGCTGCAGATTTGTCCAAAGACTCCATACAGCTATGCTTTCCTGCAGGTGTTCCCATGGGGTTCTGGGAAGCAGGCCAGTGCTAGACTCTCCTCAGCTCCACATCAGAGACCTGTGGTGACCCAGGCACTGCCCATTCAGCAAATCCTCTAAAAAGGACCTTTTCAAGAGTCTCCCAATTAATGTCAGGCAGCCAGCCACTCTTCTGCCTCCCAGCACTTCTGAAGAGGCACACTTTGGTTTTTGCCCAGAACTACTGGGAGATGTGAACTTTCTCTTTCCTAATCCTCAGCCCTTTTGGGGATCTGTCACCTCAGATAAATGGGTCCCTTCTCCAGGACCACTCTCTGATGCACGAGGCACAGATGATAACGTGCTGCTTCCAGGCATCATGTAGGGAAGAAGCCTGGAGCAACTGCTTCCTTCTGCAAGAAAGGAAGCATGTTTGGTACCCATCCTGGACTCCCAGAAGCTGAGCAATTTCCTACACAGAATCGATCTCAGGTTGGTGCCTTGTTAGAAATCATCACAGCCCTTTGCGAAGGAAGACTGGTTTGCATCCCTCTGCCTCCGGGATGCCCATTTTGACACATTTCCACATTGTGCATCTCACTCTCAGACTGCTAAGCTGTGAGCACCGGCTCCTTCCGGTGCAGGATTCTGCTGCTTGGCCCCTCCGCAGCCGCAAGGTGTTGGCTCGGGAACCACTGTGTCTGTCTTGAGCACCCAGAGAAGGGCAGCTCTGTTACTTCCCCTCTGGAGCCGACCCGAGATCTCTTCTAGCTCCCCAAGCTTCTCAGCCAGTGCCAGGAGTCTCGCAGGTAATCCCATTCTGACCTCTGGAAACTCCATTGCCTGTCCACGTGCGTGTTGAGTACCAACCTGCCTGGCAGCCTTTGCTCACACTACATCCCCTGCCAGACCTTCCCTTCTGTCTCACCAGGTGTGGCTGCTTTGTGCCTACAGTGCCTCGCCACAAAGTTATTAGTTATCTCTTACTAGTAAGTAACTTCTTTTTGCTTGTTATGTTTGCTTTAGCTCTGGGCAAATAGCAAGCAGGATGTTTTATATGAAGTGCTTTTGGTGAGTGCTCTATCTCAGGAACACCCAGCCCAGCTGATCTCAGGTTGCACGGCTGATAACCAGGTTTCCAAGCCACAGCGCCATTTCTTAGGTCAGTTAAAGTCTGCAAATAAATTGCAGAGCACCTCAAAAAGTCAGAACGAAGCAGAAGATTATGACTAGCTTCAGACCTGATGCTAAAAGGACCAAAACATGAAAGGGGAATCACTCGGAGAAAAACATGGTATCACAGAAATCTGGAAATGCAATGGAAAATTCCTTCAGCAAGACTAACTCAATGATACTGCCGAAGAGTATTTTCTATTCCTATTTTTATTGGTAAGTGTAGTTTGCACTTGTAAGAGATGCCAAGAAAGACAAGAAAAGCAATGTGTTAAGGTTGTGTGCAAGTGACTACTGCGGGTAACTCTGGAACCTGTCTGAAGCTAGTTAATGCCCAACACGGACAAAGGAGTATTCAGTGAGCTGGGCTTCTGCACCCTGTCCTGCGCTACTCCCGTCGCAGCCTGTCCCTCCTTCCCATGGCTCTGCCAGAGTCCCATGTGTCCCCGGCAGCCGCTCTGCCCAGGGAACCCATGCAGGCTGTTCCGAGAAGATGCTCCCGTGCTGATCTTGTTCCGGTCACTGTTATTTCTGCGGCGGGGTCCTGTTCTGGGAGATGACGAAAATGCCATTCGAGGGAGTCAGCATTTAAAATGGGTCGTTAGAGAGAAACGTCACAGGTGTCTTTGCTAAAGATAGCCTGGTGCTGAGTAAAACAGTGCCTCCAAAACCTTCATTTCACAACATGCTCACTCAGCATAACAGCCCCTTGGCCCCAAATGCCCCCAGTCGCAGAGAGCTCCTGCCGTTTTCCTGGGCTCTCCATCAGTCTCTCATGACCTCCCCTCATTGGGAATACGTCTGTCTCCTTCGCTGGTTTGTGCAAGAAAGAAGCATCCCCTAGAACACGGAGTCAGTTAGGGGTGGTTTTGGAGACTAGAGGGGAACAGTGACATGGCACCGAGGCCAGGAGTGCAGAGTGGGTCGGGATGGAGGGGGAGAGCAGCGAAAACAATGCGTCCCCCGGGGTAAAGCAAGCGGAGGGGAGCAGACGACATCGGGCTGCGGAGCCATACGTGTCTCCCCACCACGGTTCCATCTCTCTTCTCTCTCTCTTGTCTTCACCCACACACTCACACCATTCTCGCACTGCTGATTCAGGGGAAAGAGAGGTTGATGCTTTCTGCTTGGACTGAGCACCACAAACTGTTTTTCTTCAACAGAAGGAAAAAACACCTCCCGCCAACCGTCACAAGTTCTCCCCCATCTTTTCTCCTCTCTTCCTCCCTCATGCCATCCCATGGGCTGTGTAACATAGAGGACACAGAGGACCACTACAAAACAGTCCCCAGAGACACTGAGGCGCACAAGGTTGCATGAGGTTCCCCTGCACCGATCCCACTCCTCGGGAGACTGAAGAGCCATGTGTGATAAAAGAGACAAGAGCAGTCACCACGACGGGGAGCTGCTGAAGTGAGGCATGCCACTTGCTCTCTTTTATCTTCCACCTTCACCACCCAGCTGAGGAAAACTAGAGAGCGATCAAGGATCCCTCCATGGTGAAGCAGCGGCCTCTCTGAGTCACCTCCCTTCCTTTACGCCCAGGAAAAGCCCCAGCCCAACCCTCAGGCGATGAGCAGCCGAGGGGCTTGGGTGTCTGAGACCTGTCATGAAGGGCTGATTAAGTCTGAAAAAGTCAGAGCCAGTGGGTTGCTGGAAAGTGTGAGACACAACAGTGGGGGTTCTCTGAGGCAAAAGGGGCCCCAGAATGAGGCACATGGGTGGAAATGTATGACCCTACGCAAAGCTCAACAGCTATACAGGAGCTAGGATAAGCCCCCTCAGCGTACGAGCTTGGGTGGGTCTTCCCCAGCGCTGCTGAAAGAGGAGGGTCCCTTGCTCACACCCCTGGCAGTGCCACAGCGTGCAGCCCTTCTTCTCGGTGCTGGCTGCCTCTCCTGGATGCTCCTTGCTGTCTCCTCAGACCACCTCAGCTTTGTCCAAGATTGCACCTGGATTGATTGCTCTGGCTTGATGGGTTACATGTGCCCTGGTTGGAGCTCACTATGGATCCTTTCCTCATGCTGCCCATGAACTGGCCAATGAGAAAAAAGAAACAAATCAGCACATTTTAAGGATTAAAGAAGGCAAAAAAAAAAAAGAACACCAAAAACCCAACAATAACAACAACAAAAAAAAGAACAGCAGAAAAAAGACCAACACGTTCTCAAAAGCCCTGAAACAATTAGAGACAAGCTGTAAGAGGCGGAAAGATCAAACCAAAAAAGGTAAGAGATGAAAGAAAAACATGAAGGGCACTTGCTGGGAAGTGTCTTCTACACTTTTTCCACTGTCTATGTAGAAGCGAAACTTGTAAGAAAAACAACAGCGACCCAAAGAATTTCCACTAAAAGATGCTTAGAACAGTGTCTCCGGTCCCTCCCTCCTCTCTCTCACTGGCTGCAGCCCTGCCTTCACGTGCCTCAGACTTGTACTGGTTCCTTGGTCGTGACGCATCTTCTTAGCAATACGAGGAAATTCGCTGCCCACCTGCAATATAAGAGCATCTAGGGAAAAGCTTTGATCAGAGAGAGAGACAGCATGAGAGCAAGCACGTCCAGCTGACCCCCTCTTGGCTCATCCACCCACTCTAACATCTTCTTTGCCCATGCTTCATTTTTATTGATCTCGTAAAGCTTCTGACTTGATCAAGCCGGACCCAAGTGGGAAGACGCAGCCTCTCGCCTCTCCTGGATGCCACCATGAGGCTGGTGTCCCTGGCGCAGTTCCTCACCTTCACTCTGCTGGTTTTCAGTGGTAAGAGGGGCTAAAGGGATCAGGGAGGGCAGAGTAGCTCACTAAGCTGAGTCTGGATGTCACTTGGTCCCTGACAGGTCTGGAGGGGAGAATCTGTGCCCTTCTAACCTCACCGAAGATGGCCAGATATTGCCCTCTGCTCCATGAGTCCCCCCCTTTGCCCAGCCCTCCATCTCGTTACAGCTGGCCACATCCTACCAGGAGTAGCACAGGGAGAAGGCAAGGAGCGGAAAGTGTGGGCCAGAGCAGGGAGCTCAGCTGTGCTGCCTTGCCACCTGAGCCCCAGAAAGATGTGGAAGAGCTCAAAGCAGCTGCTCGACAAGACATCCGTGCTGTGGAAGCGGCATGGGGGAAGGTACGCCAGGGCCAAGACAGATCCGTGTCCTTTTGGGGGGACTGGGGAGGGTGGGAGACACTTTGAGCCCCCTTTCTCCTTCCCCACATTCCCTCCTTCCACCCCGACCTCGCCTTCGCCTCTGCCCCAAGCCGCTGACTTTTCCCGCTCCCAGCGCCCATCAGGAGACACACATGGTGCTGGAGGTGGGCTACTCGGGCCTCCAGAAGACGGCCCTGCCCATGAGGCCCCGGGTGTCAGTCCAGGACTCTGCCTTGCGCAACGGCAACTTCTCCCTGCGAATCAACCCTGTCCGGAGCGAGGACGCCGGGCTGTACGAGGCGCAGGTGGCACACAACAAGGAGGTCCAGACCTGCTGGGTGGAGCTGGGGGTAATTACAGGTAGGAGAAAATGGAAACCCTGGAGAATGTCGATTTTAGGTCTGGGGAGGTTGCAAGGGTGGAATGGGGTGGGGATGATGTGTTTGCCAGGGCAGGTTAGGGTACAGGCAGCAGCCCCACGAAAGCGTGGAGCTTCCTGCTGTCTGCTCTCGGCTCTGGAGAGAGGAATGCCCGAGGGACAGAGCTAGGACAGGAGGGCCACAGAGGGATGGTTTGGCAGTCCCCCATGTTCTTTAGCTTCCCCTGCCTCCCCCTCTTTCTTTTTCTTGCAGTAACCCTCAGGTCACCCCACCCTGTGGTAGAAAACGAGCCGCTCTTGTTGAGCTGCAACTCTAGCCACCGGGCCAGCCTCGTGGAGACCCGCTGGTTCCACAACGGGCGCCTGGTCCACACCTCTGGGACCTTCTGCTCCTTGCATGGGGCTCTCTCCATCCTCCGGCCAGCCATGAGTGATGCGGGCTGCTGGTCCTGCCAGCTCAGATACTCCGATAATGAGGTCATTTCTGCCACGTACAACCTGCAAATTCTAGGTGAGCTCAGCCTCTGTCTTGCTAGTCCCCCATCCCCAAGTTGCTCCTTTCGTGTGACTGACCAACCTCAGTGGCTCCAGCTTCCCAGCACCCACTCTGTCCTCACTTCCCAAGTGTCACCTCCCTGCAGAGCTCTTTCCAGCCACCACTCCACATTGTCCTCTCTCTCTGGCTCAGGTTTTGATGGCCCAAAGAACCCTGTGGTCTATGCTGCAGCTGGCTCTGCAGTCAATCTACCATGCACCCTGAGCTACCTCCCCAGTGCCTTTGGGATCAGCGTGGTGACAGCCCACTGGAGCCGCCTTGCATGGGGACACTTGCAAGACCAGAGCATCCTCCAGAATTCGAGCAGCAGAAGCTTCCCCCATCGTCTCCCTGTGGTGGATCTGAGTGATGCAGGGCAGTACCACTGTGCTGTCTCTGTAGGCAGCAAGACAATCAGCAGGGATGTGACCTTGGCAGTGGTTACAGGTGAGAGGAGAGACAGGGAGGTGCATCACTCCTCTGGGGTCCCATCACTTGCAGATAAACCTCCCCACATTTTGGTGCAGTGGGCATGGGTTGCTCCTGCTGATAGGTTCTCACCCCAGGGAGGGATACAAGGTCTCTATTCAGGGCATTGCACTGCACTGGACTGCTGAAAGCAGGGGTTTTCTGGGGTAACTTGATTATTCTTCCTGAAGACTGAGGAAGACAAAGAAAATAAATTAGAGCACATAATGAAGGAGGGGTGCATTAGAAGAAGGAGGGGTGGGCAAGAGATGTGGACCTGCATGTAGTCTTTCCTGAGGATAGTTTTTTCCTTTGCTGCAGTCACCCCAAGCATCCAAGGACCGGTTTCTGAGGGATCTCACTTGCTGCTCATCTGCAGCCTCACACACCTCCGGGGACATGAACGTTTCCAGTGGAGGCACCTCAGCTCAGCCCCCACTCACAGCAAGCTGACTGTGGCCACCGACCGTAACCTGGAGGGCCACAGGTCCAAGATGGGCCCTACCTTGGAAATACCCCAAGTGTCACAAAAGGATACGGGCACGTGGGAATGCAGTGTATATGGCCCAGAAGGCAGACTGGGAGGAGTGGAGTACGGGCTGCAGATCACAGGTACTGTGTCCCATGGATCTGTAACCAACCCTTTCTTTTCGCCCTGTTCAATTCCCTGTGCCCTTTCCCCTCTCAGCCTCACCTCTTCCTTCTCCCCTTTGACCACTTGGATCCCATCTTGTTGTCATCCTGCCTTAGCTCTCACCTGTTCCTCCTGTTTCTCCTTCCAGTTCCCTTCACCCTTTTCCCTTTTTGTGCAGTCCCAGCCTTGTGCCAGTGCAAAATCAATCTTCCCCTCCTTCCTAACTATGGTTCTTCCTCACAGGTGCCCAGGTCTCCAGCCCTCCCACCATCTTCAGTGGGCAGGTTACTTTTGGGCTCACACTCACACTCTTCCTCCTGCTTATGGTCTGCATTCTGGCTCTGGCCCTACAAAAAAGGGTAAGTGTCCATCATCCCATTTCTGTTCGTTTTCCTGTACATCACCCCTTATTGCACCTTCCCCTGGGTACCCTAGAGACAGCAGTGAAATGTCCCAGGGACACAGCAGCCAGAAGAAGAATGGGGCTCGGGCAGCCTGCTGAGGGTGTCATGGATATGTGGTAAAAGCTGTATCCTGGGCATCGGCAGGTCTGGCTAACCGTGGCATTCATCTGGGGGCAGGTCAGATGCTTCAGAGGAGGGGTAAAACACAGCCCATCCTTGGAAAGCACCTTGTTTATTCTTGCAGAGATGAAGCCACACTGCAATAGAGGAGGGTTAATTTCCAGGCTTTTGTAGGAGTCCTCTCTCTTATTCCTTATCTGGATGCTTTGTTGTAACAGAGTCTCCTGTTCCATATAAATGCCTGCTCGTCCCCAGATGCCAGTCTCGATGCAGTTCTGTTTTTGCTGGCTCAGCTCTCATGCCTCGGCTGTCGGCTTCTGACAACTTACTGCCCTTTGCTCAGCTTGTTTCAGCACCTCGTCTTCTGAAAAATCTGCCTTGCCTTTATCATCCCAAAGACAAGGCCAGGACTGATCCCTCCCCAGCACGCCACTGGAAAAAGCTGTGCAAACAAGTCAGATTGTTTCTCCACAGCCTTCATACTGTTTCTCTACAAATTAATTACATGGCAAATTCTTCATTCAGGGTTTCACTTTGCTGACAAATGACACCTCTCGTGAATAGCTGTGATGTAGTTGCCTTCACTCAGCTTCTTGGAAAGGGCCTACAGTGAAAATCCCCTTCTAGTGCAGAAGGGGCTGGTGGCTCAGAGCAATCTCAGATTGGGAGAACTTGCCTTGGCGAAAGAGCTGGGTGCCTTGAAGCTGCCTTGACCTGAAGATGAGGGATGTAACAGCTTTGATGTAAATTCTTAGCAAATCTTGGTGGCTGGAGGCTGAAGACAGGCAACATCAGAACAGAAGCAAGGTGGGCATTTTAAAAAAAAACATTGCGGGTAGCACTAGAGAGACTTGTGAGTGGTTCTTTGTCATCGACCCTTAATCAGCACTGACGGTAAAAGATAATCTAAAGCAGAGATCTACAGTTTCTGGGTGACTCTCTAGACTGTGCAAGTCCGGTACAAGATGATCAGAAACGCCCTTTCTGGCCTAAAACCTCAGACAAATAACCCTTTACAGTGTAGCTGTAAACCGTTAGCTAGCAGGAAAGAGGACATCTGGGTGTCCAGCTCTGCTAGCTTAAACAGCTCTAATCCAGCCAGGACACTTCTCACCTCAAAGCTTCTGTATTCGCCCTCACAACCTTGCTTTGCCAAGTAAGCAAAGCTCCCCATTCGCAGCACAGCTTCTCCATCCACTGATGGTCCTCCTGCCCTTCTCTGGATGGCCTCCCCGGCGGGCTCCTCCTTTGTGAGAGCGCAGGCGAGGTGCCTTGAGCAAAGATATTAGCTCTTTTCTTGTTCTCTCCCTCTCTCTGCTGGCATTCTCTGAGATTACATTTGCTCTTCTTGCATTGGTTGAATGCTGGCTGCTCGCCGGTATCTCTTGATGGGCTATTGCCCACATGTTAGAGATTTCTGTTCCGACCCCCTGAGCCTACCAGCGTGCAGGTGGTACTGGTGCATTTCATTCCCCCTGTCATTCAGTTTACTGCTCCGTTCTCCTGAAATCTCTGGGTCTCTGGTGACATTTTCATCCTCTTTCTTCCAAATGAGGCTCCTCAGCTTTATCAGCTACATAACTCATTAGCACTTTCACACTCTCGGTGCCATTAATGATTGGTCCCACACTGATCTTTGAAGACTTGTGCTTATCATTTGTCTACAGCCTGGCAGAAACCTGCCAGCGAAATCCCAGTCCCTTCCTCTTAGCTGAGACCGCACCCACCATATGCAATTCTTCTACTAATCTCTGCTTTCCAGTTGTATTGATTGCCTGTGTGTCACAGTATACTCTACCATTATCAGGAGCCCTGGGATCTACCTCTTTTTTTTTCATTGTCTAGGAAGTCACTTGTTAAAGCAAGATGTGAAGTCGATTCTGTCTTTAATTTGTTCTTATCTCATTTTGCATGAACCTTCATGCCTTTAATCATTCTCTCTGAAAAGGTATTGTAAAATCTGGCATGCCGTTGAACCTGACAGTGGCCTGACCATTGCCCAGATAATTCTTTGCTCTCTCTGAAGCATGTTCTGTCTTTGTTATTCCTTATGCCCATGACACCACAGAGGACAGTGTTGGTCAAGCCTTCCCCAGAAGAAACTGCATGTCTCAGAGAGTGGGACTGGGGCTCTTCCCGGCTCTAGGAGGGAATGGGACCCTCATGGCTGCAAGCAGTAGAACCGTGTCTTCCACAGCAGGGAGAAGCCCAGACTTGTGCCATTCAGTCTCCCTTCAATGCGTGATATTTCCCCTTCCTTCCCTTTCAGGCACGGTCTCCTGCCTTCCCAGCGCTGGAAGGGATGATTGCAGTCACTGTGCCGAGGAAGAAGGAGATGGAGGAGAACCAGAAAGAGAAGATCCAGCAGACTGAGTGCTGATGGGAGCAGGGACACCGGGCCCAGTCTGCATGGGAGAATGAAACTCTGTGTGCCATGCTGCAGAGAGATGGGCACCATGCAGACCTTTCAGGAGGGTCTAGGGATGGCATGAACATAGCAGGAGGCCATGGGAGCTCTGTATCTGCAGAGGGGCTGGAAGACGAGGCTCACCGCTGCAGTACGGTGGCAGGCAGCACAGATGCTTTGGAGCTACTGGGAGTATTTGAGCCAGCAGCTATTGCCTGCTCCAGTGCCAGTTCTCTCTCCCACCCTTTGCCCCTCCTTCATGGCCTCTCCCACAGCCTTTCACTGGTGGGACACTTCAGCGTGGGAGAAGGCTGGAACCCGGCTCCCCTGCAGCCTGACAGCGTTTCCCTCCCTCTGCCCACTCTCTTCTCCCTCTCCCCGTGCTGCCCTGCTCTTGCGCTCATTCAGTGGCAAAGGGGACCCCACAGAGGACTGCACATGTTGCACATATTGAGCATTTTATTTTATTAGAAACTCATTTTAGATCCTAAAATAAATCTGACAAAATAAACCCGCTGGCCCCTGCGTGTGCTTGTGGAGGATCGCGCCTCTTGACGGTGCCGGGTATACCCCCGCCTGTGTGAAGCAGCTT
>Ga0181612_168554_pt1 | contig 21469 bp, 8 predicted proteins | sample HoacroProtozoa21_FD_119630 | JGI IMG/M metagenome (GOLD analysis project Ga0181612, IMG submission 119630) | Hoatzin crop microbial communities from Cojedes, Venezuel. Combined Assembly of Gp0051906, Gp0051904, Gp0051908
CAACCTATGCAGGACACGTTAAATTCCTGTTAAATATGGATTAGACAAGTACTGCAAAATCATACAGTTCGAACGGTACATCCCTTTAACTATTTAGCATCCACTGCAAGGCCAGAGCAACAGCAGGCGCTTCTGGAAAACACATACAGGCAGCAAGCAAGGTTTATATGAAGGTCGCAGTTCTCATAGTATTATTTCTGAGGGAGAAAAATTCAGATGCACATGCAAATCTTGCCATTATTTTAAAAATCACAATGAATCCAAGGAAGCTGTATGATTTTAAGAGTCAAATAGCTGAAAAAAAGCCCATAAGGTACAGACAATGGTTGAATAAGGTGAATTTTTTCTAGAGAAGGACAAGAGAAAAATATATAAAAGAGTATTTATTTTGTATTCAACTGCTACAAACCCTGCTACAAATTTTCTGCAGGTATGACAGGGCATAACCCAGGGTTGCTGCAACTGTGATGGATTCTTCAGGGTGTAACGCTGAGTGAGTGGCTGGAAAGTCACTTACCTGCAAAGGCAGCAAGAGAAATATTGGATGAGTAAGCTTCCTGAACACACACTTGAAATTGGTAAGATAAGTAAACCTGAATACAGGAGCAACGAAGTGTCTGCTCTACTATCTGCTCTTTAAAAAGATAACGTCTTCTTGGTCAGAACTGGTGATGGAAGTGCTCAACAGACTGGCAGCAGAGGCTTAGAGAAAAACCTGCAGCAGAAAAAGTTTGTGCACTCACCTTAGCTGAAGGGTCCCTTAAGTTCCAGTGCATTAATTGCAACTTGTCAAACAAGCATTTATAGTGCACATACATGAGAAGAGTATTCTGCATAAAACACATATGAAGAAGTAGTATGTGGGGAAAACTTACAGGAAAGAAATATCACCATCAACACAAATGCAGTTAATTTCTTTCTGTAGGGCCACTGAGTTTTTAATATGGAACATGGAATATGTTTAGAAAATCCAAATATTTTATATTTAGCCATTTCAGATAATTTTACTTGAGACCTGTACTTGAATTTCTACATGCAGTTTCCTCTCAGATGTTTCTTTTGGGGAAAAGCGAGGGAGGAAGATATTTTGGAGCACTAGTAGTTTCTTCTCCTTTCCCCTCAGTCCATACCCACTGCTCACCAACAATAGCTTCTGTGGCCTTTGCAAAAGCAAGTGGTCCATTTCTGCCAACTAATATATTACTATTAAATCCATTCATCAACCACATGATGCTTAAGATAACAACTCTATGTTAATAATTCACCAGCCTCTGTCAAGTGATTTTACTAGAATTACCAAAATCAATGTGCTTTTCTTCCACATGAAAGACTGTATGTTGACTAAACAAGGAAAATGACTGCTGGTGAAACAGGAGGAACAGGAGGAGAGTGCAATATCCACCTGTAGAGCAACAGTGGCACTCATGCGCTACAAGACACCACCTTTGTTAATTTAAAAAAAATGCCTGGAAGTCAGACAAATCTTCACTTGCAGTAATTAACCTGTAGCCGGTAACTTTAGAGCAGTACAATCATTAGCTTCCATATAAAAACCACTGCCCCTGACTCTTCCCAACTAGTTTAAACACACTAACTACATCATCCACTGCTGGTGAGGTTTCTGTAAGGGTTCACATCCTATCCATAATCCTACAAAGTTACAGACACATTAGACTTGTAGCATGAACAAGACTATAAATATTATTTCTCTGCTGTAACTCATAACCACACCAAAGAATTTAGACAAGCCTAAAATCTGCAAAGAAGCATCTAAATTTAAGACCGAAAAAGAGGGAAAGGAACTCTGTTAGCATATTTGGGGGCTGCCAGTTTCCAGGTATGCCATTTTCTTTCAAATCCCCACATGGAGGTGCAGCAGAAGAGATATGGAAGGGGTAGAGACTGGCACTAATGTGCTCTTTGAAGCAGAGCTGTACATTTAAGGTAATATTTTTTATTTAAACATACAAACCCAAGAGCATGCAGCAAAGTCAGGAGATAAACAGCACTAATTCATCACAAAACAGCATATCATCATCGTCTTCTCCCTACTGTTTCTCCCCCGCTTCCCCCAAAACTGATTACCCCCACAAAAGAGGGGCTAACAGCATCTCTCACTATTAAACAAAGGTTGATCCAGCTTACGGGCTTCTACTTCTTTATATTGCTAATAAGAAAAGACAAATTTTTTTTTTGCCAACTGAAAAAGTTCCAGGGCCATTTATGGATCCATAGGTGTAATGCAGCATCTTGAATTATATCCAGGAAAGTCCCAGGCACCACAGGTATCGCAGTCATTTTTCATCAAATCAAGGTTGATTTAAAAGGTTTAGTCCAGAGCACAGCATGTGTGTTACATTAATCTAAACTGGACACAACAGAGGCTGTCATCTGAGTTAAGGTCTGTATGCAGAAGGAATCCTTTCCTTCTCCTTATTTGCTAGGAAGAAAGGCAGGTTGCAACGGCTACTGAAAGGCCAACCAGGACTTCATTACAACTAAGCAGAAATATGCCTTTTCATATCATCCTTGCCAAAAGAAAAGTAGGTGATCCATGTGTCTCGATGTGTTCATTAGGGAGTGGATAAGAACACTGAAGAAATACTTTCTTCTAATTTTCAAGAAATCAAACGGTACTGGACCAAAATCAGACTTTTAAGTAGAAACCTTTGGTATTTTGGAAGATTACTCAATTTATGCTACAAAAGAATCAAGTATAACTTTACCACAGCTAAACTCAGAGTAACAAGGAGTTGAATTAACCACTTGTACAAATAGCATCAGTTTGGGCATTTCTGTAGCCTACTATAGCTCAGAGCAATCCCCTCAAGGACATGGAGACAATGAGCACCAGTAGAAGCTGGAGTACTTCTATTAGGTCCCATGATACCTAAGGTATTCCAATATCAAGTGCAGATGGAATCAAGAAAACTGGTACAGACATGAACCTTGGCTGGTGCTAGGCTTTGCTGATGGGAAGAAGCAAGAGTTAGGAAGCAAAGAGTTGGTGCACTTACTCACAACATCCTTAAGTGATACACATAAGTTTAATGCAGCTGAAAAATCAGAATCTGTTCCTTTGGCTGGTTTAGCTGCAGACATTACCTGCCTCATGTCTAATTTTTTTTTGAAGCCTGACAGTCTTTACCTCAGTCACATCTCACATTAGTTAGTTTCACACACTAACAACACATTTTGTCCGTAGGTCTTGGCAAATATACTAGATTCAAATACTGCAAGCGTGGACTCACTGTGGAAACAAGTTACTGTAAGCAGTACAAAGATCCATTACTCTAAGTTACATAATTTCTTTGGTGTAATAGAACTGCTCTTACAGGTTAAAGGTGCTTTTATCAACATAGGCTTAAAAGAATTAATTTCTAGGGGTCCCCCCAAAGGTACCATTAATCCAACTGTGCACTAGGCTCTTGAATTATGTATTAAACCAACAAGCTAGACAAAACCTGTCTTTCATTAAGAAAGCCTACATCTTACTGTCATTTCTCTGAAGTATAACAAACAATACCTTTTTACCAATTATTGTTAATGTATTTCCCTGCTTCTGGAGTATTCCTTTAGATTTGTTCTCTTTTGTAAAACTGTATCAGTAGTACATTTTTGTACTCGGTGCTCTTTTCAACCACTAGCTACTATTATATTTATAGGACAAATATCCTAAATCACGTGTACTGATATAGAAGTGTCATCCATGAACTAATCAGCCAAAGGAAAATTCCAAAACAAAAAGATTATGGTATTAAAAGATTTTGGGTTTGTAATGATAGAACTGGGGGGAGGTGGCAAGGTAATTCTGCTTCCAAGATTTTTCTTCCACATTTACCTTATCCACTCACAGTCTTAAAAAGACCTCTTAGTATATTCAGAGAATTTCAATTCACACATGTATATGTATAACTTATCATTTGCAAAAGCAGTATCAGACTCCAGTTTTCAATCATCTTTCTCTTCGTATAAACTTTTTGTTTGTTCTGAGTTTTTGTATAAGTTATTCATACACAGAAAACCAGCAGTAACACATAGAACAGCTCTTCCACAGCTGCTTTTATAATTACACAATATGCTTTCAGAAGCATTTTGCTATCTTTTCTGATCTGAGGAAATAGAAAAAAATATAGGCATAGAAGGTTATTTCAGATAAGAGATAAAAACTGCAATGAAATTGAATATATTTGGTGCAATCCTATTTATTGGTACAAACAAAATCTTGCTTTCTGAGCTCAGAATAACATCTGAAATAGCTGCCCTGCTAGCATTTTCACACATCCTTTAGTCATATCTGACTGAAAATCCCTTTCTCTAATCTTCCAAGCATCTCAGATACTGCTGTTGAGGTTATTTTCAGGTTTTTTCTCCCATTTCAATGATCCAGAGGCATGCATCTGCATTTTGGGTATGGATATAATTTCAAGCTTATTGTTTCCTTTAAAGAAGGACTCCCCAGTATACCTTGAATGAAAAATTCTTATGTGTTTGTTACAGATTCAATGAGATATACAAGTTTAAAATGCCAGAAAAAATAAGTGCAGCACAAATTCAGAATAGCATTATAGGATACCACAAGTCAAACAGAATCTCATATCAGGCCACCTTTTTCCTGGTAACCTTTCCATGCTCTCAACTTGGAAGTCCTAGAAGCGCGTAGCGTATGCCTATCTTTCCTCAATATGTCTAAACTGTAGAGTGAAGAAGTTAGGGTTTAAGAAAGCATTTCCAGTCGCTTTAACACCATAGGTGAGATACATCATAATACTAAACCATCCCCAAGCATCTTTAACAGAATAATTGTTAGAACTGTTATTTAAATAAGTGTCCCACTTTTCTTGAGAAAAATACTGTCTCCAAAACCTCTGGCATACTGCTGCTCATACTCTCCACATAATTTCAAAGTATGAGCATGTGGATCAGAGCAGTTTGCAGCAAGAGCTGATCTGTCGTGGCATACTTCACAGCAGATCCTACTAACTTTTCTGTAGCAGGGACTGTATGCCTAACTTGTTAAACTGCTTCCTCTTATTTTTTCTGGACTAACTAGAGCACTTCCAAAAACCCTGGCCAGAAGACATAATCTCAGTAAGTGGGAACAGCCACCAGCCCTCCAAATGCTTTTCCTGGTTTCTCATAAAGCATTCGAGGGTCAGGTATACAGCCTATGCTTGGCACAGCAGAGCAGCAGTAAACCCACTGCTGTTCTAAACCACCTTTTTGCATCCCCATACTTTGTCTGAAGCCTGGACCAATACTGCCAAAGCCATGAGCTAAACCAACCTAATTGCTGTTGCAATTTATACATCAGTTCTAGGTCCCTAGGAAAGGAATTTTTTTCTTGGTACTTTCAAGTATGCAACCAGCAGCCTGAAGTTCTGAAGAACTTGTTAAAACACAAGCACCAACAGCACATTGTGCTGCAGCCTCCGCTAATACACAGAAATTCGTGGTTTGACTTCCAAAACACTGACCAGAAAGCCCAGATGACTTTTCAGCTGAGATCATTCAGGCTGCAAAAACTGAGTTGACCTGCTCCCTGTTGTGACATCCCAAACTAATTCACTGTGTCATAACAAGTGAGGAAAAAAATCCCTTCTCTGCAGGAAGCCTGGGGACTGGCACACTCTCCCGGGTGGGTTCACAACACTCACAAGTATCAGCGCAACCCTGGGACACAGCCCACACAGTGCTGCACAACAACTTCCACAGCACTCGTGCTGGAATGGTTGTCCAGAATGGAAAAATTCTTAGATACAAGACTATAAAGACTATGACCGCAAGGAGAAACTGAAAATTCCCCCCTCCTTGCCACACACTGCAATGCTAATGACAGCAGAGTCAATCGATTATATAGATAAGTGGAAGTGAAGCGTTTCCTCAAATTAATGTGTCATCCTTCCACACTCTGCAAATGCTATTTTCCAAGGAATCATTCTAAAGACCGGTGTTTTCTTCTTATTGAAGTCCTTGCAGATAGCAGAAAGAGCAATATTTTGCAGTCTACAGAGAGCTTAAACACCAATCAGCTTTCTGTATCACAGAACAAAGTGACAAACAGATGAAAGTAGATGCCTGATAAGGCCCTGCTCCTCAAGCCCTCTTGGACTTACTGAAATTCCCAGCTACCCCACTGTACAGAAAGATTCAGAAAACAGATTTTGACTTTAAAGGCTGACTCTGCTGAAAGTCAAAGCCACAGATCTTCAGTCTCATGTTGTTTAATTTATTCTTAATGTTCTCTGAATGGCATCTGAAGAGTAATTTCAAAGACACATAATTTAAGCTTTCGCTGAACGATCAAATACAGAAGAGAGCGTATTCAATGTCAGCTTTGCTGTTTTCAATTGTATGTGCTGCAAAGAAACATAAGACCAGACTCCAACACCCATATAATTTGGATTACGTTACTGGAAATGGTTTAAAATAGTTACCACACTCTGCAGCTGACAGCAGGATACTCATATCACATGTTAATAGGCTGTAACTGTTAACAGGAAGTGTGTTTCCACTGGACAACTATTGTTTAAGAAAGTTTAAAAAAAAATAAGGAGGTGTGCAATTTTAAAGTCTGATAATATTCCATGTCCTCTGCAGTTGGATTAATGCAGGGTAACCATTGTAGTTGCCGTTACTCATAACACAACACGTACTGCTTGGACCAACCTACTTCTCTGTCAGGCTCAGTGCTGCTAAAATAATTTACAGCTATGGAAATGAAGGGTGTAAACGTGGCTTTCACCGAGGAAGAAAACACTAAGCTTGCTGTAACATGAACTGGAGGAGATGTTGAACATGTCTTAATATACTGGAAGTGATGCTGATCACTAGATCTGTAGTGATACTCACTTGTTAGTGAATGATAGTCATGAAGGCCTCGTTTCTGCTTGAGTTTTAGTCAGTCTGCCGCCTCAAGAGAGTTTCATTTGGTTCAGGGCTTTTCTGGCAAGGTTTTTTGTTTTATACACTTCTCTTAAAACAAAACAGGCTTTGACTTAATGAATTTTCTGGAAGCAAGATCAAGACATTCATTTGTCTGCACTTTTACCTATTTTGCTTATGCAGAATGAAATATTTGCTATTTCAGTTAAAAGACCAAAATATGTAATTGGCATTTATTACTTCAGATATCTTGAGCCACATTACATCACATAATATCACCCTCCCACACCCCAGTCCACTCTGCTACTAGAGATCCATCATTTCATAAGTTTTACAAACTGCAGCAACTTTTTCAACACATCGGCAAAATCTGAAGTACAAGGATTCAGAGTATAACAGAAGCACAACTACTCTGGTTCATGCAGAACTTATCCTAATGGTCTGTACTGCTCTATACTCACTATTCTGACTGTCAGAGATCCAGCCTTCCCTTGCACATCTGCACAGATTACTGCTGCCAAGAATAAAAATAATTTGGGGATGGAAGAGGATTAAAGCGGATAACCCTATTGCCAGACAGCAGAACATGCATGAGCAAGCATACAGTGGCCATTGTCCTTATGCCTAAACTCAGTCCAGGAACATTCCTCTGCAAGTCTTTTGGCAATTAAAAAAAGTGACCTCTCTTCAGGCACTAGGAAGAAAAAGATTTGTAATAGTGAAGTTCTATCCCATTCTCCTCCATCTGCCAAGTGCTTTTCTGGCATGCTCAAAAATAGAACTGCCAAATGAGGTTCATATCAGAATGCTTCATCCTGAAAATATTCCTTATTAATAATCCTTGTCCAGTAAAAAAAGTAGGCCTGCTTCTGCAATCACTTATGCACATAAGTAGTCTTAGAAGTCAAAAAAGAAAGCAAGAGTTAGAAGTCAGGTTTTTTCATTGTAGCTCTGTCTTACCAGCTGACTCACAGCACTGGAATAGATCTTGGCTGAGCACTTGACCTCACAAATCTTCTTTCTCCACTGCTGTATTAGATTATCTTCTCCTAAGCAATCTCACTTTGAAAGGTTCGTGGTGCAACATAGCTCTTCCACCTTTTTTTTGTTTTGTTTTTTTTTTTTTAAAGCCAGGTTATATGACACCTCCTTCCTTTCCTGTCTTCATTTGCACTGAAGGATCATTACTCTGAAAAGGAAAATTTTTCTGAAAGCAAGATTCTTATCGTAATATTTCTCTCCATGCAATAAAAGAATATTACAGCAAGTTATTCTAGTCTGCAGCTGTACCAATCTTGTATGAAACTAAAGAGTTTTTCCCCTTTCACAGCAGAAAAGTAATTTTTAAAGTGATGTGTAGCTCCATCTTTTGGATCAGCTGTGATTCTGTCCACTAATATGTAATCATGCCCACACATACTCTATGTATTTTTTTATATGACTGAAACAAGGTGCTATATAAGACTCCTAGGATTTGCATTTCATAGTTCATTTAGATGAAGATCTACTTCTGATTCTCACCCAAACTTAGCTGACTGGATACCATCTATACTATCGAGTTCAGAACCATTAGTAAACTGCAGCTTCTTCCCATCACTCAATCCTAAGATACGTCTACTGTACTCTTACCCCTTCTAACTCAATGACTAAGTAAATAGCAGCTGGAATCTCATTTTCCAAATCATGCTATTTGTGCAAGGATTGTAACTCTTTGCTAACTGTCTTCAGTTATAAACTGATGCCAGTGAAGCTTATGTCTAGGAGAACACTCTGTAGAATAGCTTGAACTGTAACATTCAAGTGTTTGTTTGCTTTTTTTTCTAAAAAGCATAGCGTGAAATGTTCAATACTGCTAAGATACCATGTAGCAAAGTACCTAAGTCCTTTTTAACAAACATGTTAAAGACTAATATATTATGTTTAGTAGTCAAGCTGTTTACACATATATACTACTCAACACTGCATGGAAGATATACATGCTACGTTTACTATGGGCCAGTTTACCTTCACTCCTAATCCCCAGGACAGATATCATAGTACAATAACAGACAAGGAACAGGTCACATCATTTGGTCTCTGCATTTTGATCTTGCAGATGCCCTAAAACAGAGGTACTTGTATAAGACTTCTCAGTGAGGTTTGAGATACTCAAATGGTTCTGAAAGTATAGCTGTAGTGCAGAGGAATTGATTGAAGCTCCATAGTCCTCCAAAACAGCAGTTTCACTGCTAGCTCATAGCTTCTCAATCAGCTTTGTCTTCCTTCCTGACCTCTTGCAGTGCTCTCCAGGTCATACACCGGGCATCCCCAAGATGTTGTCACCCATCTGCGTAAGCAAGGTGTATGCCCACTTACTTTCTCTACCCCTTGAAGCTTGGATGTGAAGATAAAGTATTTCTACATGCTGCTGAATCACAGTGGTGGCCAACATCAAGGAAAACATGGACTTTCCAAACAAGTCAGACTTCCAGTCTGGGACAGACTATTCACAAGCACATGCCCCAGTACTGGTTCCCTCGGTACCCAGAAAAAGAAAGTGGATTAGTCTTCCTCACCACACCACTTCATTTTCACTGGCTAGCCTACACAGGAAACAAAGACAGAACAATTCGTAGCTTGAAGCACATCTATATACCTGCTGGCCTGCCACACTCCTGCTAATGCAAGAGAGTTCAGCAAAATAATATTGTTTCTTCTTTCAGTTTCTAAAGTTTCTATCGTCCTTTTGCCCTTAAGAATCAGTCCATCACTCTTGTAATAAAATTTCTTAGGAAAACAGACACTTCTTCTTCTTGATGACTAGTGTAACACATACACATTTTCTCCATCTTAATTATGCTTAAGAAAACACAACCTATTTATCTTGTCAGTGCATGCTTTACAAATTATATTTACTCCTGCAATCAGAGCCCACATACTTAAGTAGTGCATGACCTCAGCTCCCAGTGAGCACAGGGACCAGGCCTTAACAGATTGAGGTATTCTGCAAATGCCCAGAGAATGCCGAGAGATGAACTGTGCCACGCTGCCCCCAGCAAACAATGAAGTTCTGAGTGCAGACCAGCGCAATTGGTGACTAAGCTGAGTGGCTACATATAGTGCCCATTGCTATGTGTTTCTCAGTCTCTTAAAAATTCTGCTATAGAAAAAAGAGCATTTTTTTCCTTGAATATACATTGTCACATGGTAATTCCAGTGAGTTTTCATATGTCAAAAATGTCTTTTTTTTTTTTAGAAAAAAAAAACCTATGCCATTTCTATTGATAATTCAAATGAACAAATATGTGTTAAGCAATAAAAGTACTTATATGTCTGACTTGCGGAACCTGAAAGTTTTTTTTTTTTGCTGCCTTGGTGTGATAATAGCTTTAACTAATTAGCAATTCAGCCTCAGAAGATGCTCTTGCAGCAATGAATGAAAACCAGGGATTGTGAAAAACATACCAATAGTCAATAAAATATTCTGTATAAGTCATTCTGAAAGCATTTAAGGCGGCACAGCATTTATAACTGTCAAGATATTGAATGGAAACTTCTCAGACTCTAGGAGAAGAGGCAGCAGTTTCTTACCACTTTACACTGTGTTCTCTTTACTTCCCTCATCCTCCCTCCACCATCCTTAGTAACATCTTTAGTAATCAGCTTCTAGCACATTTTCCAGCCTGAAGTGCTATCATCATAAAAGAAAAAGAAAAGGACATTTAGATGACTTCCATTCCCAGCTTTATTTTTGGCTTTCTCAACATTCTGGCAAGTTGTTTTATTATGAAAATTTCATTAAAGTCTCTATTGAATTCAGAATGGAAGATATCAAGGAGGATACAATCCATTTTAAGGGCATTAATAATTATGGAGTAGGTAATAGCGTGACTGCTCCTGTATCAAAACAGCAAAGGCAATAATAGCTTTTTGCATCATAGAGCATCTTTTCTCCCTTACTCGAGGGAGAGCGCTCCCTTAGATTATTAGTCATTTCTTAACAGGTAAACTTAATCTACAATGATTTCACTGAGCCAAGGAGGTACACTGCTACAGAAATAAGATCTTGGCATAAAACCCTCAAAAACACTAGCATGTAAAGAAATGAGCTACTTATTACATGGTCTGACCAACTGCAAAAAGAAACCAGCTGAAATTTGTGCTATTAATCCTAAATCATGTTTCTACCTCTAGAGGGACTACTTCCATTTTCAGAATTAATAAAGGGAACATTTTTGACCCACCTGCTACAGTCATATACGTTCTTTCCATATGTCTGTTATCTCAAGACTTCCTATAGCCATGCAGCAAATTCCAACTGCCTTTCAAATAAAACTAGTGTGAAACAGCAAACTTGCTACGGAAATCCTTGAAGTCTTACTTTCCCTTTGCAAATCAAAACTTTGTCTGGAACACTATTTTCACTTGCTGTTCTGGTGAAGGTCTGTAGGGAGTAAGCCCAGAAAGGAATATTAAATTCTGGGACCACTTATGGTAGGAAAGACACCATCCTGTGTAACATCACACATTACACAGCAAAAGAAAATACTTGCAACACAATGTACGATACTATATCTACCACCAAATTAAAATGACATGAAGAGTGGCTTGAGTGCCCATTTTCAGGGAACAACCACAAGCTATGTCTGCACTAGTAAGCAAAATGGGAGACACCCTGCCCTGCACACCCAAGAACAAGCGGCTCAGTGTGGCTTGCATCCACATAGTTAAGCTACACTCCCTTTTAGAAGGGTAGCTTTGTCCATAAAGCATATTTTATTAATGTAGGCATAGCCCTAAAGGCCACAGAAGAGCACATATTGTAATATACACCGCATATGTCAGTAAAAGTGACATTCGCAAGGTCAAGGTTGCAGAACGCATGGATGCTCCATTTCCAACGAAGCAGAATTTGCAAGTGGAAAACGCTGATGAGAATGACATACAAAATAGCTCCAAATCCTTTAACTGTTTTAATGGAATCTGGCAAAGAGTGCTCCAGTAAGACACTCAATTGTTTATTGAAAAAACTGCACTTCAACTTTTTAAACAGCAATAGACTATTTTAAAGTTTCAACCAAAAAAAATGAAGATCAGGAAGAGCCAGACTAAGTTCAGTGTGTCTGATTAAGTGAAGAAAATGACCTGACAAAAAAAAAAAAAAAAAGCTAAATAAAAGGGTTTCTCCAAGTAGTTGGTAGAACTGGAGCTCAGGTAATGCAATACTGACCGAAGATTATAGCAATGAGACCACTGCAATGTACATGTGGTAAAGATTTTGTTTTGATCAAGACTTCATACATCAAGCGGAAGTGGCAAGTTTAGGAAGTCATAATGTGTACAGTGCATGTACTATTTGTGTAAAGTGGCATTGTTATGGGAGCAGCAAAGCTGAAATAATGTGCACTTAATGGGCAAAGAAAACTATCCATGCAATTGCACCCAGAATTCAAGGATACAAGTTTTCCAGAAATACAAAGGATAGCTGCACTTCACTGGGGGGTAGTGTTCCAAGCAAGTCTCCAGATATTTTTCGTTGTTGTTTTTCAGTATCATTGATGTGATACATAGGACTACCTTCACAAGCAAAAGCTGCTGTTTATTACACTAACTAAAATACATGTGCTACAGCATGCTCCAACTAGCTAAAGTTGATATCTGTAGACTTTGGGCTCACTGCCACCACCTTGCTCTGAGAGGAGTTACTGGTCATGGATACTTGGCCACGTTGATAATGCTATGAAGGAAAGAAGGGGGTGGTGGGCGGGAAATAATTTGTCAAGCTTTTGTGGAAATGCAAACAAAGGGAACTTTAAACGACTATTAAAGCTGGAGATAAAGATCAATGAACAGAGGAGTTAATGAAAAATACATAAAGTGTCATAAGCCATGCTCCTCTGACTCAGAGTCAAGAGGAAGAACAAGAAAAACTTTAAAAGGCAATTTCACTGTGGAAGAGATTGTGTCTTTGAGCAGTCACGAACTAAATCAACAGCCGCCAAAATACACTGCACCCGCAAGACCAGATGCTTGTATTTTGCTTTCTTTCACCTGGAGCAAGCTAGCATGAGGTTTCAAAACAAAAAAGTCTTTGGTGGTTTTGATATCAACTCCCTTGGTTACTTCTACCCAGGATGAAGATGTTGACTATATAAATACCCAGTCTGAGAGGTCTTCAGGAATCATTCTTCCACACAAAGTTAGCTCACTAGAGTCCAGCTTCAACAGTATGAAATATTCTTCCCATGCTAAAATTGAGTTTTCCTCCCCAGCTCTCTGATCCCATGAAGGACCCAAAATATTATTTCCTCAAAGGCTGATTCTGAGATTGGCCTGTTGCCTCTTAATATGTTTGCAACTTCTGTATCCGGATGGATGTGTTTAAGATCAGAGAAGGACAAAAATCACCACACACATCAGTAATACCATGACCCCAGCTAATACCAATTGGAGGATTAAATTGAAAACATGTTAAAAAATAAGTTTGCAAACTTTTGTGACAGTACAAACCAGGGAGAAGTCCAAAAGTGTTCTCAATTTTAAAAAGACTACACAACTCATGATAAAACCATTACTTCATCCTTTCCCTCTTTATCTACAAGCCCAACTAGCCAGCCAAAGAAGAATTAAGAGTAGAACAACTTGTCTACTCCTGTTTCTCAGAGTTGGTTCTTTGTTGTCCCAGAAAACAAGCAGTTCCCACATTCCTGTGGGGAATTTCCCCAGGGGAAACTTCATCGAAAACACCATCTTTCAACCAGAAGTTCTGTAACTGTAGAAGTAGAAATAAGAAACTTTGTCACAACATAGTTACACACTACAGGACTATTCAGACCTAAATTTAAAAACTAAATTGAAACTGAGCTGACTCATTCTGGAAGCAATACAGAGGGCTCCTCCAGAAGCCAGGATGGCTTTTGTGTGTATATACATATATATGTAATGTCTAGAAGCATACAGAATCAGAGACACAAATATACTTAAAAAATGGATACAGAGCAAGTTTGCGATGTGAAAAATAGAATTATTGGTGCTGTAAAACCGACAACGCTTCCTGGTATTCTGTGGATGGCAAAGCATTTACTTTTCTTAGAAAAGAGAGGCTAAGGAATACAAAACAATTTCCAAGGTTTTCCCTGAATGTGGTCTACTTGGTTGAAAACATTGCGCTTCACTTAGTGTGTCTTAAAGCTTATTTTCAAATATTGATTTTTTGTGTGTGTTGCACCCATAACTAACTTAAAAGAAATATTCGTTCTATACAAAACACAATAAATTTCTTGTTAGTAAAAACCAGGTTGAACAATTTGCATATTTTTTTTATTTTTTTAGAAAATTCTGAAAGAGCTTATGGCAACAGTCCTGCAGTTTATCTAAAGAGCAAGAGAGTTTTAAAATTTGTCAATTAATCCCAGTGCAATTATTTTATAAGGATGACATTAATTACATGGCTATAGCTGTAGCCAGGTTCAGAGTATTCCCTCAGGCATGTTCTAATCTAGCACCTAATGGCTTCAGGAGAGGCTCCAAGAATTGCACAGTATCATAAGCAGTAGCAAAACCAATAGATATAAGCAAGACGTGGGCTGTTACACTAGCTGGGAAAAGGTTGAGAGCAAAGGACTTTAATAACAAATAGAGTGTTCTGTAATGTATATGACAACTAATGTTCCAATATTTCAGAGGAACAAGCTGTACAATCAGGTAGATGGAGTACCATATTTTGCATCACGCAGGAATATCACATTTTAAGGGGTAGCTACTTCTCTTCAAGAGGCTATCCTGAAGCAGCTAAGTCCTCCCCCACGTGAGATACAAATATTCTTTTAAGCCACCCAGTAAGATGCAAACAAAATCCTGCTGTAGAACAGAATGATCTAAGCAAGCAGAAATTGCCCTTTCTCACGTTATCCATTTTGCAGGGCCTATTTTTGAATGATTAATTATTCTGTTTTGGATGGTGCTGTTTGGTTTTTATTTCTCTCATTTGTCCATGCATTTCCCTTACCAATGTGGGCACAAGACCTTCATATAGCTGCTGAATTTCAGTAAGTATGTGTAGCTGTTCTTTCAGAGAAGCACTTAGAGTTTATCATAAAAGAAAAATTTTAGCTAATTAGATTCTCACTCTCACATCAAGTTTACTCAGACTGTCTACCTTTAGCATATTCTGTCTGCAGTTAGAAGGACTATTTCAGTAAACTACTAAACTACTTTCTCCAATCTACTAGCTTTTTAAAAACCAATATATTTCCTTTAGAGTCTCCTTCTCAAGGAAGTTGACAGCTAAATTTCATATCCCTGGGCCACACTTCTGGTAAAATTTGCTAAAAAGCATCAAAAGTGGGTGAAAGTTTTGGGTCAAAGCACTTACATGCACTACAAGTTTAACCAGCTAAATATTTCCAGGTAAGATTTTTTACTGCATTTTCCTAAATCTATTGGTATACTTATCACCTCTGCCTGATGTTTAAGATCCAGGCTATCAGAAGGAGGTTTTTAATCAGAGAGTGGGAAAAAGTGAGACTTTCTGTGTAAGAAGCTGAGAACTCCTATTCATTGTCTGTATGGGTATCTGGCTGCAAAGGCAGCACTGAAAGAAGATAAACCTCTGACTGATAAGAATGCTGGCGAAATAGATTAATCACTTGACCTGAAAGACTGCATTGGCCACCATCTCCAGTGCAGAAAGCTTAGAAAATTGCTCACAACTGAACTGCTGATAGTTCAGTAGAAACTCAGAGCTCTAGAGAGACCCTTTGTAAGGGGTGTTACTGGGTGGAAACAAAGAAAGAAATCCACTACCAAGTTAAGCTTCCCCTTTTGGTATCACTCAAACATATATTTACCCACACACGGGGGCAGTGGGAATTTTGATAAAAGAAAGGGAGAAGTGGCCTATACTGTCTAGTAGTTTTAATTTGCTGACCTCTCCTCACAAGAAATAACACTGTGTGACTGGCTTCTTAATCCCGTACTACAAATTTAGACAAAACATTACAAACTTGTAAAAACATTGAGTACATCGAAACATTTCACTGCAATGTTTACAGAATAGGACAACAGTATGAAATTATCCTGAAAGATCAATAAAATCATTCAGCTTCAAAGGGGAAAATAATAAGTTTTACCCATAGCACATTAGGCAGTACCAGGTCTGTGCTTGTTGCTCATGATTACTTCTTGCAGCAAGCATCAAATCCTCCTTGCTCAAATCAGCAGCCCTTTTAAAAGTAGCGAGGTGACAGTGTCCTACCTTCTGCTTATTAGCTGTGGTTCTTGGTTACAAGAGGACAGGGGAACAGCAATGCCCGTCACCATCACCAGATGCCATGCTACAATGAACACAACTAAAGGTGGCAGATCGCAGCAGCACTCTGGTATTTGCACACAGCATGGAGGGAACAGGGCAGGAAAGCAGGAGGTAATATGGAGTTGTCCCTCTGAAGCAGAATGCAGGAGGTACACTGAACAGCTATCAAGACAGATTGTTGTGTATAATCCACCATCTGGAGCATCTTGTCTTTAAGACCTCACAAGCTGGAAAACAAGTAAATGGAGAAGTAGCATTTGTCAGGACATACTGGCCAGGGAAACCTTGAAGGAGAGAAGCCAGAGGCTGAGACCCCATATACATCACTTGTATGCACTGCACACACATCCCGCAGCACAGTACTGATACTTGATGCTGCTTTCCCAGGGCGCTGGCTTCCTGATTTTTTCTACCAGATTAATCATCCCCAGATTCTCAAGTAGGCTAGTTACACAAGCTTTCGTCATCTGGGTTTTACTGATGCGCTGTTTTGAACAAAGAGGCAGCAATGCAGTTTCAGGATTTCACAAACTAGATTTTCTATCTCTTGCCTGCAGGTTACTGAAAGAAATCCCATCTAGGAGGACCATTACTGGACATTCTTGCCAATTCCTAGATAAAAGCCTGAGCTTAAGAAACAGGGCTGAGATCTCTCAACAAATCAAATCCCATTAAGTTTTTGTGGGTCTAAGTGCCTAATTCCCCTTGGTAATCACTTCATTCATTTTGTTCTTGAAATTCAATATTTTTAATGCATTTTAAAATAATGGCCATTAGCAAGAAAGACTTTGAATTAGACAATAGGAATTTGAGCATGCTTCCCATAAAAGTCTTTGACAGAGCCATCATCCTACATTTGAGGATAAATGTGCAAATAAACATACTTGCCTTACAGGGCACTTAAGATTGCCTGAGTGCTATTTTTGTCATGAAGATTGTCTGAAAATAGTAAGCCTATAACACAGTATTTACCTCAAAAAACACTACTTTAATAAAATGTGCAAAACAGAAGATCTAGAGGGACAAAATAATAAACAGGATTAAATACAGTTTGCCATGGTCATGAGTCAAAGAGGTAGAGTTGATATGTGCCCTAGAAAGGCAATAAGCAATACTTTCACATCAATTCTCCAGTCTGAGAGCACCAATTTCCTTGCACTAAGCACTAAGAACCACCCTGCAAACCATACTACCCTATCTGACCAAAACCATATCATCCCTCAAAACTCAGACCAGCCATTTTTCATGGTCTGGATGTTGCAGTCTTGTAACTCCTTTTTGAAGGAAGTGTCAATCCTGCTTTTGCTGCAATAAGCATCCAGTAACAAAACAAAATATCACGCTTTTTTAAAAAAAATAAAGCTAAGTGTTGCTATCTGCTCTTTGCCTTTGGGTTAGCTTTAGGGCAGCTTTCCCTTCAGACAACTTCAGATTAGAAAGTTCTTGTAGAACTATTAAATGTGAAGATGTGGATACAACCTTTGACTCAGAGTCCCTAAGCCACAGATTACTGAAAGCAATTGAGAGAGTCAGAAAACCTCACTGTATGGCTGCCTGCTCTCATATTCTTTCCCTAAACATCAAGAACTGGCAGCTCTCCAATCCACTTGAAGTCTGGCCCACTAAAATGTGATGCATACACCTTTGACCCCATCTTCCATTCCTATGTTTCTTTATTCAAATACTTTACACAGTCAAACATATCAAATAAATATAATTATGATCTGTCAAGGTAACATAGAAAGAAAGTTAGTGTCAAAGCACGACACTAATGAACCATTTCTGCAACATAGTTTCAAAGTAAAATCTTTTGAATCTCACTGATTCTTGTATTTCATATCTGTGAGCTTAATATCTTCTTCCCTGGGAGGAAGTTTACTTCATTGTATTTAAATTACTTGGGTAGAAAATAATACATATGTGAAAACTGGCTATTACAAAAAACAATTTTTAGGAGTTAAACAAAGAACAACATTAAGCTTGTACTTTTCTCTAGGGATCATCACTATAGATTCTTCACCATCCTTGAAAGTATTGGTCATTTACACAAAACCAGCCTACACCCTCAGGTGAGGTAGGCAACTCATTTTAGAAGACAACTGTTTCAGAGACGCATTACCAAAGAGTCAAGGAAACGAAAGAGTCTTCAAAGGACCTAGTGCTTTTAAAAATAAAATAATGCTCTCTTCCCCTCCCTGAATATAGGCATACATTTGGACTAGAAAGCTTCAGAGGTTCTTTTGTGAAAAAAGTGTAACTGGAAAATGTTAAAGACTTCTGTTGGGCAGCTTAAGTTACTGCATACGTTTCAACTGTTAGTCATATATTCCTATCAGAAGTGTAGGAGTAACAGCAGAGGAATCCCAGCAGTAGCCAAGAGAAGATCTGAGATGTTTTGCTTTGTTTGCTAATAAACCAGCTCCCAGGAAATGGCTAAGTTTGGGTTTTATGCAAAGCACAGATTCTGTCTGAAGAGCCAGTTAAGAAAGAATTTTGCTCTCTCAGTAAGAAGACAAATCTAGGAAAAAATCCTACCAAAGATTTATGTAAATATTTGTCTGTATTCAAGTTAAAAATAGTTCATTGTAATTCCATCTGTATTAGCGTGCTTAATGGCTCATAAGATATAACATTGTCTATGACTAAATATTGACATTGACTATGACTAAATCCTGAGCACAGTATCCAGCATCAAATCTGAATTTTCAGGCTAAGAGACAGAGCCTATTACCCAATACAGTTTACCGACAAGCACTCCGAGCGAGGACTGCCTGTTATGTATTTTTATACCCTATAACAGCTAAAATAGACAAGGATGGATAGAGCAAATGTACATCTAAAGATAATATATATGTGGCTTCCTCCTGGAATAGTATGCATAGCACTGCATAGACAGGGTTCAAACAGGCTGCGTTTTCCTTATTTCAGCTCCTCTTGTTTGGATTTTGAGAAGCAATCCAAAGTTAAGAATAAAAGCAATAAAAAGCAACCTGAGTTAGACCACAAAGACATATTATCTGAGATTACCTGAGGCAAACAACAGAAATCCGTCTCTTGCCAGAACCTTTGCAGGTCTGTCAGCTGCATATTTGCAAAAGAAAACTGGCCCCTGGAAAAAGTTGCACAGAAGAAACTACACCTCAGTTAGGAAGGGAACATGTCAGCGAACTGGAGAAAGTGGAAAGACGGAGCCTGTTTCCAGGAGAGTCCACTCAGGAGGCTTTGATCTCCAGCACTGCTGCCTCGGCTCACATCATGCTTGCTGTTAGGGGTTGTTGCTATGGGGTGCTGTCCAGGCATCTCTTGCCATGAATAGAGTCATGTCAGACTGCCTCTCTTGAATATGTATCAGTAGGAGGAGGGATAGTCTAAGAGACACCTTCCATTCCTAATTTTCAGTCAAACCCTCTCTCCAGGGAAAAAATAGAGCACCTGCCATAGCTCTAGCAAGAGCAGAGCATGGGACCTTGTTGCAGGGACAGCCATTAAGCTTCAGCAACTGTATGCTACAAAGACCATTTTGCCCAAATCTACCAGGCATGGGGGAGAGATCTGCTATCCTTTAACATCCTACCACTTTTGGCTTAGCTGCCAACGCCTTCAGCTTACCCCTCAAAATTGTAAGGGTTCAGGAGAATAAAAAATGGAACATTTTGGCAGATGGTTCCAGGAAGACCACTGGCAGTTTAGGGGACCATGCCTCTGTCTTCTTTTCAGGATGCTGAGTAGAGCTACAGCAAAGCTCAACATTACAAGCCCTTCAGCAGACCACCTTCCCACAAGTTACCTTACAGCTTGCTTTGCCACCTTTCTTTAATGAACAGGTAAATTAGCAGCAGTTAATTTTGTGATTTCAAATAAACAGAACCTATACAATAAAACTAATAGGTCCAAAAAACCTCATAATCATCTCAAAATCACTTTCCAGTACACGCAATGATCCTGGTTGCATCTGTCAATTTTATTTATTAGCAAACCAATGGTTAGTAAGGAAAGCATTTGTTGAGCTCAGATAAACAAAAGCAGCAAGCTCATGGAGAGGTTTGAGGTTGCTCAGGGTCAGCTTTTCAATTATCTTTTTTCTTTTTACAAATGCATAATTGAAAATGTCAAATTGAGCAAACCACCTCTTTCTCACTCTCACTGTCAGTCAATCCCCTGAAATTAGATTGAAAACTTTGTTTCAAAGAGTATAACAGGTAAAAAATTAACTATTATTTCAATTACCCCTCTGTAGGAAAGTAATAATTAAAATGTAAATTTTTTTATTCAGAGGAATAAACAAAATATATTTCAAAATTTTTAGTCAAAAGAACATGCCAGATTCCCATACTTACTTCAATTGAAGATTATTATATAATACAAAACAAATTTTTTAAATATATTTTTAAGAAAACACAGTATAAAAGAAGACCTTCTAATGTTCTCCAAATGAAAAAGAATGCAAGCATCACTTGATTTCATTCCTGGACATTTTTTAAGAGTGCACTCTCAGTTTCTTCTCATAAAAAATAATCAGATTTTTCAGCCAGGTTCTGATGACACCAAATTTATTTCCTCCCCTTACCCCAAGTGACATCTAGAATAATGCCTGTGAAAAGAAATTTTTGCATAAGATTACTGGATTTATCCTGGTCATGTTTAACACTTTTACAGAATGCAACAGGTAGAAATATCAGTCTTTATATTTACCTGTAGTCTTCAAAGCAAATTAACAAGCTGTTACCGGTCAGACTACAGGCTGCATGTTCTCAGATTGTGCAACTTCATCAAACAGTAAGGATACCAACCTCCCAGTGGCATGAATGCTTTAATAAGTTTAAGAATTTTCAATTCTAAGTAATTGATCTTAAACCTAGATTACTGAAAAATTATCGAAAAAATTAAAACACTCAAGAGATGGCTGACTAAGCCCCCAGGCTTGCATTAGCTATTATCAAAAAGTAGCGATGAAAAAATGCAAGTATTACATTGATAGTTACATGCCATAAGTACACTTCCCTTTCTTCAGCTGTACGCATTCAAAAGTCTGACTAATGTCATAGTGTACCTTTAGTAGGTTTGCTGATGATACTAACCTGGGAGCGGCTGCTGACTCCCTCAAGGGACAAGAGGCCTTTGCAGAGTGATCTAGATAGATTGGAGCACTGGGCAGTCATCAACAGCAAAAACTTTAACAAGTCCAAATGCCAGATTGTGCACCTGGGATGGAGTAATGCCAGACACAAGTACGGATTGAGAGAGCAGCCCTGCAGAAAGGGATCTGGGGGTGCTGGTCAGCATCAGGCTCAG
>Ga0181612_135149_pt1 | contig 21468 bp, 26 predicted proteins | sample HoacroProtozoa21_FD_119630 | JGI IMG/M metagenome (GOLD analysis project Ga0181612, IMG submission 119630) | Hoatzin crop microbial communities from Cojedes, Venezuel. Combined Assembly of Gp0051906, Gp0051904, Gp0051908
GAGATGTCTCCTACGTTACCCGTAATATGTGGAAGTATCGACGTAATCTCATAGAGTCATTCGGTCTGAATGCTACATGAAGAACATAAGCCAGATGACGAAACGGAGAGACCTAGGATGTATAAGATCATAACATGAGTGATTTGGCAGATTTGTATTCCTATATATCCACTCATGTGGTACTTCATCACACGATTCATATAAAATCCATCTGTCTAGATATCATCATATAATATAGATATACATCCGGAAAGCCGTATGCTTTGGAAGAAGCTTGTACGGTTTGGGAAGGGGTTTTTATTGATCAAAAAGAAAAATCTACTTCAACCCATATGCCCTTAGGCACGGCCGTACATAACATAGAAATCACACTTGGAAAGGGTGGACAATTAACTAGAGCAGCAGGTGCTGTAGCGAAACTGATTGCAAAAGAGGGTAAATCGGTCACATTAAGATTTCCATCTGGGGAGGTCCGTTTGATATCCAAAAACTGCTCAGCAACAGTCGGACAAGTGGGTAATGTTGGGGCGAACCAGAAAAGTTTGGGTAGAGCCGGATCTAAGTGTTGGCTAGGTAGGCGTCCTGTAGTAAGAGGGGTAGTTATGAACCCTGTAGACCATCCCCACGGGGGTGGTGAAGGGAGGGCCCCGATTGGTAGAAAAAAACCCACAACCCCTTGGGGTTATCCTGCGCTTGGAAGAAAAAGTAGGAAAAGGAATAAATATAGTAATAGTTTTATTATTCGTCGCCGTAAATAGGAATATTCAAAATCAAATAAATATTGTTTTTTACTCGTCTTTTCAAAAAAAAAGGGGGGGGGGAATAATAGACCGTGACACGTTCACTAAAAAAAAATCCTTTTGTAGCTAATCATTTATTGGAAAAAATAAAGAAGCTTAACATGAGAGAGGAAAAAGAGATAATAGTAACTTGGTCTCGGGCATCTACCATTATACCCACAATGATCGGCAATACAATTGCCATTCATAATGGAAAGGCGCATTTACCTATTTATATAACGGATCGTATGGTGGGTCAAAAATTAGGAGAATTTGCACCTACTCTTACTTTCCAGGGACACGCGAGAAACGATACTAGATCTCTCCGTTAATAAAATAAAGTGAAATAGGTGCTCTTCGTTCATTGGCGGGAGGCGAACCTTATCTTATGTCAAAGTGGAGAAAGTGGAAGAAGACCTTGAAAAAGCAGAAGATGAAGAGGAGCTCGAGTACACAAGTACAAGCTTTAGCTCAACGTATATGTATGTCTGCTCACAAAGCACGAAGAGTCATTGATCAGATTCGTGGGCATTCCTATGAGAAAACACTTATGTTACTGGAACTCATGCCTTATCGAGCATTTTATCTCATTTTTAAACTGGTTTATTCTGCAGCAGCAAATGCTAGTCACAATCAAAATTTCAACGAAGCTGATTCGGTCATTAGTAAGGCCGAAGTCAATGGGGGTACTATCGTGAAAAAGTTAAAACCCAGGGCTAGAGGACGTAGTTATCCGATAGAAAGACCCGCCTGTCATATAATTATTGTATTGAAGGATAGCTCTAAAAAGAAAACAGATCAGGATATATTTTTAGAAACAAAAAATGGAGGGAGAGATCCTATAATAGAAAGATATATAGAGAAGGAGAGAGAGAGAGAAAAAAAAAGATGGGTCAAAAAATAAATCCACTTGGTTTCCGCCTTGGCGAAAACCAAAGTCATCGTTCCCTTTGGTTCGCACAACCAAAAAGTTATTACATAGGTCTCCAGGAAGATGAAAAAATACGGGATTGTATCAAGATATATGTACAAAAAAATATAAGAGTATCTTCAAGTTTCGAAGGAATTGGAATTGCACATATAGAGATTCAAAAAAAAATGGACTTGATCCAGGTCATAATCTATATTGGATTCCCAAATTTGTTAATAGAAGGCCAAACACGAGGAATCGAAGAATTGCAGATCAATGTACAAAAGGGGCTTCATTCTGTGAATCGGAGACTTAACATTGCTATTACAAGAGTTGCAAAACCTTATGGACAACCTAATATTCTTGCAGAATATATAGCTCTACAATTAAAGAATAGGGTTTCGTTTCGAAAGGCAATGAAAAAAGCTATTGAATTAACTGAACAAGCAGACACAAAAGGAATTCAAGTGGAAATTGCAGGGCGTATCGACGGAAAAGAAATTGCACGTGTCGAATGGATCAGAGAAGGTAGGGTTCCCCTCCAAACCATTCGAGCTAAAATTGATCATTGTTCCTATACAGTTCGAACTGCCTATGGGGCATTGGGCATCAAAATTTGGATATTTGTAGACGAGCAATAATGGACCCTTCCTTTGCTTGCCATTCTATTCAGTGATAGAACAAAAACTACAAACTATTCCTTTTCACTTCAATAAAAAAAAAAAATGAAAAATGAGCAATTCTAATTCTATAAGGTTGAATAAAAATTCGATTGACCTTTTGGTGGAACTGCTATGCTTAGTGTGTGACTCGTTGGTTTTTTATTTAAAGTTGGGATTCAAAAAACAGACCAGCCCCTAACTAATAACTATAAGAACTAGTAACCAACTCATTGCTTTGTATTATCGAGATCCAAGGAAGCAGTCGCCATATGATGTATCGATCATATAGTTGTAGCAACTGAAATCTTTTTTTTCCATAAAGGAAAAATCCATTTATAGGTTGGAAAGAAAAATAGAGGGATGTGGGTAACTGGAAGGGCGAGAGAAAGAGAGAAGGAGAATCTCCATGATATATGATTCCAATATGTATGGTCTATCAATCACATCATATCATAAAAGGCAGTGTGATAAAGCATCAATACTGATTCGTCCATAATTAGATGAATACGGTTCATAAGAAAAATACAAATAATAAAGAGCCCCGAGTCAATAGAGACTGAGGAGATTGGCTCGGGAACGAATTTAATTAGGAGCTCCATTGCATAGTTCAGGCCTAGCCATTAATGGAAAAGCTATGGGAACGACGAAACCTGTGACTGCGGAAGATTCTATTGAAAACGAATCCTAATGATTCATTGGGTGGGATGGCGGAATCAACCAGGAACCAATTAATTTCTTCTGATAGGTCATGGGTTCACCCTACGAATGAAGCAAATATGGAAAGAGTCAATATTCGCCCGCGAAACCATTATTGGATTGCAGTATTTTGACAGATTCGGTAAAGGTCAAGGATTCATTTTCAAAAGAAAGGCATTATCCCATATAAATAAAATAGAAATATCCGTCTAACCGTATATACTATATACTATACGGCTTCCCGTGTGACAGATTAAATATCCATAAATTCCATGATTCAGTGTATTATTCATTCAATAAATACATATACGTAATCTTATTGAATCGTTTCATTCGCGAGGAGCTGGATGAGAAGAAACTCTCATGTCCGGTTCTGCAGTAGAGATGGGATTGAGAAACAACCATCAACTATAACCCCAAAAGAACCAGATTCCGTAAACAACATAGAGGAAGAATGAAGGGAATATCTTATCGAGGCAATCATATTTGTTTCGGCAGATACGCTCTTCAGGCACTTGAACCCGCTTGGATCACATCTAGACAAATAGAAGCAGGACGACGAGCAATGACACGATATGCACGCCGTGGTGGAAAAATATGGGTACGTATATTTCCCGACAAACCCGTTACAGTAAGACCTACCGAAACACGTATGGGTTCGGGGAAAGGATCTCCCGAATATTGGGTATCTGTCGTTAAACCCGGTCGAATACTTTATGAAATGGGCGGAGTATCAGAAACTGTAGCCAGAGCAGCTATTGAAATAGCTGCGTGCAAAATGCCTATACGAACTCAATTCATTATCGCGTGATAGGTATGTGAAGGGTATTTGTGATGAAAAATACAATCGCAGATTTTTGGATTTCTGGGCAGACAATATTTCTCTCTTTTTCCTTTGCCTTTTGCATTGAAAGAGCAGATTCAAAAAAAAAATGATATGATTCAACCTCAGACTCATTTGAATGTAGCGGACAACAGCGGGGCTCGAGAATTGATGTGTATTCGAATCATAGGAGCTAGTAATCAACGATATGCTCATATTGGTGACGTTATTGTTGCTGTAATCAAAGAAGCAGTGCCCAATATGCCTCTCGAAAGATCAGAAGTGATCAGAGCTGTAATTGTACGTACATGTAAAGAACTCAAACGCGACAACGGTATGATAATACGATATGATGACAATGCAGCAGTTGTCATTGATCAAGAAGGGAATCCAAAAGGAACTCGAGTTTTTGGAGCGATCGCGCGGGAATTGAGACAGTTGAATTTCACTAAAATAGTCTCATTAGCTCCTGAAGTCTTATAAATATTAGTAGATGAGACCGAGTATAGTCAGGTCTCTGAAATAGATCACGTTAGTAGATTGTGTCTCACGCATATACCTTTAATAATTCATAAATAAATAAGAAAAAATGAAAAAAAAAAAGGAACATGTTGATTATATCAAAACTGGAAGGCACCCATAATTTTAGTTCGTCATGGGTAGGGACACTATTGCCGATATAATAACTTCTATAAGAAATGCTAACATGGATAAAAAAGGAACGGTTCGAATAGCATCTACTAATATCGCCGAAAACATTGTTAAAATACTTCTACAAGAAGGGTTTATTGAAAATGTTAGGAAACATAGGGAAAACAACAAATATTTCTTGGTTTCAACCCTGCGACATAGAAGGAATAGGAAAGGAACATATAAAAATATTTTAAAGCGTATCAGTCGTCCCGGTCTACGAATCTATTCCAACCATCAACGAATTCCTAGGATTTTAGGTGGAATGGGGGTCGTAATTCTTTCTACTTCTCGAGGTATAATGACAGATCGAGAAGCTCGACTAGAAAGAATTGGGGGAGAAATTTTGTATTATATCTGGTGATCCTTCTGGTATCCGAATTTGATCCGTAACTTGCTATTTGGGAAAAAGAGAGGAAAGACGAATTGTCTACTATTACTCCTCCTCCATTAGTTGATACTTCAAGGGGGTTACCTGGAATGAAAGAACAAAAATTGATTCATGAAGGTTTAATTACTGAATCACTTCCCAATGGTATGTTCCGAGTTCGTTTAGACAATGAAGATCTGATTCTAGGTTATGTTTCGGGGAGGATCCGACGGAGTTTTATCCGGATACTACCAGGAGATAGAGTCAAAATCGAAGTAAGTCGTTATGATTCAACTAGGGGACGTATAATTTATAGACTTCGCAACAAAGAGTCGAATGATTAGGCGGCTTTTTATTTGAATTTCAAAATTCCTTTCATGGGAATACAATTCGAGGTTCAAAATTTCAAGAGACTTATTTTCTTCCAAGGAGTATATTTGGAATTAAGGAATAACAAATATGAAAATAAGGGCTTCCATTCGTAAAATTTGCGAAAAATGTCGACTGATCCGTAGGCGGGGACGAATTATAGTAATTTGTTCCAATCCGAAACATAAACAGAGACAGGGGTAATCTTTCTAACAAGGGACTTTCTAAACGGTCCGATGTACAAATAAAGGATCTGTTTTGACATGAAATGGATATATCCGTATATCTCTGACTCATATTTATGAGATGATAAAATATGACAAAAGCTATACCAAGAATTGGTTCACGTAAGAATGGACGTAGAATACAAAAAGGAGTTATTCATGTTCAAGCGAGTTTCAACAATACCATTGTGACTGTTACAGATGTAATAGGTCGGGTGGTTTCTTGGTCCTCCGCTGGTACTTGTGGATTCAGAGGCACAAGAAGAGGGACACCATTTGCTGCTCAAACCGCAGCAGGAAATGCTATTCGTACGGCAGTGGATCAGGGTCTGCAACGAGCAGAAGTGATGATAAAAGGCCCTGGTCTCGGAAGAGATGCAGCATTACGAGCCATTCGTAGAAGTGGTATACTATTAAGTTTCGTACGTGACGTAACCCCTATGCCACATAATGGATGTAGGCCTCCTAAAAAAAGACGTGTGTAGAAATCAAAATTGAATGGATTTCAATAGAAATAAATGATTCAATGATCTGATCAAACAATAATATTAGTATGGTTCGAGAAGAAGTAGCAGTATCCACTCGAACACTACAGTGGAAGTGTGTTGAATCAAGAACAGACAGTAAGCGTCTTTATTATGGCCGTTTCGTTCTGTCCCCGCTTATGAAAGGTCAAGCAGATACGATAGGTATCGCGATGCGAAAGGCTTTACTCGGAGAAATAGAGGGAACATGTATCACACGTGCAAAATCTGAGAAGGTATCACATGAATATTCTACAATAGTTGGTATTGAAGAATCAGTACATGAAATTTTAATGAATTTGAAAGAAATTGTATTGAGAAGTAATCTGTATGGAACTCGTGACGCATCCATTTGCGTCAGGGGTCCTAAATACGTAACTGCTCAAGATATCATCTCACCGCCTTCTGTGGAACTAGTCGATACTACACAGCATATAGCTAATCTGACGGAGCCAATTCATTTGTGTATTGAATTAAAAATCGAGAGGGATCGCGGATATCGTATGAAATCCCCCAATAACTATCAAGATGGAAGTTATCCTATAGATGCTGTATCCATGCCTGTTCGAAATGCGAATCATAGTATTCATTCTTATGGGAGTGAGAATGAGAAACAAGAGATACTTTTTCTTGAAATATGGACGAATGGAAGTTTAACTCCTAAAGAAGCACTTCGCGAAGCTTCCCGTACTTTGATTGACTTATTTATTCCTTTTCTACATGCGGAGGAAGAGGACATTCATTTTTATTTAGAAGACAATCAAAACAGGTTTACTGTATCGTTTTTTACTTTTCATGATAGATTGGCTAATATAAGGAAAAACAAAAAAGGAATTGCACTGAAATGTATTTTTATCGACCAATCAGAATTGCCCTCCAGGACCTATAATTGTCTCAAAAGGTCCAATATACATACATTATTGGACCTTTTGAATAACAGTCAAGAAGATCTTATGAGAATTGAACATCTTCGCATAGAAGATGTAAAACAGATATTGGACATTCTACAGAAGCATTTTGCAATTTATTTACCTAAGAATAAGTTTTAAATCCATTGGTATTATTTCATCTTTTTTGAAAGAAAGAAAAGAAGAAAATGGCTTTTGAATCCTTAGTATCATCTCTATATCCAGAATGGATTGATAATGAAATTTAAGAGATGTATCTAGGGAGAATTCACTTTAGAAGTGACTATTCCCTAGATACATACGCGTAGTATTTCACGGTTAAATCAACTTAAAAAAGGCCTAAAGTTAGAGATTTATCAATAGGTAATGTTGCCCCAATACCTAACCAAAGGGCTGCCGCGGTACCGATCAAAAAAACTGTTGTAGCTACTGGACGACGAAATGGATTTTGGAATTTATTAACATTCTCCAAAAACGGTACTGTCAATAATCCCGTTGGTACTAAAACCATTAAGAGAACACCCAATAACTTATTGGGTACTGTACGGAGGATTTGAAATACGGGAAAGAAGTACCATTCGGGTAATATTTCCAAAGGAGTTGCAAATGGATCCGCTGGTTCACCAATCATTGACGGTTCTAGAACCGCTAGACCTACGTTACACGCAATAGTGCCTAGAATGACTACTGGAAAAATATATAAAAGATCATTGGGCCATGCGGGTTCTCCGTAATAATTATGCCCCATCCCTTTAGCCAATTTAGCTCTTAATACAGGATCATTCAAGTCAGGTTTCTTTGTTATTGGGATAGGTGAATTCTTTCTTATAGATCCATCCCCCGGAGGAACCGGACATGATAATTTTTTATCATCCGGCTCGAGCAAGAATCAAAAGAATAAAACGGGTCCATATAAAATAGATATATCATCCACGCATATATGACTCTAGGTAAGAAAAGATTTACCGGATTCAATTTTACGGGGTTGCAACTACCCATTGCAAGGAATTCAGTTCTTACAAGTAAATGCTCAATACCCAAGTAGGCTTCCAAATTTGATCATGATCAAATGCTTTTTGGATGGTCTCATGCTTTGTGATTAGTGTTTATCCCCACAATATTTCGAGTCTTCTTAATACAAAGGATTTCCTTGTTACTAATAAAGTCTAGCCTATGTTCTTCCTTAGATCCCTTGTTTCACTCCGATAGTATCATAGATTGGGATCGATGCAGAGGAAATGAATGCATTTCCATACTTTAAGTAAATAGATAAAACATAATCTGGATCATGCCACATTACTTAATTTTATTTTATTCTATTGGATCTTACGGAGCCCGTTCATGCACAACATAACATGATTTGGTCTGATCATAGAAAAGATTCTCCTAAAGCGAACCAGCCTATCCTCTGTAGGGGGACCTACGCGGTGGTTGGAACAGAGACACATTTGGTTGTGAATTCCAATGTGGCGGATAAAATCATATATCTGCACGGCCCAATCAATAGTTCAAGTCACACACTCCCATAATCCATCTTCTCTTCGGAGAATGTACTTCAACTATTCGTATCAAATAAAGAATACAATACTTCGTAGTTAGTTGAAGAGAAATATCCAAAAAGATGTCTTATTCTTTTCAATAATCCATATTTGTAGCAATAAAACACTATTGTTCCTCCCCGAAATTATATATGATCGATTACAAATATCTATGATCTGTCTTCTCTATAAAGGACCTGAAATACCTTGCTTACGTATCATTGGAAAATGCATTAACATAAATACGGCAGTAAGAAGAGGTAATACAAAAGTGTGTAAACTATAAAAACGGGTCAAAGTAGATTGACCCACACTAGCACTTCCACGCAATAACTCTACTAAAGGTGATCCTATTACGGGAATAGCTTCAGGTACGCCTGTCACGATTTTGACTGCCCAATAACCGATTTGGTCCCGGGGTAAGGAATAACCAGTTACACCAAACGATGCAGTCAATACAGCCAGAACCACACCCGTAACCCAAGTCAATTCGCGAGGTTTTTTAAATCCGCCCGTGAGATACACACGAAATACGTGTAGGATCATCATTAGGACCATCATACTTGCTGACCATCGATGAACTGATCGGATTAACCAACCAAAGTTGGCTTCAGTCATTATGTATTGAACAGAGGCAAAAGCCTCCGTAACGGTCGGACGATAGTAAAAAGTCATAGCAAAACCCGTAGCTACTTGTACTAAAAAACAAGTAAGTGTGATCCCTCCTAGACAATAAAATATATTGACATGAGGAGGAACATATTTACTAGTTATATCATCTGCAATCGCCTGAATCTCGAGACGCTCCTCGAACCAATCATATACTTTATTGAGATAGGTAAACCAAGGGGACTCCCCCTCTGAGAACCGTATATGAGAATTTCATCTCGTACGGCTCAAGCAGAAACACCCAAATACTGATTACAATGGATATGTAATAGAAAATTTGAAATTTCTTATTTATCCACTTGATTCAATCGTCTCTGAAGATACGAAGGAACCAAAATCCGAACTCTCTTCTTTGTTGTGATGAGAATGCCAAAATATCAAGTTAGCTCATCTGTCATCTGTCTTTATCTTTATGTTGATCGTTACAGGCCTCTTGAATCTTCTATTCCCCTATTTATTTGTTATTTGATTTGTTGTTTTTGTTTGTGCGTAATGCAGATTGACTATTGTTTACTATTTTTTTTTTGATAGGAATTCTCTTGTTGAGACCCTATGAATCGATTGAAACCTCAGATTCATACTAGAACCACGATGATTCAATAAAACCCAAAAACTAAGACCAAGGGTTCTATGAGTAAGAACTATTTGATCATCACTTATTCATAGATGTAATGACTAAAAATCCAGAGAAAGATTTGTCCTTCGGTCAAAATAAGCATGATTCTAAAGGAAGAAAAATCGTTCAATTTATCACTCTTTGTTTGAAAATTTTTTGAAGTCCAGTCACGAGGTCTGAATAGTAGGTATGAATCATAGTTCAAATATTTCTTGATCTATTCCATATATTCCGTGCTCCAGATACTAGGATGAATATCCGACGAGGCAGAACCATCTCTGTCGAGATGACAGACCCATTCTCTGTACTATCAATAGGATCAATTATAACAAGTCGCACACTCATATTCCGGAAATACCGAAACAACGGAATTCCACGGTCAAACTACCAGAATGGACTATAAATCTGAGTCCTAAGTGATTCATTTTTGATTGAAAAGCTAGGGCTTCTGGTTCTTATGGACCTAATTCATTGAAATTCCATCCAGTAAAACGGAAGAATTATAAATCTCTAAAATAATAGATAAGAATATCGCAAATAGAGCCATTGCGACACCCATAAATGGGGTGGTTCCCCATCCAGGAGCCACTTTACCATATTCTGAATTCAATGGTTTCAATAAATCCCCTGTAATAGTTCGTCTTGGCCCAGATCTAGCACTACCCTCAACGGTTTGTGTAGCCATAAATACTATTGCATTGGTTGAGATCTGTTGACTTTGTATACTATTCCGTTGTAAATAAACGATCTTATCGTAGCATAGATCCATCGTGGTCTTGAAATTCTCTAATAATGGAAACAGCAACCTTAGTCGCCATCTCCATATCTGGTTCACTTGTAAGCTTTACAGGGTACGCCTTATATACCGCTTTTGGGCAACCCTCTCAACAACTAAGAGATCCATTCGAGGAACACGGAGACTAATTGAAGTAATGAGTCCCCCATATGGGGGACTCATTACTTCAATTAAGATAATGAAAAATCATTTCATCTTTTTAGTCGGGACCTTAGGCGGTTCTCGAAAAAATATAGCGAAAAAGATTATCCCTAAAGTCGAGACTAAGAGGAATGTATAAACCAATGCTTCCATAGATTCGATCGTTGTTTACAATTATAGCTTCCACACCTGTTCATTTAGGATTATTTCCCAGATAAAGAAAGGACAAGAGCAAAGAAAGGCGATGATTCAAATCAATATTTCTACGGTACCTTATGTCAAATCAAAAAAATCAAATATAGAGGCGAAAGATACCGGAGCAATGTTGTATCAGACTACCTGTCTCCTTGTAGTTGGATCTCCAAGTTTTTGGAATGCTCCAAATTCCACTTGAGCATCTAAATCTGGATCAATACCGGCAAAAACATCTCTGAACAGGGTTCTAGCGCCATGCCAAATGTGTCCGAAGAAGAAAAGCAAAGCAAACGAAGCATGCCCAAAAGTAAACCAATCCCTTGGACTGCTACGAAAAACACCATCGGATTTCAAAGTAGCACGATCTAATTCAAAAATTTCACCCAATTGGGCACGTCTAGCATATTTTTTCACAGTAGCAGGATCGCTATAGCTGACTCCATTGAGTTCGCCACCATAGAACTCAACAGTTACACCCACTTGTTCGACACTATACTTCGATTCTGCCCTTCTAAAAGGAACATCGGCTCTCACAATTCCGTCTCCGTCCACCAAAACTACTGGAAATGTTTCAAAAAAAGTAGGCATACGGCGTACAAAAAGTTCATGTCCTTCTTTATCTCTAAAGATAGGGTGTCCTAACCATCCAACAGCTATCCCATCCCCGTTGTCCATTGAGCCTGCCCGGAATAATCCACCTTTCGCCGGATTATTACCGATGTAATCATAAAAAGCTAATTTTTCGGGAATTTTAGACCAAGCTTCCGATAAACTCAGATTTTCGGCTAGACTGGCGCCAACTCTTCGATATATTTCTTGCTGGAAGTATCCCTGATCCCACTGATAACGAGTGGGACCAAATAATTCGATCGGGGTAGTTGCTGAACCATACCACATAGTTCCAGCAACAACGAAAGCTGCAAAAAAGACAGCAGCGATACTACTGGAAAGGACAGTTTCAATATTGCCCATACGTAATCCTTTGTATAGACGTTGGGGTGGGCGGACACTAAGATGGAATAGACCTGCTAATATACCCAATGTACCTGCTGCAATATGATGAGAGGCTATTCCTCCCGGAACAAAGGGATCAAAACCTTCCGCACCCCACGCTGGATTTACAGATTGTACTTTTCCGGTTAGGCCATAAGGATCGGATACCCATATTCCAGGACCATACAAGCCTGTTACATGAAATGCGCCAAACCCAAAGCAAGCCACCCCTGAGAGAAATAAATGAATTCCAAAAATCTTGGGCAAATCCAAAGAGGGTTTTCCCGTACGTTCATCACAGAATATTTCTAGGTCCCAATACACCCAATGCCAGATAGCTGCTAAGAAGCACAAGCCAGAAAACACAATATGTGCCCCGGCCACACCTTCGTAACTCCAAATACCCGGATTCGTTATAGTTCCTCCTGTAATACTCCAACCGCCCCATGAATTGTTTATTCCTAAACGAGTCATGAAGGGTATAACGAACATACCCTGTCTCCACATTGGATCAAGAACGGGGTCAGAAGGATCAAAAACTGCTAATTCGTATAGAGCCATCGAACCGGCCCAACCGGAAACTAGAGCTGTATGCATTATATGGACAGAAAGCAGCCGACCGGGATCATTCAATACGACGGTATGAACACGATACCAAGGCAAACCCATGGAAATACCCCTTTCTCAAAGAAAAAATAGATACTATGTAACTTTATCACATTGGAAATAACTATAACTATGCTATGGACCTCACCTTTTCATTGGATTATCTCGAAACAAGGGTTAATATTTATTCTGTTCCGTTAGTAATAATTGAACAATTCTGTTCGTAGGAACAAAGAGAAGCAGATCTATTCTATACCCAATAAGTACCAATACGCAATGGGGGGATTAATCCTATTTTTTGTGAGCGAATGTATAGATACTTGTTTCTCATTCGAACGATCCGTTTGTAAGAATTTTCCTTTATTCCGTCTTCCTCTATGAATCTTCCAATCTATCGATAAAATACGATAAACGACAATATTATGAAGACAATAAACCATTGTTTGTTACGTTTCCACATCAAAGTGAAATAGAATACTTCATTTTTCTTTCATTTAATGCCCATTGGTGTTCCAAAAGTACCTTTTCGGAGTCCTGGAGAGGAAGATGCAGTTTGGGTTGACGTATAGTGTGACTTGTCAGACATATTGGGTCATATGGGATTTCCCCGTTCTCTCCCCCGATCGAGATATCCTCTGTTTCGCCCAAGAAAGATTGATTGAACCATCAATAATTCGAAGCGTGAAGTGCAATTAGATCAATTTATTTGGTTGGAGGATCAATATTCTCAATTAAAAGAATTTATGGTTGGCTTGGACCAATAAAATGAAGTATACAGGCTCCGTTCAGAAAATACCAAGGTAATCCATGTATGATTACCACCCTATCAGAAATGATTCCTTTATACCATATGAGTGATCCCAAATTGCCAATTAATGGAATAATATGATGAATACATCGAATATTTTGTGGAAGGCATGAAAATGAAACAAATTGAAAAAAAAAAAAGAAGTCATAGCAAAAAGAAGTGGTACTGGGATCATTTGTCCTATATGTGCAAATCGAATTCGGGCAGATCTTTACCCGGAGTAGAGCATAAACCTAAAAGAGTGGAAGAGGCCCATTCGGGAACAAGAAAATTACATCGTGATTTAGATCTCGATGAAACAATACATCAATCAATGAGGGGTTAGCTCGATAAGTTCAGTGAATTCTTTTTTGATTTTATAGGGAAGCAAGTCAAAACTCATGTTTCTTAAAAAATGGAAGAAAAAGCCCGCTACGAAAAAAGAAATAGGGCTGGAATCGACAATTTCTTTTTTTTTTCTCAATTTTGATTTTTTGAACCGTATGCACCCAAAGGTGCGTGTACGGTTCCTAAGGAATAGAATTTTGTCCTAATCAACCGACTTCATCGAGAAAGATTACTTTTTTTAGGCCAAGAAGTTGATAGCGAGATCTCGAATCAACTTGTTGGTCTCATGGTATATCTCAGTATAGAGGATGATACCAGGGATCTGTATTTGTTTATAAATTCTCCCGGCGGATGGGTAATCCCAGGAATAGCTATTTATGATACTATGCAATTTGTGCCACCAGATGTGCATACAATATGCATGGGATTAGCCGCTTCAATGGGATCTTTCATCCTGGTTGGAGGAGAAATTACCAAACGTCTAGCATTCCCTCACGCTTGGCGCCAATGAGTTTTTTTATTTGAGAGAAAAAAAGACTATGCCTTCGTCATATGGAATATGAATAAAATAATAATAATATTAAGTAATAATAGCATGGCATTTCAAGTTCGATATGAGCAAACTATTATTATTTTTTCATAATATGAGATTATGTATCGAGATAGTAGTATGAAAGAAAGGTTATTTCCGACTTGATCTTATGTATCGGGGTCCATTTCAGCGTCACAAACCTTTTTGCTTCCACATCAGAAGTCTCTTTCCAATATTTATGTTATGAAAGAGTGTGAAAATAAAAAAAAAAAAAGATCATTTTTTACTTATTTTTATTTGATCGGATCAGAAAGAAACTTTGGGATTGCTGAATCACAGACGAGATAAATATATAAAGCAACGGAACCATCATAGTATTTTTTGATTACTCCGAAAGGAAGGATGGTAAATGGATCATTCAACGATCTGGGTCTGATAGATTCGACTTGTCTCTTTCTTCGATGAAAAAAGAGAAAAAAAATTCCATTACAGAGCCGTATGCACAAAAGATGCCTGTACGGTTGTTCAATTCTATCTTTTTCTCCCTGCTTGTTATTCTTTATCCCTTCCCTTCGCCCAATCATGCGAGATAGAGGAATCGTTCATTATGTTATATCATCAGGGTTATGATCCATCAACCTGCTAGTTCTTTTTATGAGGCACCCACAGGAGAATTTATCCTGGAAGCGGAAGAACTACTGAAACTCCGCGAAACCCTCACAAGGGTTTATGTACAAAGAACGGGCAATCCTTTATGGGTTGTATCCGAAGACATGGAAAGGGATGTTTTTATGTCAGCAACAGAAGCCCAAGATTATGGCATTGTTGATCTTGTAGCGATCGAAAATACCGGGGATTTCGCATAAATCTTTGATTCCATTTCGAATCATAATTTGAATGAACCCTTATTTGATCTTTTATCTTCTTACCTGGGTAAAATATGAAATGGAAGTAATTCATAATCATCCGGTTAGGATCGATCTAAACCAGCCCATTTTGTATATGATTCAGCATGCCAACTATTAAACAACTTATTAGAAACACAAGACAGCCAATCAGAAATGTCACGAAATCGCCCGCTCTTCGAGGATGTCCTCAGCGTCGAGGAACATGTACTAGGGTGTATGTGCGACTCGTTCAGATCATGAGCTAGAACAAATGAGACGATTTTTACAGTATCAATGACTCGTACCAATGAATAGAATGGAAGAACTCCATTCACTATCGAAAAATAAAGATCTCTCGTATACCTCTATTTGTATGGAATTTATGGTTTCCATTGGTGCAAATCCAATCACCTCGATTTGAGATGAAAAGCAATTCCCATTGGTAGCAAATGGTTATCCATTAAGCGGGGGAATGATATTTAAGAAGCAGAAAGATTATGCTCCTACTCTTGCAAGAACGGACTAACAGGGTCAGCTACCTATTCAACCTTCATAATTAAATGCCGTCACTGTATGGATAGATCCCATTGAAAAAAGACCTATTACTCGATAATTCATCGGTAGAGCCAAAGAGCGTGAACTGTACAAGTTACCAATAACATTGATTAAATGAGGAAAGGGGCTCCGGTGTATAGAGAGGACCTCGCCGTTTAAGAAGTAACCATAGAAACGATGGAAGCCACTATTTGTCCATTTACGATTTATTTTATACCTAATATCGGTACAATTTCTTTTTTTTTTGAGGTGAAATGCCTGGAAGAAATAAAAAAATCGTGGTTGGGAAGGTTATAGTAGCAAAAGCCATTGGAATTTTTATTTTAATTTTATACATCGGAAGAATCCGTTTTGTTATTAATAAACCAGGAAAGGGGAAAAGAATGACTGAAAGAAAAGAAATCAATTAGTTATTCATCAAAGTTTCTTTTGATTCAATGACCAGAGTTAGACGAAGATATATAGCTCGGAGACGTAGAACAAAAATTCGTTTATTTGCAGCAACCTTTCGAGGGGCTCATTCAAGACTTACTCGAACTACTACTCAACAGAAAATGAGAGCTTTGGTTTCCACTCATCGGGATAGAGGCAGGCGAAAGAGAAGTTTTCGTCGTTTGTGGATCACTCGGATAAATGCAGTAACTCGTGAGAATAGGGGATCCCATAGTTATAGTCGATTAATACTTGATCTGTACAAGAGGCAGTTGCTTCTTAATCGTAAAATACCTGCACAAATAGCCATATCAAATAGGAATTGTCTTGACACGATTTCCAATGCGACCATCAAATAAGGAGATTGGAAGGAATTCACTGGAATACTTTAAACGGAGTTCCCCGGAGAATGAACTCCGGGAGGGTATAGTAGAAATTCGTATGATAAGATAAGTAGTAGGAATGAACGAACACGTTTCAATAAAAAAAAAAGATTTATTCTTCCCCCATTCTTTTTTTTATTATTACATTACGGCGCGACAATCTCTCGGCTTTTTCGAACAAAACTTCAATCTGAGTTCGAATTAGAGTTTTGATTCGATTGAGAGGAATAGGCTTATTTATTTCTGGTTCTAGGACCAGTAGTTCTAGGGATCGACCCGGTTCTCTCAAACTGTTTCTCATTATTAAGAAAAGGTAACGAAGATAAAATACGAGCTTGTTTTATAGCAATAGTAATCAATCGTTGTTGTTTCAAGGTTAATCTATTCACTCGTCTAGATAATATTTTTCCTTGTTCACTAATAAATTGATTAATTAAACTCATGTTTCTATAATCAATTCGATCCCCCGATCCAATTGGGGGCAAACGCCTATGAAAAGATCGCTTGGATTTATGAAAGGGCCGCTTGGATTTATCCATGGTTTATTTCTTATTTCTAAAATCCTATTTCTTCATTCATCTCGGATCCGACCAAAATAGGACTGGATTTGTATATATTATATATATATATGTAATTTCTTCCTCTTCCTTGGAAGAGTGGCACACGCGTTCCGTTCGATTTATTTCTTTATCTCCCCATGAATCGTATGTTTGTAACAATAAGGGCAGAATTTTTTCAAGTCCAATTGACTAGGTGTATTGTGTCGATTCTTTTGAGTAATATATCTGGAAATGCCCCGCGATTCTTTATTCAAACCATTTCGGACACAACTGGTACATTCCAAAATAACTACTACTCTGACATCTTTACCCTTAGCCATGAACCTCCTTTGGATTTTGAATTCACTCAATTCTTCTATTTTCGATTCGAACCGAAGCGAAGAAGAAAGGAATGAAAAATAAATAGACGAGAGGTTGCTAACTCGAAATCCAATTCAATTGTGAAAGATTTCGTTGCAATCAATAGAGTAATCAAATTATTAAGTAATACAAATATTTCTAACTATCAATTATTCCCAATCCTAGTATTTCATTTAGCATCTTGTATGATCTTGAACAGCCTGCCCTCGACCCACATTTCCATTTCTGTTCTCCCTATATTAACCCGAACCCGAGTTTCGATGAGATTCAATCCACTTTTATTCTTTACTCTTTCTTTCCTATCCTAAAGAACTGAAAAAGGGGGGGGGTTAGTCACAGAGAATTTATTGTATCTCTAATCTTCTTGATCCCTTCCCATGTCAATAACTAGAATGAAAAAAAGGGGAATGTCAACGCATCTGGGAATAAACGATTGATCTCTATCAATAGACCCGCCAAAGACCCGAACCATAGAGTAGTTAGCACAGGTGCCGTGGAGAGATATGTTTTTATATCTCGCATTGAAAATCCTCCTTCTTTTTCTTTAACTTTAATTGACTTTATTGTATATTGTAATACATATATGATCAGATGCATATGTAGTTAAAGATCATTTGTACGGGGAATCTCTAACCAAAATGGATATATACAACGATCCGGTAGATGAAATCTACCTGTCCCTAAAACAGAAAAAGATGAACCCTCCTTCCTGAGCACTACTGATAAATATTCATTCCTTTATACGTTTATACGTTAGGTATGTATATAATTCTTTATGAGAATGAAACCAAAAAACCAAAAAGAAGAAATGGCAAAAGAAATTCTATTTAGATAGAGGAAATTATGATGTGGAAAACAAAACATGGATTCCCTACAATGGCACTGTACAACAAATGAAAGGGATGTAGCGCAGCTTGGTAGCGCGTTTGTTTTGGGTACAAAATGTCACGGGTTCAAATCCTGTCATCCCTACTTATCACTTCTCCTATGGACAGTAACGAGGGGTCAATTGAGATCGATTAAAATTGGACACAATCTACCATTTTATGATACTATACATACAAGATGTATTGGGGGTACAAAAAGAATCCTTTTCTTGACATCCGTATCTCCCATCATAATAAAGCGCTCTTAGTTCAGTTCGGTAGAACGTGGGTCTCCAAAACCCGATGTCGTAGGTTCAAATCCTACAGAGCGTGATTCTGTTCTTTTAATGTTGAATCACAATAAAATAACTTCACTAACTTGAACTGCAACCTGAATTTGACCTCCTGGAGATTAAGGAGGAGGTCAATTAAAAAAAAGAGATGTTACTCAATTAAAGGTCCAACTGATCGCCGCGTCTGTATTGTAAATATGCAGTTACGAATAATCCGGCCAAAGTAATGGGAATTAGACCTAACACAATTCCAAATAGAAAAACTTCAATCATTTCAATTTCTTTGAAAGAATAGAAAAAGAGAGGTAATATCTGTCCCTAAATATTAATCCGAATCGCCCATGAATCTCAATAACCAAGAATTGGCAATTAACGCGGGAAGGAACTATAGAATACCGGGAATCTCACAGAAATATTCATTTTTATGAATTGTTCATTCAATTAATTTCAAATAAGTCGTATCTTGCTCAGACTAATCAATAGAGCTGGGGTTATAGTTGAAGCAGCCAGTAGAAAACCGAAATAACTAGTTATAGTAGTCATGGAGGAGCTAAATGAGATATCTTCTTTTTCATACATATGGTTCTAAAGCACTTACCTAAGTTTCCATTTTTGCGAGATACAATGACAAGAAAAAATACCAATTGACAGAATCAGTTCCAATTGAAAGCTCTTGATTCATCATCCATTATAGACGGCACTAACAAAGAGAGAGTAGGAGGGGTAGAAAAAAAAGATGGATTCGTCGCCTGTAACATCTACAGATCCCATGATTCCGAATCAACAGATTCAGTGAGCAACCCGTGAGTAAAGTACTAATAATAAGAACTGTGTCTTGTAACTTCATTCAATTCAAAAATGAAATTCTCTTTGAGTAACTATCAGAATATAAAGAATTGGATTTGAAAATTCCATTTTTTTGATCATTTCGTTTCTTTTTCAATTTATCTAATCCATTTTGGAACAAACAGCCGGAGAACGGCTTTTACTTGACTTTTTAACTTAATTGTATTCAGTAGTAGGTTGGTTAATTGCACATAATATTTCGAACGAGAAAAAAAATGAAAAGTATCCCATGATTTCTCGAAGAAATAAAACCTTTATTTCGAGCCCAACTTCATTCTAAAACTAGCAATTGCTATTATCCTTTTAGTTTAGGTTTCGCACTCTGTCTTTCCATATCATAAAGTTCAGTCCCATCCTTGTAGCTGGGGAACCTTTGGGTCTAATGTAGCAATGGTTGCATCACAAATATTGATAATTGTTCCAACTATTGTTTGTTCTGTTTTTTCCATCTACTACTACCTACTACTGTCTACTACTGTACGACCAACCAATTACTTTAAATGAAAGGATTAGAAAAAAAAAAAATACCTTTTCGACAACCATGAAAAGGGGTTTCTAAATTTTGCATCTAATTGAATTGTGGAAATATAATAATAATATCTTTCATGAATTATTAGAACCCGTCGACTCATACTTTACCAAGATCTTCAGTTTCTATTCCGAAGCCAGTAAAGGAAACCCTATATTACAGGTATTTAGGAATTTTCTATTGAATGACACGCGGTTTTGCATAGACAAGGAACAAGAAAGGAAGAAAGTAATTCCATTTCTTTTCGATACTGATTGAAAATGCATTGCTGTGTCAGAGGAAGGATAGCTATACTGATTCGGTATACTCTAAATACACCTTCGGTACACTATTGACGATCTCACAAGGATGAAATATCAGTAGTTTTCCATTTACTGATCCCATCTTTCACGGAATCGATCCTCTGTTTGACTGTACAAGAATATGTGGAGCTCAGCATGTCTGGAAGCACGGGAGAACGTTCTTTTGCTGATATTATTACCAGTATTCGATACTGGGTCATTCATAGTATTACTATACCTTCCCTATTCATTGCGGGTTGGTTATTCGTCAGCACAGGTTTAGCTTACGATGTGTTTGGAAGCCCTCGGCCAAACGAGTATTTCACAGAGAGCCGGCAAGGAATTCCATTAATAACTGGTCGTTTTGATCCTTTGGCACAACTCGATGAATTTAGTAGATCCTTTTAGGAGGCCTCAATGACCATAGATCGAACCTATCCAATTTTTACAGTGCGATGGTTGGCTGTTCACGGACTAGCTGTACCTACTGTTTCTTTTTTGGGGTCAATATCAGCAATGCAGTTCATCCAACGATAAACCTAATCCGAATTATAGAGCTACGACACAATCAAACCCGAACGAACAAAATGTTGAATTGAATCGTACCAGTCTCTACTGGGGGTTATTACTCATTTTTGTACTTGCTGTTTTATTTTCCAATTATTTCTTCAATTAAGGGAATAATAAATATATATTAGGAATTCTCTTATCCCATTCGGAAGGATATAATTTCATAATTATCTATGACTGTTTATGTCTCTAGCATGACTACTTGATGAAATGTGGAGGAAAGTGGGATAAATGGCTGATACTACTGGAAGGATTCCTCTTTGGATAATAGGTACTGTAACTGGTATTCCTGTGATCGGTTTAATTGGTATTTTCTTTTATGGTTCATATTCCGGATTGGGTTCATCCCTGTAGTAATAGTAATTGGCTGAACTGAATTTTCGAAATGAAAGCGTAAGAACTCAACAGGAGACCCCCTCTTTCTTTGCTTTGACGAGAGGAGGTCCTGTTGAGTTCTTAATAATCATAAGATCTTTTATTCGTATAAATGACAAAATAGAAAACTTTTTCCGATGTTTTAAAAAACTCCATTTCATTTTTTTCTGATGATATTTTTGAAAAATGAATTTCATTAATTGATTCAAAACATCTCTTCCTCGATAATATCTGTCAATACTTTCAAAGCAAAGTAAAAATAAAGAAAACAAAAGGAAAACAAAGAAGGAATCACTTGATTTCCTTTTTCTGGGCGGCACAAACAAAAACAAATATAAAATAAATAAAATATAAA
>Ga0181612_146201_pt1 | contig 21467 bp, 15 predicted proteins | sample HoacroProtozoa21_FD_119630 | JGI IMG/M metagenome (GOLD analysis project Ga0181612, IMG submission 119630) | Hoatzin crop microbial communities from Cojedes, Venezuel. Combined Assembly of Gp0051906, Gp0051904, Gp0051908
AAAAAAGTTAAGCTGGGATAGACTTCAGACCACAAATGCTCTCTTCTCTTTTCATTAAATAATTTATAATCAGAATAGTATGTTTTCTCTGTAGCTTGCAATCATTGCTGTGCAAAGTACAGGATATACCATGGGAGGTAAGCAGGGCTTGTCTAGCAAGTCCCAGAATCATGAATTTTAAAATAGAACCCTGCTGTTTTGTGAAAGAAAAAAAAAAGACAGTATCTAAAAAAAGATAACACAGTATACTGAAATACCGTTAAATTGTGGTGTTCAGGCAATTTCCTGCTCCCTTTGAAATTAAGGACAAAGGTACTATCAACCATAGTGATGATAGTCATCTCTGTGGTAATAAAATTGCTTTAGAATTATAGGTTTTTTAAAGTAATTATCCTCAGTAAAATGACACTGTCACTGGACAGCTGTAGACTGAAAACCTCTTTCACAAAGACGTTTTAACATCCTTCTTTGTCAATGCCTGAACTGTATTTAAAAGAGTTGCGTCTATCACGTTATTTAGGCTTGGAGGGTCAGAAGAGAGAGGCATAATTGGCAGGTGTCTCTGTTTCTAGAGTGGAGGAAAGAGTATGAGTATCTTGGTTTTTTTAAAAAAAATATTCTTGGTGTTCTGTACAAAACAGAACAGTAAGGACTACCCCCAATCAACTTTGAAGTTTTGATCTTGTTCCCATTGGGATCAGTGTCTTTAACAGATCCGCCTTTGCAATCTTTTAAAAAAAAATTTAATCAAATGATGTCATTTGTCTCGTTTCTTTTTTTTTCATTGACTTAAAAGAAATTGTATTCTTAGTGCAACAATAATGAGAAAGCTTGTATCTTTTCTCATTTTCTTGAGAAAAAGGTTCACTCTGTGGGAGAGGACATGGCCAACCCTTTTGCAATAAATGCTAGATGCATGCACTCTCTGACTTTAAAATAACTGGGATTCTTCAGAGAGCTCGCAATGAACATATGTCTTATGTGTCTTAACGCTGTCCAGTATTCTGAGTCACCAGTTGTTAATTTAACATTGCAGTTGTAGCTGAGTCTCTTTTTATTAACTTTGTTGCCCCGGTTGTGTATTTATTAAGTTTGTGTCTCCTGTTCTCCAGCTGAGGATCAGATAAGCTCTGGAGAGCAAAATGGATTATTTTCCATCCAAAACAAGCTTTAATAAAAGCAAATATAAGTCTTTATATAATAATTGGAGAGCATGGCTATCTGAGAAAGTGTCTTGTTTCTAGGGTTAAAGGCTCCACCTATTGGTTGACTAAAATGACAGAAATGTAACATTTTCACATAGAAAACTGCTGGCCCTACTGAACATCCTGTGTCTTGCCACATCTTTACAAAATTTCTGGCTTCAGTGTAGAATATTGCATGATGTCCAAAATAAAATGACATCAGTGACTTATTTCTGAGGGCTGTGCACATGCAGCACCCAAAATGATGCACTGCTGAGATTCTGTGAAGGGAAGCTCTTTCCTAAGACAGGAATGGTTTGGATTTTGCAAGTGGAATCTTTCTTATCCTGGAAATAATTGTTTTGATTTGCCAAAAAAATTAGCATAATTTCTTCCATGCCAGCAAAATGAGTGGAACTCATTGGCATGGGGGACTAACCCATGTACAGTTGCGTGGTAACTTCCAGGCATTTGTCACCTTCAAGTTTAAACAAGTCAGAAACTGAAGTATTGATGCGGTCAGCTTCATAATGAAAACCTGTTTCCCCAGTGTTGGCTCAGGCAGTCTCAGCAATTCAGTCAAAATGGCATTTGGAAGGGCTTCAGAATCGTTCCTAGGAATGCGGTGGCGGTATGGAGAGAGGAGAAGATGTCGAAGTGGGGCTCGGGGCGGGCAAGGGGAAGAACGAACATTGGGGAGGATCAGGGGGATTCCAGAGACAGCAGGAGGCTGTGAGGGCAGCGTGGGCATGGCTAGCTCTGTGCCTGTTGTTGCCTGTCCTCTCTAAATTTCTCCACTCGAAGAGTTCGTGCCACTTCCCTCATTCCCTCTGACAACTTCCCTGTTTAAATAATTGGCTGCGCTGCTGAGTGCTTGGTGTCATGCAGTCCTACTGTTCTTGCCCGTTCATCGTCATCAGTAACTTGAATGCACATCCGTGTAGCACAGAGTACTGAAAAACAGCTTGTCAAAGCCAACAGAATCCTTGGACAAGAGAAAGTTGTGTATACAGTTTGTTACACATGTATACACGCTGATGTCTGTTGGTATCCCGCTCTCAGTTATGCTCGTGTCTCTGCAGAGGAGGCAAAAGAATTTCTCTGAACTTCATCACCCTGATCGCTATGGCCCTGCCGGCACCAGGTTGTCTCTCGCTCTGTCCTGCCCCTCGCATTCTCATTCCTGCCAGAAGGCAGCTGGATCATTGAGAAAAAAAATACCTGGGCGGGTTTGTTCCTCTTGGAGAGGGAGGTACTTATGCCAGCAGCTTCAAGTGCCTCCCTGAAATTCAGGTCAGAGCACCTTATTTCAGATGCTTCAGTTCCTTATACAGTCAATGAAGCACTTTCAAAGAGTAATTTAGACAACAATGAAGATACTTTTTAGTTTCCAATGATTTTCAAGAAATTGGATGATAGTATAGAAGTACATGAACATAGAGGAAATAATATAATGAATGGGGGAAAATGAATAGGAGAACAACTACACTGATGTCAGAGTGCTGTATTTTTTGTAGCATTCGTAGTGTTAGTACCTAGATCTTATACATACTTGTGAATTAAATGTCACAGCATTTCAGGGAAGTATTATTGCCTGTATGGAATGGAATTTGGAGCATGGTGAGGTTAATTTTCTGTGTGAAGCATGAGAAAGAGGTCCATGAATAGAGCATGGATCTCTTGAGTCTTGGTCCGGACTAGTTAACATAAGAGTAACACAAACGATGATAACACAAGAAAGAGGAAAAGAATGCTTTTTCTGTTATTACCCTTTCATTAGTCATCTTTTTTTGTTCTTAAAGAGGTGCTAACTTCTCACGAAATACGTTGTGGTTACAAAAGGAACACGGCAACTTACTACACGACTCCAGCAATACAAAAACACCTCAATGTATGGGAAAAGTGCTGCAATTTTACTGACTTCCGATACTGCTACAGTAGCTCATGACTGGTCATTCACCTGGGATATGGAAAACTGCATTTCCTTAGCATGAATAAACCCGAATAGCGACTTAGTCATTTGGGTTTTCATGTCTGATTTGGAGTACCTGAACCAGGGAGCTCTCCTTTGCCTTTACAAGCATTGTGGTGAGTAGTGCTGCTCAGAGAAAAGACCTAAAGTTGCTTTGTTAATTACCTCATTTGTTAGGATGCACACTGCATGGTGCAGCCGCATACCAGCCCTGAACTGCGAATACAGTCATTTGTGCGCTAGTATTAATGATTCTTCCTGCTCAGGTGTCCAAAAAGGCATTTTAACAGATGTTCCTTCCTCTCCCTGCTGGCTAGTTGGATCAATCTGTGGTCTCTGCTTGCTGCCAGGCTTCAGGTCATGTGAAAAATGTTATTATACGGTTAATGTTGGCTGAGACATAAACTATATGACTGGATATGGCAAACCCAAAACAGCAGGTTTAACCATTGTGATGCATTGCTGAAGCATGTAGAGCATATCCCAACATGCAGATTCATGTGCATAACTGACAGTGACCCTCGCATTGGTCTCTCTGTGTTGACTGGATCATGACACTGTAATTCTATATGCTGCAGTAACTGCCCCACGGTTCGATAATATCGAGCAAAGCACTCTTTCAGTGTGAAAAGGCAAGACAGGATATCCCAGACCTAATAATTCTGAAAACATCAAGCAGTGTGGAGTTAATACTTCTCGGGGCCTTGCCATGGGAATTTTCTGGCTGTGGCCCAGACTACAGATAATTAATTATGTCAGTGAAAGGCTCTGGTGGCCTGTTTTCTTCAGAAAAAAGTGACATCATCCATGAAGCTCTCTGGCAATAAAGCAGAACAAAGCTGTGTGGGCAGGAAATAACAGACAGATGTCTTCTAGTGCTCATTTGATCTGTTTCAAAACTTGCTGTAAGAAGTAATACGTTGCTCAGTGCTGCTTCTCCTCAGCTCTGCAATCCTTAGCATGGACTTTTTTAAACATAAGACGCAAATTAATCTCTGATGTAATTCTTCTGGAGCCACTTCAGAGGATTTGTGCAGTGGATGAGCTCGTCTGTCATGTGCCTCTCCTCTAGTACTGATTTTAGCAGGACTTTCTGTGTTATCATGGTAAGAGAACGCACAATAAAATCAAATACACTGTATAGCTCCAAAGGCTCCATACAAGGCTGGAAAGTTCTGCACAGTGTGGAGCAGACAGGACAGTTCTGTTTCATATCCCTGGAGTCATGAGGGATCACTTGCATTTCCAGATAGATTTCACTAAAGTTTTGTACAAAAATACTCATGGTCACTTTTCATCATCAAAGTAATATCTTTACCTCCAAAGTAAATCACATACATATACCTGAGTCCAGAAATGTTAAAAAAAATTTGTGCAAGTGAACTTCACAGTTTCAAGTGTCAGGAAATTATTTCAAGTATTAGCAAATTTCCCATTAGAAAATTAGTCTAAGATGAAAGGCAAGAAAAAAACTTTGCTGTACGTAGAGTCTTCCTTGCAAGAAAAAATATGTATACATGTCATTAGCCATCATTTTGCATGGCTTGAATCACTAAGTGAGTGATATAAACAAGGCTACTTCAGATATCTGGTATAGGAGAGAAAAATATTTCTTGAGTTTTTATCAAAAAGGAGCTTTGTACAATGCAATATGCAGTACAGCATCTAACTTCCCAGCTTTGAAGCATGTTTTGTACACTGTACAAAGTACGTCTGATGTGGAAGACAAATGGCTACCCAGTCCTTGTAGCAGTACGCAGGGTCAGCTTGAGGAATGCAGCCTTTACCAAAAGTGTCGTGCCAGTAGGCATGGGTAATTTTTATCACTTTCTCTATTCTTATTCATAGTATCATGACACAAAATGAAGAAAGTGCACTTTCCTTTTATTTATTTGAATTTCCTCCTAAGGTAAGACAAGAAGGGAAGTTACTGAGGTTAAACAGGGATCAGTGGATTAGTGTTAAGGAAGTTTTGCAGATAGAGGTTTTTGAGTACAATTGCCTGAAGATGCTCTCTTCATTAAAGTATACTAAGTGAACTCACAGTACTCATTTTCTGAGATATTTAACGGGAATTTTCAGAAATAAGACTATTCCTGCCCTGGCAGCGGCACAGCATGATCTTATCCTGGATAGCACAGAAAGCAGTGTGAGAATATCCCGATCTCTCTCAGAAGGATGCCTTGAGTGTGATGTTTGTTAGCTCTAGGTGAAACATTTGTAAAGTCTACTGGAATTTAGGAAATCAGCCACTGGTGAGACCATAACATTACATGGAGAACCTATGACCTTATCTAGTTTCTGATGCCATACAGAGCAGCTGTTGCGCTATAAATAACCTGAACTGTGTGAAAGGCAAGTAACAACACTAGTAGAAGCAAAGGTTCCTGTCTGTGGTTTGATAGTTATTTCTTGCCATTAATCACTGGCAAGAAAAACACAACTCCATAAACATTAAACTTCTGTTACTTTGTGCTTTCACTTGTGCAGGCATAACAGTGTCATGTCAACCAGAAAAGAAATAGTCAAAAGCTGGAATATCATATCTTCCAAATATTACATAAATGTATTCACTGCAAATGCTTCTCCTCGTCCCACATTTTCTAAACTTCTTTCAATTAATTGTGAGGATTGTCATCATGTTGTTGAAGTATTTAGATTGCTCTGAAGTAGTTAGATGTATTTTAGATGGCTCCAAACATGGAGCTGTGAAGGAAATAGTTACTGGTAACTGATTTAGGGAGTGGTACACTGTGAATTTGCAGGAAGGCTACTTACAAACAAAATTCAGAAGAGTTTAGGGTATGCACTGGCAAAGAGCCCTGAATTGGATTTTACTCTCAGCTGACAGTGATTACTTTGACTTCATTCAGCCCATCTTGAATACAACTGAATTTTTTTTCCAATTTGCTAGATGCCTTACATGAAACGAGTTTGATCAGCTCAGTCCCATTTCCCAGGTGACAAATGGGCTGTGGTAAAAATTCCCTGTTTAGTGGGTGCTGAGTTTTGTCAGCAGTCTCATGGGAGAGGCCAAAGACTGTGGGAATGGGGAGAGAGGGCTGTAGTACATTGGCAGGGCAGGGCATGAGGAGGAAGCATGTCCGAACCCCAGGCTTGTTTAACAGTCTTTCCATTGACCAAGAATTTGGTTGCTAGGCTGCCAGTCCCCTTTTACAAGCAGCAGAGTCATGCTATTGTTTCCTAAATGGTTTCAGTTTTATACGGGGACCTCTTTACATCCTTTCTATATAATTTAAATATTTTACTAGGCACGTAGTAAAGCGAGGTTTGGAACGCAGACCGCTGCTCTTCTCAAGACAACAAGGAAAAGAAAGCCCTTCTCTTTTATTCTGCCAAAAAGGGAGCATTTCAGGGTAGCCCTGCAAAGAGTGGCCTCATGTCAGCCTTCCGTCTGGGTGGCTAGCATGCACTCCTGAAGGGAGGGGAGCATTGTCTTGGGGAGTCTGTATTTCCCAGGTAGAAATGCAGACCCCACATCTTAAGGAAGTGCAATAATCACTGGGTAGTAGAGAGGAAGGAAAGGACAAATGGTAAAGCTGTGCAAGACAGCAGTGCTCCACAGCACTTCAGCCCGTCCATGGACATACTCAAGACCTGAGGTCATCAGCCTTAAGATTTTGGCACCTCCAGTAAGCATAAAATGAGGCTTAGATACAGTTCAGCTTTTCAGTTCCTCTATCACCAGGGACAGTGGAAGGAGTTAACTGAGCACTGTGTCCAGTTCTGGTCCCCACAATTCAACAGACGAAGACAGGCTGGAGAAGGTCCAAAGGAAGGCCATGAAGATGATCAAAGGGCTGGAGAATCTGCCCTGTGAGGAAGGATTGAAGAAATTAGGTCTTTTCTCCCTGGAGAAGAGAAGGCTTGGGGGGACCTCATCACAGTATTCTAGTACTTAAAGGGCATCTACAAAGAAGATGGGGGCTCTCTGTTTGTGAGGAGCCACACAGAGAAGACAAGGGGCAATGGGTACAAGCTGCACCAGGAAAGGTTTCATCTTGACATAAGAAAGAAATTTTTTACAGTAGGAATAATCAATCACTGGAACAACCTCCCCATGGATGTGGTAGCGTTACCATCACTGATAATTTTCAAGGACAGGGGGCTAGATGACCCTGTCTAGGCTTCATTTCCCACGGAAAGTTGAACCAGATGATCTTTTGAGGTCCCTTCCAACCTGGGCTGTTCTATGGTTCTGTGGTTGTATGAGTTTGATGGACAGGAAGTCACAACTCTTCTCAACATATCTGGCCTTCTGTGTTTCTCACCTTGACAGTATTTCTAAAAGGTAAAAGTGACTTCTTCATTGATCTGTCTTCATTGCTCCTACTTTTAGAGAATCAGGTACTCAGTGGCACTTTATTAACAGAAAAGTCTGGTTATTCTCAAGAATCCACAATATGAACAGTATAGGTAGAAAGTTAGCTTGGAGTTTTCTGTAGGACAATTGAAGGAATTAAAAAACAATAAAAGTAATTGTACATATTTTCTAAATTCCGTATCTTTAAAGAGCTTCTGTGACTGCAGTCTTCTGGACTTACGTAAGTAAGTTTCATTGTGTTACAAGCTGTTTCAGTGTGTGGTCTTCTGGTGCCTGAATATTCTCTCTCATCAGAGCACCAGCAAAACAAAAAAAAAGACTCGAGAGATGGCTTTCCCATGCCAAACACCATGTTTCTTCTACCAAAACAGCTAATAAGTTTCCTCTGGGAGTTATATAGAAGTTTACTTCCAATTTGAAATCTCTTCCTTGTGTTTGTCTCCTAGCTTATGATTTACGTTAAACAGCATTGTGCTTTGAGACAAGGGAGGCACCTACAGTAGATGTCCATCAGTAGAAACAGCTTGCAAATATGGTTCCCTCTTCTTAGCAAGGACCCCTCAATTTGAGTCTCTTGTACCTCTTTCCTCAAGTCTTCCTCCACAGGATTATTCTGACTTGTTATCTGAAAATGATCTGTAACCTGCAGTTAAATATAGCAATAGCTGTTGACTATACATTGAAAGAAAACATCTTCACATGAACTCTCCTCTAGTTGTTTCAGTGGAGGATTAGTCATCTGGAGGAAACATGAAATCACGAGTTACACAGGGCTGCTGTTTCAACTCCTTTCCTCTGCATTTATCCTAAGGAGTTTCAGAGAGACTAACCGGAGTTTGAAAATCTCGAGGCTGATGGGAGGTTAGGATGTTGCCTGGGCCACCCTCTGACCTAGGCTAGCTGCACTTCAGAGTCTTCCTGTGCTGTGGCTTGTTGCTGACCAAATAGAAAGCAGTTTATTATTAGCACGCGGCCCCTTTTTTGGTCCAATGCTTCCTAGCAACGTGAGTGTCTGTTTGTTAGTTTGCTTTTCACAAACTGTTATCAGAAGTCCATGGAAACAGAGTACTTGGTGAATTAGCTGATACCCTTGAAAAGATAATGATAGGAGCGACAGCCAAGCCCAGAAAAGGCAGAAGGAACCTTGCCATGCTAATGCGATCCAGACCCCAAGCGCCTGCAGAGCGTGGGGTGCCCAAGGAGGGGTACGCGAGTGGGGTGCTGCCTGCACCCTGTGGATGGGGCCACCCAGCCCGCTCCCAGGCTGGGTATCCTCCCCATGGGCTGCAGCGAGAGGTGTTTTAGGGCTGGCAGCCCTGCCCTGTTCCCTGGAGCTAAGCATGTCACTGCTTCTTTTTAAAGATGAAGCCATAAATAAGGGTTTCCTTCAGAGCTCTGAACTGAGCTTGGGCACCTTCTCCTTTCCTTCTTGGGGTCCTGGTTCATCCACTCGGCATCACCCACTCCCCCAGCTCATCTCCCTCTGGATCTCAGGGGACCCAAACCCGCAGCTTCCAGAAATCTTTCTTAGCTGGCAAGCTGTAAGCTGTTTCAGAGACTCTCATCCCCTCCTGCTAAAGTTGCTCCATTTTAATCAGTAATGATTAAACACTAATGAGGCTGGAAGGAAAGTATGCATGGCAGTGCATAACTGGACACAGCCTGGGGCACTCGGTGGGAAGAGCAGCGTTCAGTTCCGCTGCCAGGTACTGCTGCATTAAATAACCTGTGCAGGGACTGGAGTGCAGCTCTTTGCTCTCCCAAGTCATAGCGTTAAATCACCAAGCCCGAGTTGTCTCTGCTCTGCCTGGCCCTGTCAATGTTTAATTATGCTATCCAGGGCCCGACAGCTTCAACAGGAGAGAACGAAATCATCCTCCTCCCCTTGCAAATAGCCTAAGGTCCGAGGTGTGGCTCTCCCTGAGGCGTGGGCTGTGTAGTGCCTGAAGATTTCTGTGCTCAGGACCAAACGAATCAAGGTTTCAGCATGCTTGGTTGTGGTCCTTGGTGCATAGGGTGGAAGGGGGCTGCCCCCTCATCCCACTGTTTTCGGTGGTCCCTTTGCACGCCTGTGGCACAGGGCACCTCCTGCAAGGCACACTGCGGGACACCGAATTCATTCTTTGGGGCAGGACACAGATATGGCTCCCAAACTGTCTCTTTCTACAAGGGCCTAAGACAACATATCTTAAAATGGTGACATTTATAAATACTCCCAAAATCCTGTGCTATTCAATTAGACTTTTTAAGACCTTTTCTTCAGTATAGAAGCATTGGCCTCATAGTAACAAAGACACTAAGATAACTGTTATTTTTACAGGGACATAAAAAGTTATATATTCTAAAACCTGTCTAAAAGTTTCCTAAAATAACATTTTTTCCTGTACTGAGAGTGGCATATTCCCAGGGCATGATGTAGTGAGGTGCACAGGCTCTCTTGGCACTCTTTGGGGCTAACCCCCATAATTCATTTGTAGTTTTGACATCCATGAGTGATGCGCCTTTCCCATGCTCATGCTGAAAAACCATTAATACCATTCCAGTCTGTACTCTCTATCTTGCAGACGTGCATAAATCTTTTACTTAAGGTTACAAAATGTTGTACAGAGTAAGCCCCTACAGCTAGCTGTTTAGTAGTGGGATAGTTCTCAACTGAGTGGCATGATCTTTGCCTTAAGTTCATTTTTTGGGTTTATTTTCATGTTACTCTATTTAATTAAGAAAAAAAAAAAGAAAAATAATAAAGGGTCTTTGCCATTTTCTGAAATTATTTCCTTGCTCATTTTGAAAGCAGGTGGTTTTGTAGAGTTGTGATGCCTCTGTGGTACTGGGTAAAGATTTAAGATTTGCTACAGGGATAATACAGAGTGCCATTATGAATGCTGTGGAAAAGCATGAAGTGTTGGTCAGTTCATAAATCCTAAACAGGCATTGCTTCCCTAGGGGCAGGATTTGCTAAGAGATTTTTCCTAAAATATCTGAACCTTTCCTTAGCCCTTAATTTGCTTCCCAAGTTTACGTGGGTTGAGTGTCAGAAGGGCAGGTGAGACAAAAATTGGTGCCTGTACCCTTCTGCACCCTGTCCCTTTGGGCTTGTGGGAGAGATCTCTCCAGGGAAATCCGGGACCTCCCTCATGTCCGCCAAAAACTTGTACCTTTTACTGTTCTTCCCTGGAGCATGGCCTTATAACGTGCCTTGAAGTTCAAGCAACTGCCCTGCCCCCATTTTACAGACGGCTTAACAGATATTGGCAAGTATCATCAGAAACAGAGCTCAGGATTAAGTGTTTGTGGGCAGCATAGCCCTAAAATGCCCCTTATTCATAACCAGGTGGCCTTGCAGAGCAGTCCCATCATGCCCAGAAGCCTGCTTGTGCTGCCTGAAACTGGTGTCCCCCACCCAGGGTGGGCAGCAGGAGACGAGACCACGCTCCCCTCAGCCACAGGACCACCACTGCCTGGCAGTGAAGAAGATGAAGGATATGAAGAGTAATGATGTTCCCTGGCTATGGTTGCAACCCAGATAAAAATTCATAGCATTCCAATGTAATGACAGGCAGGAACAGACTAATTAATGCCTACAGGAACAACATTTGGATTGCGCAGATCATATTTACTTTGATATCTCCCAAAGATTTTATATTTTTATTGGCAGCCTGGCATTCTTCAAATTCATTTTATTTTTGTGTATGCAGCCTGTATGTATGAAATGCCCCTCTTTTCCCTGTTTTGCCTGTTGATGAATAGGTTGGCTTATGGTGTTGATTTGCAATATTACAGGCAAGGGAGGATGTAATCCACATGCTGAAGACAGAGAAAACCAAACCTGAAGTTTTAGAAGCTCATTATGGGTCTGCAGCTCCAGAGAACGTGCTCCGAGTGCTACACAGGGACGCCATCCTTGCTCAAGAAAAGTCAATAGGGGAAGACGTCTATGAGAAACCAATTTCAGAGGTAATAACTTCTTGATTTATGTCATTACATCTGTGCAGGGTGAATCCTAACCAGAAGTGAGGCTCCACGTACTTTGCATGTGTGCAAAGCACACAAGAGGATAATGCAGTGCTTGTACAAATGGCAAGAATATTCTTGTTCACTCAACCACAGAATAAATTGTAAGCAAAATCTCTGGGTTTGAACACAAACAAAAAAGAGCTTGTGTGCTCCTTAGGGCTGGTGCTGTTAAGTGAGAACAAAATCTTTGGCTATTACATTTCTGTTTTTCAAATTAATTTCAGTTATAGGCTCCAACCTCTACTGCTCACAGCACTGGTAAGCACTCTGATTTTCTTGGCATACTAGAGCAATGTCATGTGGACAGTTAGGAAAAGAAGACCTTCAGAGATTGACTTTGACAGTATTTAGAGGATCATAAATCTATAATCATTTTACGTCACTTAAGCTCTAGGACTGCCAAGTCAGTTCAGCCCCTAAAGGAGACTTGTAGGACTTGATCCTTTGCTTTAAAATGTAAGCAACAAATGAATGTGGAATAGACCTGGGAATGTCTGAGGCCAGCATGAACGCCAAAATAAGCAGCCACTGCTCATGTTTATAGTTTCATAACAGTCCAGGGCATGGAGAAAGAGCATGCAACAATGTACAATATAATATACTATAGTGCCTGTCCAAATCTTCATAGTTCCTCCTATTAGAACATTAATTTTTTCACCAGGAATTGTGTCTACAATAGGATATCTTCATACCATGTATTCTCATTGAAATGTCTTCTGGAATTTTTGGGATGATGGCAAATAAGGAAAGCAAACATTAGCATGTGGGAGCATGCATGAAATACTGTTTAGCAAGATTAAAAGAGCTTAGTAGGGCTTTTGTCTAAAGAAGCTGATAATTTGACAGGGAACTCAGTGTAAAACTTATATCATATGTAGGTCTATGGGTGTTATGTTGGAGCTAAAGTAGTATAATGACAAAATTTCATGAGTGCAGAAGATCTATACTCAGGGCTGAATCCAGCCTGGCTCCTTTAAAAAATGCAGTGACTGTTTTACTTTGACTACCGTGGTCAACTTCTGGAGAGCAAATCACTGTGATCCTCCTGCTGTCTTATTTCCCTCAGTCTGCTGAGGCGCCCTTGAAACAGCAACTGCCCAATGCAGCTGGGGCTGGGGAAGATGCGATTCCCGCAAGGCAGGGGCTGGAGTTGGGCAGAGCAGGCTCTGCCAGCCACCGTGCCCATGGCAGGCAAGCAGAGAAGCACCAGGGCTGCAGGCTGCTTCAGTGGGGAGGAAGATGGAGTTTGTCGTCTGCTCTCAAGGAACAGTGAAAGGAGGAGTGTGAATAGCTGTGGTGGCTTCAGTGTGCCCTGGCAACTTTTTAGACACACCTCCCTGGCCTTAGTGTTTGTTTGAATAATAATTGTCACATTAAATTGATTAAAAACCCTCCGAAGACAAAAAAGGTAAAGTGTTGCTAATAAAGAAAGAGAAATTTCTGTCAAAAAACAGGCTGAGGGGAAAACTCTTAAGGCTTGTAATCGATTGTATCTGGAAATGCAAAACTGAATCTACGCTGAATCTGATTTTTACCTCAGCGGTCCTACATGTGTGTTGAAGACACATAGCTCAAATTTCAGCCTCGAGCTTACACCTTCCACTTCACATGTAGGTGTCTAGTCCCCATATGCGGGGATATATGCTCCCAGGGTCTGAGGGCATGCATCCTGCCCTGGCATTTGCTACAGCTTTTCCTGTGTGAAATGAGGAAAGTGTGCACAGCACCGCGCCACAGGGGAAATTCTGCGCTGCAACAATGTTATTTGTTACCCTAAAACTATGCAAAGTTCTGTCCTTTGTGTATCTGAGAACCATGCAAATGTTTATTGCAAACATGCTGTCCAAAAAATCATTACTTTTACAGGACAGTTACTCTTACATCTAGTCACTGCTTTATGCAAAGCCCAAGACATGAAATTATGGGACGCGCATTTACCCAACACAACATTGTTGGTTAATAAATCAGATGAAGTAAGCAAGGAGACCTTTAAAACAGTCTATTCTCCTTCCCTACAATCCAGCTGGACAGACTTGAAGAAAAGCAGAAAGAGACGTATCGGCGCATGCTGGAACAGCTCCTGTTGGCAGAAAAGTGCCATCGCCGCACTGTTTATGAGCTAGAAAATGAGAAACATAAACATACAGATTACATGAACAAGAGCGATGACTTTACCAACCTCTTGGAACAGGAGCGGGAAAGGTGAGTACCTGAGACAGTGCAAAGAGTGTCCCTGGCATCCCGTGCTTGTCAGTTCAGCAGTGGTTCAGTCTGGTATTTTCTGTGTTTAAATGACACTAGACTCATATCTAAACCATTTGTAAATGTCAATTCACTCACGTTATTAGTAAGTACACTTCTGTGCAAGTCTAGAGTTGGAGGCATACCATTGAATGCTCCTGTAGTGTGCACTTGAATTAAGAAACAAATTTGTTTTGAATTACTCAGGCCCATTTTGGGTTCCCCTCCTGGTAGCTTTTGATGAGATGTTATTTACATTGGCTAAGTCTGGGGCTGGCATGCTTAGCTAAGTGCCACATTTTGTGAAGGATGGGGGACTTTGTCACAGCAGGAGGACGGGGTAAGGAAAACCACAACACACATTAGGATACTGGCACACAAGTGGTAGGGACTTTGCCATGTCCTCGAGTTTAGGCTTGCAAAGTCACAAACCATTTGCATTATTTTTCATATTTTTGAAGACACATGCCTCAGGCAAGATTTACATTCTCCTGGAAGCAGAAATTCTCATGTTTTATAAAACATGCCCAGCCTGCAATGGACTGTCTGCAGTGTTTATCTGGCTGGCTTATACACTCCAGGTTTTTTTCTTCAAGTGTTTGTCCTCCTTGTGGGAGTAATTTGTTCCCTGAGTCTCTAAGAAAAGACCGAGCACCTACCTTAGGAGAAGAATGAGCACTCGGTAACAGCCTCAGTTTTTCAATATGAAATTTTCATACTCATACCAAACTGCTTAAAATCAATCCACATTTTTTTTTTTAAAAAGCTCTGAGCAAAATACATAAACCAAGTTCAAAGAAGAAATGCTTTTGAGGAAACCACAGTCTGGTGGCAGACATTTGCAAAAAGCCAGGAGCTAAATTGTTGAGCCTATTTCCTGAGCTCAGTTCAGCGCCAGCTTTGAGTAGGTGGCACATGAGCTGAAGTTACCATATTTCCTGGTGTAGTAGCTGCTGGTTTTCTGTCTCTCTGTTTTCCTGGGTTGACTGGCAAACTTTAAAGGAGAAAAATGTTTCTACATCTTAGCAATTTGATTCTCTTAGCAGAAGATTAAAAATTTGTTGTATTTCCAAGTAAGGAGCAATTTAACATCTGATTCTCATAGATGCCATTTTTTTCTCTATGCTGAATATCCTTGTATGTGTGGAGATGCAGGCAACTAAAATACTACAAAAGTAAAAGTGGTATTAAAATATCATTTACATTTGCCTCTACATGTTATATTAACTTTAATTTGACAATTGTTGCCTTCTTATTATTCCAACCCAACTTGTGAAGGCCACTAAATAGCCGAAGATTATGACCTATTTCAAACTGACTTCCTTCAATGAATTGATTAAAAAGTTTTCTGTCTCACATTACTGCTGCTGAGATATTGAGTCCTATCTCTGTGGACATTTTCTCATACTCTTCCTACTCTTTTGTGTCTTTTAAACTTCATTTTTTCTACATGCTATGATTTTTCAAAAAACAATGAAAAAAGGAGACTGAGTTTGAACTTCTATTGAAAGCAGATCTTTAAGAGCAACTAAATCCGTTGTCTGTTATGGCCAGTGCCTCTGTACCGGTGGCTACGGGGGAAGAATTGCAAAGCTGAAGCCCTTTTGATTTATGCTAAGTGACATGAGAAACCTGATGTTTGCTATTTAATACGCTTTGTTTGTCTAAGGCACTAATGAGAAAATTTGCGTCAAGTTTAGTAGTGCCCAAGCAGAGAGAAAGAACATGGCATGTAGCTAAACACAGAAAACCAAGCACACACACCCCTCCCTCTTCAGGGTCCTCCTCCCAGATCACTTGCAAGGCAAAATCAGGATGGGCTGGAAACCACTCATTAGCGTAGAGTCTTAAATGGTCTTAACTCCTCATGTCTGTTTGCTGAGTGCACATGGGATTGAGGCTGCACCCTCGTCTTTGTAAGTATTGAAAACTGGAAGTAGTATCGTTTGAGGGCTGTATTCAGGAAGAAAGAGAGGGTGATGGGATGACTTCTCAGGAAAGCCCCACCGTGGCAATCAGCAATAGATTTTTGTCAAAAAGAAAGAGTTTGTAGTAGAAACCACATTGAAGTTGCAATAGGTTAAATCATACACACACACCCACCCACAACCCCTGCACTCAATCTGTATATTCGGACAGAGAACGGGCCTGCCCGAAGCCATTTCTCAGGGTCCTGCCTAGGCTTTCTTGTTTTATAAGTACCACTCTATATATAACTGATTTTACTGTGGTGCTTTGAGGCCTGAGGGTAATTTTATTAAGAGCTGAACAGACTTGTAGTCTCCATGAAAAAGAAACGGGACACGGAGTTGAACTTTGCCCGTCAGCCACTCTGCTGCACTCACAGTTATAATGTTAATGAGACAAGGTGAGCCAGAGGAAGAACAGTTCTGTGGGACAGCAGTCTCATGGCAGTCCAGTACAATTAAAGCAGTAATAATTTCTGTCCTGGTTCTAAGAAGTTTAAATAATTTCTCTCCTCACAGTTTTTAACCAATCTTTCCTAACTATTGATGTCCACACCAGCTTTTAGAGGCCACATCTGCTTTTGCTGTCCTGTGAATGTTTGAACGAGATAAAAATGGAAATTCTTTAAGAGCAGAAATATGCCTCGGTTCTAATGTATTTCTAGCAGTCTCTTAATGTATTTACTTTGGAATACTTTTTTGCATACACTTTCATACATTATCTCTAATCAATCCACAACAACATGACATGAAAGCAAACAGTCCCTATGAGGGACTAATTATGAGGTCAGCCTTACAAAGGAAGGAAATAACAGGAAAACATGATTTTTCAAGAATAATTATGCATAAAAAGTATAAAAAAAGATAAAACTGTTGACAAGGCTATTAAAAATGTAGCCAGCTAGGAGGGGTAAAAGGAGAAAGCTGCAGAGCCTGACTGTTGGTGTTGGCTCTGCAACACCAAGTGCAACTAAGCTGTAGAAAGGTTATGGAAAAGGTTGGCATGTTACAGGAAAAGAGTAGTGACAACCGTTTGCCGAATGGAGATGAAAGATATCTAGTACTTTTAGTGGAAGGTGCTTCTACACACATGGTGGCTGCAGCGTTTTGCAAATTTCGCTATAGTACTCTATAATCATGTCTAAAGATGGGAATGTTTTGAAAGCTAGGGACAGTATTTTCTGTTTTTACCATTCGACCAAAATTCTCCTTTGCGATGTTCCCCACCTCAGCCACTGTTCCCATACCATGAGGTTGTCCTTGAGCACCTCCTATCCCTGTGCAGAAGCAGCCATCTTCCCCCCTGAGGAGGCTGAGGAATAAGAAGAAGAGCAAAAGCAGCCATCTTCCCCCTGAGGAGGCTGAGGAATAAGGAGAAGAGCTCAGAGCCCGTTGGTGGCAGATGATGGGGTACGGAGTCTCTGGTCTGGCAGGTGGAGAATGAGGAGTCTGACTGGAGCTGTACTGACAAAGTGGGTTGCAGTGGACACCTGAAGAGCAGGAGACTACGCAGCAAGAGCTGCAGTGATGAAGCTGCTTCTCCCAGCACAGGCACCACCCTTCAGCCGTGCTTTGGGGAATGAGCTGGTGATGTGAGCTCCGACACCGGCTGAGCTGGCTGCAGCTAAACCAGCTGTTGGCACTGCCCTACCGCAGAAAGCTCTTGTGTAAAGCAGGCTTAACATGAAGTGGTACTTGGTTGTTCCCTGCTCTGCCTAGTCCCAGCCCTCTTGCCTTCCCCCTTAGGGAACTGGGCGGCGGGGGGAAGAGAAATCTTTAGGATCAGTTATAAACGGTTTTATTTGATCAGCAAAGCTTTTTCTTCTGGTGGAAAAGGGAAGAGCTCTGCATAACCTCAGCACTGCTTGATCGACCTAAGGGATAAGGTTTAAAATCCTGACATTTTTAGAGGTGCTAATCTCTGAACAATTTGTCTTGTAGTCTTCTTTAATCCAGTTTGTTGACAACACATTTTGCTGCTATTAAAAGCACTGGAAAGCTCTCATTGATTTCAACGGTTCAGAAACAGGCTTGTGGTGAGGACCATTGAGCCAGTCCCGCAGGATGGATGGCAGAAATAGCCTGAAAGCCTTCAAAAACGGCGGGGGGAGGAGGGAGTTTCTTACATATGCATGGGACTGGCTTGTAGAATAGAGGATGCGATGTGGCAGAAAGGCTTTGTTGGAGCTGGTTAAGGGAGATCTGTGCAACTGCTTTGTGAGTAATTCGATCACTTCCAACACGAGCCCCCAGACTGCTGAGACTTTTACCCCACCAGACAACATGTCAGTAAATACACACCCAGTATCTAATGTAAATATTGTCTGACTGAAAGCATCGACATTATGTTTAGTCACATTTTATTGTGAGACTTCATTGAAGTGATGAGGATTTTAAATTGGCTGTTGCTTTCCTTGCTGCGGCTTCAAATTGTTCTTTACAACCACAGCGACAGTGTTCCCAGCGCACTGAAGCATTTCACATTTTCCTCAAAGGCAAGGCTGAGGCTTCAGTCTGTACTTCCTAAGCAGTGCCCTGCTAAATCTGGTTTTAGTTAAACCCTCTTTTTGAAGTACACGGCCATAATTAGATCTGCTTAGAGGAGACAGCAGGACTGTGACCCCAGATCTTTCCTCCACAAAGTTTCCTTTCAGTCGTCAAGTAAAATTGTCTCCTCTCTGCCTCCCCCATTGCAGCACCCCCAGCAAGGAATGCACTGGCGAGTCCCTCGGCGGGCTGTGATAATACATTCCTCTCGGCTTTGGTCATCCTGGCACCGAGATGCTCTTGGCTGCTCTGCTGGTGATGTAATTCTGGGCCCGCATCACCTGCAAAGGAAACCGATCTGCGAGCAGTAAAACACACAGTCGTCTTGAAGCAAAAATGGGAGTGTTGGTGTTAGCAAGTTTTAAGAACACTTTTTCCCCCGTCTTGCCTTTCTACTTTTATTGCTAAAACTCCCCTTCTCCCTTTTCCCACGAGACGGCAGCACCAAACTTTTCACTGGGAAGTGCTGGCATTTTTGTTTCCCTTCATTTCATGGACCCAAGCAAGTGTAAAGACTGGAGTGTGACATAGCTTGGGGATTCTGTGTGCATTACCTTCCCAGTTTGCATTTTCTTCTTCTTGACTTTTATTGAGATTGTAAAATAAAGAAGCTGGCAGGAAGACAGTGGGGCAGAGCAGCCATCAGTCAATTACTTCTTTAGAGAACAATCAAGACAAAAGTATGAAGTGTTCAGGGCTAATAAATCTCTGTGATTTACCAGTTTAAAGCCAAATTTTGCAGTAAGAATAGCCCCATACAGAGATATTGGATTGAGGTGTATGGTGCAAACACATAGCGCAGGCTTTGGCCTGTAGTTGTGTAATCTGTTGGTGATTCCTTTAAAGTCTGGAAGTTACTTTACAGAAAGATTTTTGCTATTTTTTTGCTCCAAGAGCTCTTCGCCATATCTGTACGCTGACTTTTTTCTCATATGGTGGTTGTTTCTCTGTCCTGGTTTTCAAACTCTGACCCAAAAAAAGGAAAAGCCAGCCCAATGGGACTGTGGGAATTCACCATTGCCTACAGCAGTTACTCATCTTACTGCACATTACTGACCGTAGTAGAGCACTGAGTCACTCTCTGTCTACTTTTCAGTAAAAGTGCATCTCTGAACTTTTAATCATATAATGTAGAAGACAAGGGCCACAGTACAGTTTTCATTCTTTTCTTTTAGGCTGACATGCTATCTGTATGGTTTGGAAACACTGCATTTTTTTCTGTCAATGTAATATATTTGTAGTATCACAGATCACAAATTCTGTGGTAGTCTATTAAAAGAAATAAATGAAAAAACCTGGCAATGACAAATACCATTTCTGCACAGTTAAGTAAATCTCAAGGTCATCCATTTTGCAGGTCCTGTTTTACAGCTTTAGCTGACGGCAAGGCAGCGACTGCTCGAAGTTTATATTTTAACTAGTGAATCTGGTCGCACATTCCAACAAAACGGCTCCAAAGGTAATTTAAAAACGAGAGAACAAACAGCCACATCAGACTGTGGAGAAACAATATGAAAGTATTGCGAGTCTTACACAATGTGAGGCTTGCCATGAGCTGGGACTAATCCAAATCCATCTCTTCACACTTGGATAGTCCTCAAAACTGTCCAGTCTTTCAGCCACTTCTGGGATTATATAAAATGGCATCATGTGTTGTTTCAGCTATTCTTCCAAAATTATTTCTAAGTAGGCATCAGCTTCACAGCCCTTGAGAGAGAATTATTATACAAAACTATATGTAGTTCATTATTCACGGCAAGTTTGCTTGCTAAAATCATCAATTCAAAAGCTCCCAGGGTCAGACGGGGGGAAAAAATGACTTCATTGAAAATCCACTCACGAACACAAACTCTGTCCAGGGTGCAATAGGTAACAATTTTAACATTTAAGGGGCCTTTGGCATGTTTCAGAGCTATTATACTACTGAAATAAATATCAGTTCACAGCTCTACTGAGGCCATCTTTTTAAGTTGTCATTTTCTTAGGCAAAGAAAACAAGAAGTGAATAAGGGTCATGTTGGGAAAACTGCTTCCTCATTCAGAAAGATTAGAAACAGGTTTCAGTGGAAGTGCCAGGTTTCATTGAATTTCTAAAAATTTTAGATAGATGCCACTTCTTTACAAGTATAAGCATATGCTAATAGGCACTCAAGCTTGAACTTGTTGTTTGATATTTGCTTACGTTTGAATGGAAGTTTACCTGTGCAGAGATGTACAGGCTGATTAACAAAGTATACGACTTACTATTTTGATTAATGCCCTACAAATATTCCAGATGGTCAGATAGCTTCCACTAAGTTGAGTGAAGAACCTCAAGATGTCATCTGACCTGGGGGTTTACTCTGACTCAGTAAGCCTAGATAGAAGCTTTGCTAACCCTGAACAGACGTAATGATTTTTCCATCTTCTTTCCCCACAAGGGTGCTAAGTTGTGCATCCCTTTTCATTCCTGCAGTATCTCCACCAGGAGTGGAGAATACCAATAATGTGTTTTATATTTGCATCGTCTCAGTTTTCATTCTTTTTAAGGCTTATATATGGAAAAATCTTAAGGCAGAAGAAAAAACCCAAGGGGTGCACAATTCCAAACCAAACGTTCTTGCAAAATTTGTCAGAGCTTGTGCAAACGTTACAGGGAAGCAATGCAGAACATGAAATGTATAATTCAACGGATATTTGTAAAGCTTCTGTGATCATAATATTGTGTCACCATAGTTAGTGTCTGGAATAATTTTTTAAAAACTCATTAAAAATGCCATTTTGGGTGTGAGATTATTATAAATGTCATCAAAACAAAATCTGGCCACTTAATTCACAAGACTAGCTAGTCGAAAAACGTATCAAATAACCCTGTGATTATGCTATTCACTTGGACTGTGGCAGACTTTCAATCCTCCCGTCAACCTGTTTGGATCTGAACCCACCCCTCTGAGGACAACCTCCTGGTCACTACTGGATGCCATCCAAAGGGACCTGGACAAGTTCGAGAAGTGGGCCTATGTGAACCTCATGAGGTCCAACAAGGCCAAGTGCAGGGTCCTGCACATGGGTCAGGGTAGCCCTCGCTATCTGTACAGGCTGGGGGATGAAGGCATTGAGAGCAGCCCTGAGGAGACGGACTTGGGGGTAATGGTGGGTGAACAGGGGGAAGTGATCTGGCAATGGGAGTCTTTCTGCTATATATACACGCGTATGCT
>Ga0181612_107002_pt1 | contig 21466 bp, 6 predicted proteins | sample HoacroProtozoa21_FD_119630 | JGI IMG/M metagenome (GOLD analysis project Ga0181612, IMG submission 119630) | Hoatzin crop microbial communities from Cojedes, Venezuel. Combined Assembly of Gp0051906, Gp0051904, Gp0051908
ACCCTCAGCAAGTTTGCCAATAACACCAAGTTGAGTGGTGTGGCTGATACTCTAGAGGGAAGGTATGCTGTCCAGAGGGATCTTGACAGGGAGGTGGGCATGTGCGAATCTAATGAAGTTCAGCAAGTCCAAGTGCATCAAGGTCTTGCACCTGTCCAGAGAATTTGTGGATGCCCACTCCCTGGAAGTGTTCAAGGCCACGTTGGATGGGGCTTTTGCAAGCTGGTCTAGCGGAAGATGTCCCTGCCCAAGGGGGGTTGAACTAGATGGTCTTTGAAGGTCGCTTCCAAACCAAACCTTTCTGTGATTCTGTGATAAACTGCTGAATTTGGAGAAGGTCAAATCATTTGAGATTTTGTTACCTTCAAATGATACACTAAAGATATGTCAGACTTCCTTTTTTTACTTTGCTTAGGTTTTATAATACATATGAAAGAATAGAATGCTCATAATTTCCCCGCTGTCTTTGGTGTTATTTGGATGTGTTCTAATTTTACACATGTGCAAAATTTATGGATAAAACATGTACTCTTTCTTTTTCTTTCAACAATATAAGCAATTTTTTTTGTTTTCTCAGAAACTGAGGATAGTAAAGAGCAAGATATTTCAGATGAATGGATGAAAGTACAAGTGCTGCATTTAAGAGGTTTTTTCATCTTGGATTTTAAAAGTGTTTTACAAACACTACTTCAAAACTTTTACTAGCAGGCATTCTACCGTATGTTGCCTGGTTCCTTTTAGTTTTCTTAAAATGTTGCATTATTTAAACAGAATAAAAGTAGTATATGAAACAATGCTGGTGCCATAGTGTTTTATGACAATGGTTTGCTCTTACATATACAAATGAACATATTACTAGCAGTAAGTATAGCCGAAAGTATTGTGACTGTCAGTTTCCACTCTAGAAAAAATACTATGAAGCAAAAGTCAATAGAGAAATAATTGTTTAGATACTTAATATGCATGGAGTAATGGCCGATGTGAACCTCATGACATTCAATAAGGCCAAGTGCAACAAGGTCCTGCAGCTGGGTTGGGGCAATCACCAGTATGAGGTAGCCCAGAGAAGTTGTGGATGCCTCATTGCTGGCATTGTTCGAGATCAAGTTGCATGGTCCTTTGAGCAACTTAATCTAGTGAAGGATATACCTGCCATGATTCTGCACTCCACCACCTCATTATCCATTGCTACAAAGGCTGCCGTCAGCTTTCATATTCCTGACCAGTTCTTCCATGCTCGTAAGTATGAAGGCATATCTGAATTATCGGTTATGTCAACTGCCTTTTCAACTTGAGAATTCTTGGGTTCTCACAATGACAAGGTATCTCTACTCAGTCCCCTTCTTTCAGTTGATTAATGATATCTTGCTAAGACAGAATAGTGAATATGGTGGTATCCTGATGACATCTGCCTGTAAGAGAAACAGTGGACCTTCAGATATTTTTGGGTTACTGGTATTATCTTGCTTTTTTTTTTTCCCCTTGGAGTCAGCTTCTGTGAAACCCAAGAATCTGTATCTCTAAAAAGCATGAGGTCAAAGAAGAAAATCCTCCATAAGCGGCTGATGGACTGGGCTCATTTATGCCTGTCAAATCTACTGCTTTTTACATTTCAGATGTTAGACTTTACGACAGGTTTCTGAACACATAAAGGGAGTCACCTGCCTGAGTGTAGAAATGTGAATTGCTTATTTGTAGATACTGAATTTCTAAGCTAACTTTGGTGCACAGAAGCAAATTTAGTTCTAAAACAGCTTTATTGTGCAGGAACAAAGTGCCTCGATTCATAATGACATTGCAGCTGCAAAAGTACAACCAAAAGACTCCCAAAGCTTCGACACATTTTAGATTGTCTGTATTTTCTCATCCTAAGAGAACATATAACAGCACTTTCCAGTAACATTATTCTTGCATGATAGATGCTAATGCTGTTATAGATGACTGCATTTCTCTCTATGCTCTACGTTATAAAAAGATGGGTAGGCCAGATGTAATAAAAACGTCTTGTTTTGTGGTGATTCTCTGCTCTAAAAGCATGCAATTAGCTGCTTGATATCTTTCTGGCCTTGCCCTTATTGCTCCTGCTCAAGACTAATTTGGTAGCCACAGAAGTGAAGTTTCATTAATGCAAGATCAGGTTCTCCTTTGTTGCCCTGTGCTTATAATTTTCTTCTGTGTACTTACAACATTATACTCAGGATGTATAACAAAAGATTAAGCAAAATGTCTCCTAGCTATTCTGATGTCTCAGAAACAAACAATAGGAGGTGGCCTTAAGATTACCACTTATGACTATATCAACCCATTCTTAGAAGTTCTTGTCTCCTCATTTTTTTACCAAAGGAAGGCCGATTAATTTTAATTATTCAAAGGAACTTGAACAATAAAGTGTTTTATAGCAGTATGAAGTACACACCAAGCCAAAACTTCATGTGGGAGCTGCATAGAAAGAGGGAAAAAGAAAATAGATCATGGGCACAGAATTGTGAGCTGCATGAATTTAATTTAATGCTTTGTTAGCTTTCTTGGATAGTTACATTTCAACAATTTTTCTTCTTGATTATTTACACACAGACACTCAGTGCCCTCTGATATGCACTGGTGTATATATGAACCTATGACCCATCTTCATCTGTCCTTCCAGAGAGTCATGAATTGAATGTAAGACCTGTCATGTCTGTCAGACTGAGGCAGACTTCTCAGATATCCCAAAAAGTATCAAGTAGCACCAAATGTCAAAGTATATGCAAATGACAAGACTTTGGTTAGTAAAGCTAGGAGACCTTAGCATTATTCTGCTGGCCAGATAGTGGTATCTACTTCAAGTCGAACAGCTGTTTGGCAGCCATAGACTGTATAGCTCGTAACAGCTAGTGCACGGCTTAAATCCAGCACTTTATCAGGAGGGCAGGCTGGGTGCTCTGGAACATCTTAGATCCAAGTGGAGACAACTGAACTGATATCTTTTTCTCTCTGTTGGAAGTTTACACACATAGGATAGGATTCAGCTGCCTAAAAGCAAGGCATCTTGTGTCATTTCTTGGTACTGGGGTAGTGTTACATGTGTTTTTCAACTCCTGCTACAGAGGTATGCAGCCATGCATCACACTTGTTGGCTTTACTCTGATGTACTGTATACCCTTGTGCATCCCAGAAAGTATAAGATGTTTCCATTTAGGCAACTGATTTCACTTCATGTCAAAAACTACATTTAGGTGTGTTAATGTGAAGCTAAATTCCACAAATATTTGTTCATTAAAAAATTTGGTTTAGTCTAGCTAGTTTTTTTTTTTCACACAAACTCAATGAATACTACTGATTTCATTCTAAAATTATGTTCGTTATACTAAACTACATGGTATATGAAAAGTAATATTTCAATGCCATGTAAATACTCCCAAATAAACTAAAAATTCTTGAGTGTTCTTGACCTTATCTCATTTCATGAGCATAAGAAAAAATCAGGACTGTTTTAGTAGCAGGCATCAAATTCCTTGCCTCACTGAAAGATATTAAGTGGGTGCTTAGTAATGCAGAAACTTTGTAATGTCTTCATTTTATAGTCAGGTGTAAATTTGTCCAGAATAGTACTGTCTGAAGACATCTTTTGTCTTCACCAATGGCAGACATAAATCAATAGCAACAACAGCTATGATTTGTTCTTATGAAAAATTCTGTACTTAGGAACTCCCTGCTTATCATATTTTAAGAAAATGTGGTCATCTCAGTTAATTAGTTCATACAATAAAGAAAATTGATTATGCTGCATGCTCATCTTAACCTGTGCTCATTTGGATTTCGGTCAGGAGAAATAAAACAGGTAAAGACAAGTGAAGCATGAGCCTATCTCGCCGCGGATTTTAGAGAAATGGATATTGTGAATGTTGGAACATTGATACTTTATAGAAATTGCAGGTAGCTTTCAATCATTGCAACATAGCTATTTTTCTTTCTTTTGATGTTTGCTTATCTCTACTTGCAAGACCTAGATCTTTTAGGTTTCTGCACAGCTCCGAAATACAAAAGTCACTGGTGTTATGGGTGTTTATGTCATCATTCTTCATACACTGGGGACTTATTCTTAAAAATGTAATTGACTCACATATTGCTGACACAGTAAATCCTTGCATAGTCTTGTCTAAGTCATGCAGTGGCATAGAACTTCAGTCCAATGGTAGGCAAAGTTAGCATTTATAAAAATAAAAGCATAATCAGCTCTCCTGTACAGAAAAATTCAAATGTTTTCTTCATATCTTTTGTAAGAATGAAGAACGTTTAATTAGTCAAGATAAATACAGTAGCTGGAGTCAGTATTCCCAAACAGGCAAAACTAATTAGTTATCTGGTGCCAAGACATCATATGAGCATCTTGTTTTCAGAACAGGCTAATGCATACGACATATTTCTACAGTTAATACCATGCCAGTGTTTTGCTTCTCAGTGAACTGAAGTGACATGGCCCATGTTAAAAAGTAAAACTTTGCTTATATAGTTTTAAGAAAAGAATAAATTACGTTGTGTTGTTTTAGAGTGAAAACATTGTTGCCACTTAGCAAAACATGTAATTTCGATTTCACCATGTTCCACCAGGAAATCAAGCTGTTGGCAGATTTCCCATTTCACTTCAAGAACATCCCAGGATAAACCAGGTGGCAGATGAAAAAGGGGGAGAAAGGACAAACAAATGTGATAAGCACAGGGCATTATAACGTTGTGCAGATCTAATAGCTACAAGGTAAGAATTTATAATGGTAATTAATACATAACTGATCAAGGGATGTCACCAGAGAAATTAATTTTTCCTACTGACACATTTTTGTACACAGGATTAAAATGAAATTATAGTCTTATTTCACAAAGACTCTCTCATGGAAGTCTTTTGTTTCAGTGAAGTTCTGAGTATGGAAATATTCCAGACTACTGTGTCTTTTCAGATAGGTCCTTCTGCCTTTATAGATGCAGCATATTTGGCTAGCGCTACTTTCCCTGGTGTGAGTAGAGAAGTTCTTAAGAAGGGTTGCTTTTTACCAGAAGCCATTGTGCTCTTTGCAGTGAAATTTCAATGTGGAATCTCCTTAGACCTATCGTGAGCCACCAGTGTGGATTGTTTGGTTTTCAAAGACACAGAATTCCTTGTTTTAGTTGTCTGAATCCCTTTACAATTGGACAAAAGGTTGGCATTTTGGCATTTCTGTACTGTCTTGACAGGTTCTTACAACACTGTCAAAAACAACCAGCAACTTTTGTAGCAGACAACTGTACAACTTTCTCATTTTACATTTTTACATTGACTCCTATTATTTGCTGACAATTTTGTATTAAAAAAGAAAATAGAAAAAGCTTTTTAAAATATGTAAATCATATAAGCTGGAGTAGTGCTTACAACAAAATATCAAATTTGTTTGATTACCTACAGAGATTAAACTTACTGGAGAAAAGGAAAGATTTTAATTTCATTTGCAAAGTATAAATTCAGGGAGACTCAGTGACATTGAGATAATAAATATAAACCTTTGAAAGGTTTTCTCTTTGAAAGGGAAAAATCTCTGAATTTGGCCCATAGACCCCTTCATAACCCTTAACTGAGAAATGACAGCAGCTGATATGTTGACTGATAAATTAATTCCTTTTGAAAACCAAATGTTACAGCGTTTACTAAAAATTAGAGGGAACTGCATGTTTACAAGATGTAGATGAATAATTCATTACAAATAATTTATTCAGTGAATTTCAACTCTTCCTCAAATTGGGTGAATTGTACTTATCTTAAATATATATTCATTAAAAGAACAGCTTCAGTGAATAACTCTGTCCATTCTCTCAATAGAAGTATGATACCAGGAGTGTTCAGAACAAAAAATATTTTAATTTTAATTCAGAGAAATAGATAATATTTTTCATTATGTTATAATCATTTTAGAAATATTTCTTAGAGCTTTTCCCATTGAAATAAGAACTGAACAAGGTAACTGCTGACATTAGCCATCAACTTTTCCTGAAAGTTCTTTGCTTCTGTGAACACAGATGTACTTGTTTCTACTTGTACTCTTACACATGCCCTGAATATGACTTGCATTTTTTTTTTTCCATGACAGTTTTTCATAGTCAATTCTAGTTCCTGGATAGTGATCTAAGGATTTAATTTCTGGAAGACAAATGATCAAAATTATTATACAATAATGGTTTTGTAGCAACTCTGATTATTTCACTGGTTGTTTTCTTTCAATACAGAAGCACCTGAGTTTTATTTTTGATTTCCCTTCTCTAGCACCAAGTTTCTGTTGTCTTCTGGGACACAGTATTTGTTCAGCCCAGTTCCACTGTTGCCTCCATATTGTATCCTCTACAGGTCATCACACGAAATTTACACTATTGTTTTAGTGGACTTGGTCAAATTTGTTGTTCATCTTTTGTAACACTGTTATTATGTTTAGTTGCTGATGCTTGAGGCAAGCAGCTTATCATATATCTAATAAAATGTCATTCTTCATTGTCTGTGATCTTTTCCAAAACGTTCTAAAACAGAAATATAATATATGGTCTTGGAATGTGTTGTTCAGTAATTTCCAGGAACAGAAAGTAGGGGATGGATTAATTTTTCTCCTGAACATGTCTTGAGTTAGGGATTGCTTTGGATCCAAAGCTAATTAGACAACACAAACAGAATAGACTTCCAGGAGGTGTCTGAGCCTTCTATTTAGAAAAAGCTCCTTATAAGAGCTAAATGAAAAATTGATTTATTTTTATTCAGTTTGGTTGTTGAACTGAATCCTAATATTTGTTCAGATTTAGCCTAATTTAGTTTCTGGTTTTGATGTACTGGGAAACAAAAAGAAGCCCATAACACAGTGTCATGTTAGACTACATGTTTCACGCTATATAAAATGTTTCATTTTCAAATGAAAAGAAAAATCAATGAGTAACAAACTAGATGCACATGGCAGGTGAGGGCCATCCTTTAAAAAGTACTTGGCAATTACCAACAGGGTGAAAATAAAACCTTGGGTCTCTTCTTTTAAGCAGGTGATAAGAAATGCTTAATGGGAACTAATCTAGCCACTAAGCATCCCAGCATGGAAACCAGTCTGCCAAAACACCAATCTTTCCAGCTACAGCAGGGATTGTTGGATTATATACTTACTAGTTATATCAAAATTTTGTCTATATGCACAGCATTTGTGGTTCGTGGTGGCCCCTGAATTTTGATCTCCCTGTCCAGAGGTATTGGAGCAAATTACAGGTCCTTTGTTGCCCACACATTCAAGTTTTATTTCAACTGAAACCAGAACATAAGGAAATGTTGCTAACCCAGATTTCATTGCAATATGCAGGCAAATGGTTCCCCAGCTCCCCAGTAGGAACATATGCTCTGACTTGGGAGGGAGACTATTCAGCCAAATTTATAGAAACAAGCTTCTAGTAGAGCAAGTATCAGTGCTCTTGACTCTACTCCAGTGAATGTACATCTCCCACTTCCCCAGTGAATATGGTAGCTTCCAGATTATGCTGCTGTGGTAAAAACAAGTATTTCCTTCGTACTCTGAAGTGTAACAACTCAAAGACAGGACTAAAAGATCTATATTATTCTTACCTATGTTATTCTTATCTGCAGTCCACACACCCTCAGCACAAATGAAGGTGATGCAGGGGTAGAAAGAGGACACAACTGTTGTGGTTCACAATGCCCGGAACCTCTTTAAGTTACTTTTACCATTTTCAAGGCCCAGTCTGAAAATGGGCTGCTCTGACTACTCGTGTTTCCCGCAAAAAATGAATTCAGAATTCAGTTACAAACTATCTGCCTTCTCTGGTTTCTCAAAGAGCAGTTCAAAAGAAGCTATTGGATGCATAGTGTGAGCTCGTGACCTGTCCCAGAGCTGAGCTGCAGTATCACAAATGGAATTATCACCACAATTCACAGTCATGGCAGAGACGTCAAAGAAAACTGATGGCTTGGAGACTGATGGCCCCTCAAGTACATGGCTTCCTCACAGAAGAATATTAGCAGTGCAGTAGAGCACTGAATTTTCCATGAATAAGTAGTCACTATGGTACTCTGAGGCAGAAACAAATCCTTTTCCTCTTCTCTGTCTGTAAATCTTTAAAGTTCTTCTTATACATTTTTAAACACATAATAACCACAATAAAAATCTACTACCTTTGATGGGGATGAAGTCATTCGCTTGGCCTTGCTTTACATGGTTATTTTGCAGCATCCGTGGAGTGCAATGTTAATATGCGTAAGATAAACTGCAGCATGTAGCCTGAAAGAGTCATTGCAAATTTCCCATGGATTTCAGCGGTCTTCATCTACAGAGCAGACATGCTTGAGTACAAAGCAGAATATCCACTATGCCGTTGAGGAATGTACAAGACAAAGAAACCACCCTTCTAGAGGAGTATTCTCTCTTCCTTCTAGAGAGAAGGAGAGAAGTGACACTCATCTGCTTGGATTAACAATGTGGGGCAATTAAAACTGTGATATTTGAGCTGTATCTACCACTGCACAGCACCTAGCCTCAGCAAACTCAGGGTATAACTGGAAACTAAGAGAAGGTGAATGTTATTAAACTTATTTGTCTGTTTTCAGAACAAGAGTACAATAGAAAAACTGAGCACAAAATAAGAAGGGACCTAAAACACAGAAGAAAGAAGGCTCACAAGTCTTCTGTAAGAGTACACTGCTCACTTAAATTTGAAGTAATTTGTGGCCCTAGCAACATGAAATAAAACATAAAATAAAAGACTAAATTAAAAAAATAGTCTGGAGAAATGTCAAATGGCCAAGTTACATATGTTACATATAAAGAGTTTTGAAGAGGGCTTGCTGTATTTTCAAATTATTTTAGGCTTGTGTGAAGTGAAAATTTGAATAAAAAAATAAATTGTGTTTTGAATTCTGAGCTTGTACAGATGCTTGTGTTTTCTTTGCTTAATCTTTTTTTTACTTACCATAAGATAATTTAATGTGGTTAATATAAAATAAATATATTTCTGAAATAAAACAAGAAGAAAGGTTTATGATTGGCAGAAGAATGAGGCAGTGGGAGAACAGCTGCTTTCTCTGTGCATTTTTCTTTTATGATGTCTGTTACCTTAAGATGTCACTTTCTGTTTCGTCTTTGGGTATGGGCTGTCACAAAAGCTTTATATAACCAAAGCTTGCAATGAAGCTGCACCGTATGTGTGCCCTCTCTTCAAGCACAGCCATGGCACTGAAGGTGACACCTCACTGCTTCTTGGCTCGGAAGAGAGACCTCTGTCTTCCAAAAGTCTCTGGACATCAGTGGGGTATATGCACATGCCTTCAACCTCTACTGGGCAAATTATTTTAGGTAGGAATAATTCCTCTTCTTCCTCTTGGCTGAGTAGAAAGGACACAGGATGCCCTTGTTTATGATAACAGTGCCAGTATAGAAAGGGAGATTTTTGTTATCCTTTTAAAAAAGAGATTGATTGCATTTTGCATAGTAGATGGTCTCTTGGTATGGAACTACCTGTTGAACTGAATGCAACTGAACACAGACCTAAGGGACATAAATACTCCTATATATTAAAGTACAAGGCTTATTTTTTTCCTTTTATTGTTTTTTAATCTGACTGTGGTCTGACTACCTTAGTGCAGACATATATCTTCATGCATGTAACTGTGTTTTTCAACACCAAATTTCACACTAAGTGCAGCTACTATCATTTCAAATATATTAAATTAACTATATAAAAACCAGTTGGCAGGTTATTAAAAAACCTCTCTACCCTTCCAGAAGCATAAGTTGCATTCTTGGCCTTCTTCCTTAGCCAGTCTCTGAGGTAAGACAGCAGGCTGTCCCCATATGCTGCTCCCGCCATGGATGGTTAGATTGCCTCAGTGACTCTGCCTCAGTGACTAGTCTGGATTATACCTGAATTAATTTCATCACATTTCTCCCATCACTTCAGCAACAGCAACAGGATCTCTCTGAGATGTTGCAGTCAAAAATATCCACGTCTACAGCAGTTTGCATTTCCCATTAACCAATTCTTCATGATAGATGCCTGTTAAAGGCAGGTACAGTGTGGTTTCCTTCCTTGAAGAAACAAAAAAATTGATATATTTGCATTCAGGAAAGGAATAAAGAAGTGGAAGAGAGGACTGAGAGTTTCTTATTTCATCAGGTTTAGACCATGTTCCAATCTGTCTGCCAATCAATGCAGGCTGTTATGACTTGCCTTTGTTATAGACTAGCAAAGAGGAGGCAATTACATCTCAGAGACTTGTACCTAGAGGCATGTATCTCTCAGGGTTGTTCATCGTATACACTATTCCTTGCTCAGGGCTGTGCTTACAGGCACAATTTAGCTCACAGGTATTCGAGTTGTCTACTGGGTTATCTAGTCCTCTCCTGTGCCAACAGAAGAGGGCTCCCTTTCATGTGTTCCAAAATGCTTTGTCCATTTTCTTTTTGAACTTGACAGCATAAATTACTTTCTCAATTTTGCACACAATTCTGGTCACAGTAATGAACATTTCACTTTTCAGTCAGTCCTCATTTAGATGCAAACTCTGCTCTCAAGATGTGCGTGGCTGATCTTGATTAAGATATTCTTTTCTTTTTATATACATAATCATTTGAAGTTCCATGAATATGGGGAAAGAATAACATTGGAGTGGAGATCTGCCTTGCAGATCTGAGAGGAAAATTCCAACCTTTTGATTAGAATCATCCTTTTCGAACATGACATAAGCAGTTCAGTAGTCTATTTTGTGTCTCCTACAATAAGGGACAAAGTATGCAGTCACTCTTACGGGATGGGCCAGATTCTTTCATGCCTGAACCGCCCGAGCCCTACTTACTTGATTAGGAATGACTGTTTATAAATTAAGCTATTTTATAAAAACAAAAATAACATGACCTGGCTCACTGGCTCAGATTATGCATTCGTATACACAAAAGTTGATTTGATATGCTTAAGGGCTGATTTCAGTGAATACATAAAAGTGTGAGAGAGGGACAGAAACAGAGAGGAGCCTGCTTAAATTGTAGAACATGCGGGACAGGTATTTAATCCATTAAGAAATTCTGAACTCTGCTCAGTAAATATTTCTCTTTCGCCTGGGAATTTCATGGACCCGTTTAGTCAAGGTGAATTGGCTGCAAAAGGGTATTGAAAATTCCAGATACAAATATCTCCCACACCAACAGCCATCAAAGACTTTACCTCCGTGTGCCTACAGGAATAAGAATTTCAGCATAATTGTAACCAAAACCTCTTCATGTTGACTAAGAAAAAGAAACATATCAATCTTTCTAGAATGTTCTGAAAACAACTACAAGATTATTAAAAATATTTAAAATTGTTACCCACATTTAATAACAGCCTATTCCCTTTCGTCAATATTAACATAAAAAGGTCAATCTTGGTTTAGTGATTCTGAAACAGTAAAGTAAACCATGCTTACAATCTCTCCAATTAAACATTATAACTTCGTAGCAACATGCAATGTCACAGCAGAAATGTCACTGCTGTGGACTTCTGGTAACATTCAAGACATATTACAAATTGCTATGCCTCCTTCTAAATCATGAGAGCAACATTGTCCCTTTAAAAGGAAGGCTTCTGAAATCTAAAGGACAATGCTAGCACACAGTCCTTCTCATGAGAACAATATGGACTTTCAGTCAGCTACGAAAAAAAGTCTAATATTGGCCCAAGAAATGCTTTAGGAGCTGTAGAAGCTGTTATGCTGCTCCAGGAGTTCAACACACAGCATTTTCGCCCAAGGCTAGACACGAGACTGGTTGCTGCTCACGCTTTCTAGGCTGTGAATGAGGGCAGGGGGAGTTCCAGCAATCCAGCCCTTTGACTCCAGCACTCCAAGGCACAGATCTCCATCTGAGTAGGGTTTCTTTTACCACAATGGTTTCTATCAACTATTCTATCTACTATTTCTGTAGTCTGTTATAACCAACTTTTTCTCATCTCTAAGCAAGTTCAGAGAAATGTGATCAACTGCTACTACCTTCAGCATAGAATAACGTATTGTGGAATAATTAAATCAGTAAAACCATAACAGCAAAATATCTGGCTTAACAACTTTAAAAAAATACCTCACAACTTTTCATTTCCTTCAAACATACCCATTTTTACAACAAATATGTAGGAGACCGCTATTTAATATTTTACACAGAAAATCACATCCTCACCAGTACACAAAGATAAGGTTCTTTCAGATCTCCAGGTTTTAAATCCTTCATGTCTATCTATCATCTTAGCAGAGCTTCTCAGGATTCAGAAGAAAAAAACCTATTTCACATTCTCATAAAAAATAATTTCTCTTAATAGTTATTATGGTTCAACCTGGCAGCCCGTAACTAACACCACACAGCCACTCACTCTCTTCCCTCCCACTGTGGGACTGGGGAGGAGAATGAAAAAAACCCCATAAAACTCATACCTTGAGATAAAGATAGTTTAGTAGGACAACAACAAAAAAATAACAATAGCAACAGCAACAAAAATAAGAATAGAATATGCAGAGCAAAGAATACACAATACAATTTCTTCTCACTGCCCGATGAACAACTTTCAGCTGGTCCCCAAGCAGTGAGCATGGAACTCACGGATTTCACAGATTTTGCCGAATTTGTGGATTTTCACTGAGCTTGCAGAAGACGACCAAACTCACAGAACTAGTTCAAACTCACAGAAAAGTTCGAAGTTCTCGAAAAGAAGTTCCTGCTCCCTGGCCAACCCCCTTTTATACCGTGAGCACGACGTCTATGGCATGGATAATTTCCACTGCCCAGCTTGGGCTGGCTGCCTGGCTATGCTCCTTCCCAGTTCCTGCACACCTGCTTATTAGCTGAACATGGGTGACTGGGAAAACTCCTTGATTTCTTAGCAACAACTAAAACATTAGTGTTATCAACATTCTTCTTCCACTAAATCCAAAGCACAGCATCTACTGGGAGGAAAATTATTCCAGCTGAAACCAGGACAAAAGTCAGTCTCAAATTCAAGTGATCCAGAAGATCATGAGGGGTGCTTTCCCACTGCTTCCATGGACACAAATATGAAATTATTTTCTGCAAGAAGTCCAGTAAGCAGAAATTCATCAAAGAGACATTTGGTGGTAGTCCTTTTCCAGAATAGAGTCAGAAACAGGACTAATAGAAAAGTATAAAAATAAAGCCAGAATATACAAAGCATTTTATCAGAAGTTCCCTGTGTGGTTTAGTCCCTTTGTATCTCTGATAAAATTCTTCAAATATAATATTTTCATTATTCAGCTCTAAATGTTATAATAAAAAAATAGCTGGGTTATGTGTTGCTTGTGTAAAGAAAAAGAATTGTCATGCATCACTTTTCCCTCAATTGTGACAAAAAGCCCAAAATCTTCAAGAATAGCTTATAGATCCCATGTTTTTATATATATAGTTACATAGACACTTTTTCTTTCGACTTTTTATTGCACTTAAATAAATAAAATAACAGTGACACCATATACATAACAATTTACAGTGAATTTTGAATATGTTTCCAATTCCATTGCTCATCACTGTTTCACAGCTGAAATCACTGGTAGAAGCTTGCTTTCTTCCAGCTATTAGTGAAATTGCTTCAGCAACCTCACTTCATAGAGACCTTGGAAATAGCTTATGCACACATTCTAAGATATAAACCTATGGTTACGTAAGGAAAGATGCTGGAGTTATTTCATAATCTTTAATGCTAATGATCACTACAAGTAAAATGCTATAAACAACATGTTTATATGCATAAGTCCTTTCCACAAACAGGCCCAGGACTTATTTGTGAATCACAGTCAGTAGTTTCATAGCAAGCCTATATGCATATGAAGTAAAAGTGTATTATTTATCTGATGTTTGCCAAGCCAGGTAGGGAAATGTAATTTACAGTAAGAAATCCTAGATATGGGTTCTTTCAACTGTCATTCAAATTAAATCATTCCCCTCATTTAAATTAACCAGAAATATTTTGGTTTTCGTATTTCAAAATGGCTGAAATATATTGTTTTTTTTCCTCTCTGTGTAAAACTAAAATGGCGCAATAATAATGTTTTTTTTAAGAATATTTTTAAAGATGATAATTTAATTAAAAACATTTTTGGCACTAGTATATTAAGAACACGACATTGCTCTGCATTAAAATCTTTCCCGCACTTACTTTCAAAGAAGAAGAGAGTCATAAGGCAGCTGCCAGATTCTTCATGCTGTCCATTTGCTCTGTGCGCTACATTCCACAGGAAAAAAGGTACATTAATTGCCAATTTCCAGTAGTACTGTATAGGTTTTATTGAAGTAGGTGTGATTGTTTGGAAGCACTAGAGACAGTGGGGAGACTAGTATGCTCTGCAATGATTAATTACCTGTGTTTTTTTATTTTTCCCAAAAAAGTGACCATGAAATGGCACTTCTAATCCCTACATATTTGTTGGATGTCTGCTAATACGGTGAATAAAAGCTGAACCTCTGAGGATCTAGTCCTCAAAGAAGACTTTGCTAACCAAAATGAAACAAAAATCTCCTCAATTTGGATGTCACAGTAGAGTGTGATTATTTTAAACTCTGGACAAACTATGTAATTTTCAATGAGCTCAGAGAGTTTCCCAGAAAAGCTGAGCTGAAAACCTCCTCTGTGGTTTCCAGTTGTTGCAGTCATCTTATCCTGTTGGATTTTCCCCCTGCAATGAACTGTCACTTATACAGGACACTTAGCTATGGTAACATAATTGTTTCTGCTGTGTTAGAGTACCTCATCGACTCACCTTTATATTTTTTCATTTATCTTTATGGGTTTCTGGGGAAAATTACAAACCGAGGCTTTTAGGTTGCACAGCTGAGTAACTGGGTTCATAGCTCCAGTAACAATTTCATAAAGTCTGTTCATGAAGAAAAAAATCAAGCAAAAGTCCCATTTATTTTCAGATTAAATTGTGCAACTCAGAACATGAGAAATTCGTACAAAAAGACTCATTATCCAAAAGTACTTAATTTTAAACATTTATCCTTATGTGCTGCAGCCAAAGTGGCCGTCAAGAAAAAGAGGATTCTTTTTAAAAATGACCAGCTAATTGGTTTGACTTTTCTTGTCTGACCACTGTACAGACCTCCATGTAGAGAAGCAGCTAAGCACATATTTATTTTCAGCCTTGTAACCCTTGAGTAATCCTTTCATATAGATGGTTCACCTGTTTTTCTCGAAGAACTCGAATATTTAAGGTCCAAGTTTCAATGGGATGTATTATATCAGAAAAAAAGCACTTTAGAAAAACATGTAGGATTTTTTTGGTGATTCTAATGATTTCTCTTTCATTTCATTTTGGTTTTATTTTTCTTTGATGTCAGCTTTTAGCCCTGCTCTTTTGAATGTCTCTGTTTTGTAACTTGGAGCACTGCTGATTAGAAGAGCAGGAAGCAAGGAAATGTGGAAAATGAAGTCACTTGACACAACAGGATGAATTAATTCAAGGTGAATTTAAATATTGACCTTTGATTTTAATTCATTCAACAGAAATGTGCATATTATAATTTCTTAGTGGAAGAACGAGGCAGAGAAGAATGGTGCCATCCTCTAGAGTCAGAAATCACAATTTTACTCTTCACTCCCTCCCCAAAATATCAAATTATTTTGGTTGTTCCTTTGGAGCTCTGAAAAGGCTGTGGACTGCTCAGTATTAGCATCTCTTATACAGGAATTCAAACAACTCATTAATTGCTTTTGAAAACCCGGATCAGATATTTTTTCCACTTTTTTTTTACTATTATTTTTGTGACAAAAATCCTTTTCACGACAGGCAGATATTCATAAACTAAAAGCAAAAAGGTTAGGAATTCAGCTTCTTTCTTTTAATTTTTGATGTTTTAAAAGCAGAGCCACTAAAAAAGAGGAAAGGAAAATTTCCCTGTTATTACTTTCTGATTGACATTTTTTTCCAAGGCTGTTTTCATTGAAACTTGCAAAAACATGGAATCCCTAAAACAGCTATATAAGTCTACGAAGTGTTTGGAAACCCTGTAATTGGAAGTGTCTGTAGGTTTCAGAATATGCTTCTCAGCTATCATTGAGGTTTGCTGCTTTCATTGTACTTTAGTCTGCCAGCTGTATCTGTTCCAAAAGTACAGAAACAGACTTGTTTAAACTCAGCCATTGTGTATTGTTTGTGATGTGTGCATAACGAATTCTGAATGCAAATATATGCTGTAAAGTGACATACTGAAAACCTGTATGACAAGCAATAGAGCTGCACAACACAAAATGCGGTTTTCTAGCATAAATATTCACTTGCGTCAAATATATACGAACTGTTCAAAACAGAGCATTGTAATTATGGACTGTTTGTTACTCACTCAGTTTCAGCTATTTGAACTCCTTCCTTTGAAATTTTTGACCTTAGCTGCAAAAACACCCCAGGAAGAGTAAATATCTGACTTGTAAGAGTTACTCATCTGTTCTGCAGCAGCAGAGTATTTTCTGCTTAAATTTGAAACATTTAACTCCTGAAGTAGTTCGGAGACAATAGCTAGGAATTTTTTTGTGTGTTTGTTTTTTTTTTTAAATCTGAAACAAATGAAAATGCCACTCCCTGAAAGCAAAAAGGGGTTTTATATTTGTAGGAACATGAACAGCATTTATCCCAGACTGATTGAAAATGTAAGCTAAGCAGTGGTACAGGAAAAGGCAAACTTAGACATGCAAAGCTCTGGTATGTGTGAACAACTTTATAATTCAATATGTGAAAGACTCCAAACTCTGCTGGAGCCTTAATAATGTTTTCTTGTCTCTTGAGTTGGTGGGCACACTGTGGGTACAACTGATGTCACTGTGGCATTCCTCTGAGTTGCTGACTTGCACCAGTCATGCCTGCTGTTGTCTACTGCTTCAGATCTTGAGCTTCAATTTCGTTCCCTAAAGGTATTTTATGATACTTTATTGAAAAAAAAAAGGAGCTTAAAAACAGGAAAGTGGTGAAGCTTAGTCTATCTGTTCAACTTAAATCAGTTGTCCATGCATAAGAAAAGAAGTAGCAACTCACTAAATTGTCTTATTCCATTTGCTTTTTGATTACAAATGGCTTTATCTTCAGTTTAAGAGTTGTCACAATAATGTGTCAATTCAGCTGGAGACACACAGTTCTTAAAAAGAATGGAAAAGAACATCAATATTTGAGAGTTTGACTGAAATGAAACCTGCAGAATATCCCAGAGATAATAGAAAAATCAAGACAAGAAAATAAGACAGCATCATTAGTTTGCAGAATTTCTTGTCAACAGCTTGGAACTCTACCAACTACATTCAGTTCAAACGCTGTGAGCAGCCTTGGCTTCTTATCCCTCTTTGCAACAAACAAACCCTACCAGAAATGAATGGAAACAAAAGCCGCCTGGTTGTTAAAAGACAGACAAACACACAGACGCACATGCGTGCACACAAACACAATGGCAATCATGTGAAATCAATGATACACAGAAGGCACACAGGATCAGATTCCACCAGATTTTTATGTATGGAGATACCTTCAATGTTGTGCTGCTGTATTTCAGGGTGTGACAGTAGTTGCTCCTGCATTTTGTTGAATGTCTCCTGTACGCCAAGAATATGCCCACTGGAATACACAAATTCTCTGCTTTCTGTGGCGTTAGTGCTGTGGAGCTAAGCACGGGTGTATCAGACACTATGCAAATGATACTCACATTTAAATTTCTAGGGAAAAAAGAAAACCAAACCAACAAAACCCACCACCCTATTACATGCCTAAATATTGGCAGTCTACTGTTTTTCGGTGTTGTGTCTAATTTTCCTGCTGGTTAAGCAGATTTTAGGTACACTTGTCACATCCAAAAACAGAAATCCACTTTAAATGAGCTTGCAAGTGTTAATGTTAAAATATGCAAACTCACTTTCTGAGATATTAGTCCAGATACAGGTTCTTAAAAATAGATAAATGACATATAAAATTCAATCTGTAGCTATAACTTACTGGAAAAAAAGGTTTCTTCTCCACTAGAATGCAAGAGCATCCTGTCTTTCACCACTCTCATAAACACAGAAAAACATACTGGAAATGAAAGAGACTGTGCTATAGGTGTTGAAGGTCAGGAAAGCCACCTTTAACCAGTCCTCTGAAGAAGACACTGTGATACATAAGCCTTTCTCAGAAAACCATATATTTCCCAAGAATTTGTCAAATTACAGTAATTCTAAGCCCCTGTTGTACATATTACTCCATGTTGAGTGCTACAGTAAGACTTAAGAAAGTACAGACTAACCATCTTAGTTAATTTGATAACTAGAACTTCATTATATGATTATTCACAAGGACAATTTTGAATAGGATTAATATGGAAGTATGGAAGATGATACCCAGTCAGTGCAGTTGTTGACTATGTTGTCTCAGATGCACCCCTGCACCAAACTTAGATGATCGCTACCACGGAATTAACCTTCCTAATTCAACAATTTGCAAACTGTTTGTGAGTGATTTACTCAGTTGCAATTGCAGATGGTATAGTGGTATTGTATTTAGACACATACTTTAGTCTTCAAAGTTGTCAGACTGACTCTCTTCCTGAGAATCAAAATTCATTGAAAAGTATGATAATTTAAAAAAAAAAAGTTGAAATGCCAACTAAACCTGACATTTAATGCTGCACTTTAAGCTCCTTTCCCTTTCTTCAGGGGCTGAAGTTGCAAAAAACATTCAGGAATTGTTTATGTCGATATTCTGTGTATGTTCAGGGTTTTACTGTAGGTTAAACTTAATCACGGTCAATAAGGACTGCAAAACATGGCTGTGGGTGTAACACAGTTTTTTACCAATTCATACAGTAATATAGTGATTTTACACCATCAAATGCTCTCATTTGGAAATGCACTCTTTTCAGAGGCTGCTTTTTACATACAGAGCTACTATTATATTAGAAACTCAAATTATACATTTTCCTCGCAATTGCTCAAGAGAATCAATTTTCTTTGATTCTTTTGCTTTCCAGGCAGCTGTTTGTTTTAGGCTTGATTTAACATGCCAGGGTGTGTGAAACCTTGGGTTGATACCAACAGGACTCTAGTCAGAGAATGGGACTTGAAATTATACTTATGGTGCATGCTTTTTCTACTCTTTCGTAACAGTTCCTGGTTACACACTATTTCATTTTCTCTTACAGAGTGCTTTTGTGATCATAGGCAGCATTCAGCCACAGTGTTGTTTGTGCCCTCTTTCAGCGTAGTTGACACAGTCATTTTCTAGAAGACCTTTTATTGCAAAATTTCTCTTAATGTGTTAGTTCCTCGCATTTTTTAATATATTTATATACCTGCAATGCTTTGACATCTTAGTTACAACACCTTTTTCATTTTCTCCTCCAGAAAATTGGAGTTTCTGACTTTTTCCTCCTTTTCAGTAACTGTTGCGTTCCCAGACAAAGACATCAGCTGTTTACCAGAAATATCAACTTGCTTTTTGTAGTTGTCTTTTCATTTTCTCTACAGATACCTGCTACATTTACAGCCATGCAAGCTGACACCAATGCAAATCTTTACAAGCCTTTACATTTTGTGTGGTTTTAACTTACTTTTTTATCTTAGATCATTTTAACTAACTAATTAACTTCTAAATATTTTTTATGGGTGGTTTTAGACAGTTGATTTGCACTACCTGTGCTTTTCACCTTATTGCCTCTCTGTTTTGATAGTCAAAGAAGTTATATTTGTATTTTCTTCTGGCATATCTATGGGGTTTTCCTCTACTAGCCTGTGTACTTTCTGTTCCTCTTTTCACATGAAGAAAAATAGTTATTGCAGTTGGAGTCCTACTCTAGATATGAATACAGGTTATTGGAACAGAATTGCTTCTAATTTGTTTTGAGTGGAATATTTGCTCCTGCTGATAATCCCCCTCTTTATCGTCTCCCAACTGATAAAGTATATTCTGAGTTTTTTATGGAATTGGCAATGATGTTAGTCAGTACTGCCGTCAGTGTAATGAAGACTGGACTCTAGCCTTAAATCTTAACAGTACGTTATGTTTTTATTTCCTACACTCAGTACATTTTCCCCAGGACATCACCTGCCTCTTTTCTCCTTTATTTGTTGCATCCTGTTTCTTTTACATCTGCACTGTACTTCACTAAGCGTATGTCTTTGGATATTAATTATTTGTAAGATTTTCTGCTTTAAAATTATTTCTCTTGGTCTTGTGCTTAATGAAAGCAAGTGATTGTTGAAACTTGCTGTCAAGATGTACAGGCTATAATATTCAGCTGTTTCTTTACAAACTTGACAGCACTGCCAGTAGCCATTTTTCAGAATCTTCATTTTGGAAATGTTTTAATCAGACCTCTGGGTTACATTATGCTGTGCACAAGAATCCTACTGCAGTCAACCGTATCTTAACCACTGCCCAGAAAATTCTCTGTGATTCCAACAATTTATCCAGAAGACGCTGAGTCAGAAAATAAGATGCAATATCTTATTTGTTTACAAAGCAAATGCCAAGTAGTTATACTTGTGCTATAGAGCTCAAACAGAAATGTCAATTTGCCTAGCTCATATCTAGGAACACAGACATGGGATAGTCCTAGAGGGCAACAGGAAGGACAAAATAATCCCTGCATCATTTGGCCCAGACACTCCTGTAGGATAAAGAAGAATGAACAATAAAAGTCTGAATTGTCCACAGAAATGGAATGGGAATATGAGTCTCGATGTGTGGAATACAGAACAGGTAATGGTGATTAGCGGGACAATGTTTCCATTGGGGGATTCCAGTGAAGGCATGAACCGCACAAGTAAAAGCGCAATTTCCAATGTGGTTATCTTTTTTACCTTACCTATTTCATGGCTCCAGCAACATCCAAGCTGCAGGACATTTGCATTTGCTTCTGTTTGACTAGATGACAGGACAAATATATGCAAATCGATGTTCTTTTTTGGCTTATTTCTGTTCTCATGCTCTTCATTTTTCATAAAGTCAAATAGCTTGAGATTTTGACAGCTGACATTATATTCTTATGAACACAAGTAAACTGATTAAAAAAATCATACCTGACTTTCACTATCTTTCAGTTAAGATTGCTTCTAGAATAAATAAATCCGTGACAATTCATTCCCTTCCAACCCAAAGTATTCTATGATTCTCTGATTCTAAGAAAGATGGGGACAGACTTTTTAGTAGGGCCTGTAGCGACAGGACAAGGTGGTAATGGTTTTAAACTAACAGACGGTAGATCTAGACTAGATATAAAGAAGAAATTTTTTATGATGTAGGTGGTAAAACACTGGAGCAGAGAGGTAGTAGATGTCCCATTGCTAGGATCATTCAAGATCAGTTTGGATAGGGTTCTGAGCAACCTGCTCTAGTTGAAGATGACCCTGCTTATTGCAGGGCGGGTGGACTAGATGACCTTTAAAGGTCCCTTCCACCCCAAACTGTTCTGTGATTCTGTGATTCTATGACAGAATCTAG
>Ga0181612_145343_pt1 | contig 21466 bp, 9 predicted proteins | sample HoacroProtozoa21_FD_119630 | JGI IMG/M metagenome (GOLD analysis project Ga0181612, IMG submission 119630) | Hoatzin crop microbial communities from Cojedes, Venezuel. Combined Assembly of Gp0051906, Gp0051904, Gp0051908
GGGTTGTTTTTTTTTTTTTATTTTAACACACTGGCAATTACAACATCTTTAATTAAAAAAAAATGGTTATTCCTTGTCATTTTTTTTTTTTTTTTTTTTTTATTTTAGCATCAAATTGAACTGTCAAAGCTTTTGTTGCAAAACTGTTTTCATTTTGTTATGTGATGGTACCAGAATGATTACATGATATGGACAAGGGGGTAGGGGGAATGCAGGGAAACATAAAAATGTATGTCTTTAAAAACAAACATTTAAACTATTTATAATTTTGACAAGCTTAGTTTTATTTTTGTAGGGAAGTTTTTATTCCCCTTAACGTTATTACTGAAATGGCTAAAAATTGATGGTTCCATTATTAAAGTTGAAGTTGGCAATACTTAGCTATGCGATGTCTGTTTGTTTGGTTTTTTTTTCCCCGAGTTTCGATTTTTACCCGAAACTCGCGTTGCGATCGCTTTGATGGCGAATGCGGCTTCCTGGTAGCAAAGAACGATGCAGAAAAAAACTTCAATCGATTTTTCTTAAATACAACCCACAAGAAACCCACGTAGACACTCTGAAATTTACACAGATGCCTTGAAATTTGCCCTTTTCTTGCCCGCGTTTACCTGACGCTGGGCTTCCCCCGGAGAGGCGGAGGGCGAGCCGCTCCCCTTTCCCGCCCGGGCGTCGCTGAGGGAGGGCTTCCCGCCGCCGGGGCTGCCTCCTCCCTCAGCAGGGCGGGCGGTCCCCGCCTCGGAGGGCGCCCGCCGCGACGCCATGTAAGCGCCGGGCTCCGTGGGAGGAGGGAGGAAGGTGGTGGCGGCCTCCCGGTGCCGTGAGGAGAAGTCTTTCCCCGGGCGGGCAGCGGTGGGGGAAGCGGAGAGAGCCGGGGGAAGCGGGCCCGCCATGTTTTTACCTGACGAAGACGGCGGGCGGGGCCGGAGCGGGGCTTTTCTCTGTTACAGAGGCGACTCCGCCATGGAAAGAGCGGAGCAGCGGGAGCTGGCTCGCCGTAGTGGGGCGGGAAAGCCCACGGGCGAGTGGTTTCTTATAAAAAAAAATCTTTTGGAGAAACACGAGGCGAATACAGTGAGGAAGTGCCCTGGGCTGGAGGCGATACCCGGGTCGTTTCTCCTGTAGAAGTGCCTTTTGCCCCTTTTTGTCTCATGTCCCTTAAAGGCGTGTTTAGCGGTTTTCTGCAGAAACGTGTGTGTTGAATTTTCTGGTTATTTTGCGTGTTTTTTTTAAACGGTGTAACGCTCCTTAATTGAATTCAGTAGAGCAGAGCTGCTTTGCTGTTCTCTTGTCTCTCTGTTGCTCTTCACTGAGCGTTGCAGTGGGGGAGATGATAATGGTTTGACCGGTTCCATGAAGGTGGATTCACGTGAGACCCCATGGCTTTACATTTGCCAAACTTCCCTGCCAGGTCTAAAACCCAGCTAAAAATCCATATGGAAGGGGTTAAGTGCAACAACCACATAATGACTCTATGCACTTGATAAAACCTGTTAATAGCGAATACTCCAATACTCAGCTGGGGTAAGGTTGGTAAGAGGCCTTAAAGATACCGGGGTCAGCAACGCTGCTCACCACACAGGTAACTGTGCTTGTGCCTCTGCCTACAGCAGTTATGTACTACTAGAAATATAACTCTGCAAGAGCAACCTTGTGGTTTGGGGCTGGATCACCCGTCCGGAGACTGGAGGAGCTCCAGTGCAGGAGCAGAGCAGCGTGGCTGTACTGCCCCTGGAGCAGCTGGGCTGCTCCTCTCCATGGCAGGGGCTGCCAGGTTGTGGCAGTCTGCTTTGTCCTCTTTCAATCTTGATTTTTAGTACCGAAATTTTTTAACTTTTGAAAAAATTTATCTCTTCTTAGTCCCCTTCTGCCCCTGGACCTATATGTGTATCAGTATACAATTGTTTTCTTTTCCTCCCAGGTTCCCAGCATGGGGGTTTCCAGCTGCAGTCCTTGCTACCTTTGCTAGCATTTACTTTTTACCATCTCCCATTGATCCAGAACCATTCATGTATGTTCCCCTGCTTAATTTCGAAGTTCAATAGCATACTTGTATTTGTTGGGAAATACCTGTGCTTTCAAAGGTTTTCCTATACTTACCATTCTGCAGGAGCAAACGAAGCATGCTATTTAAGTTCACATGCAAGAGAAACCGTGTTTCTGGAAAATAAAAACTTTTTTAAACAAGTGAGTGTAAAGCAAAACAATGTGGACCAGTGCAGTATTCATACATACATGTAGACAGATTGTTAGCAGGTCTCAGACTACTGATAGGGAATAAAACTCAGGATGATGGCAATTTTGTGTTTGTATTGACTTCAGGAAAATAAAGATCTTCTAAATTCCCTGTAGTCTGTTTAGCCTGGGCATGCAAGCTCCGCAGAACTGTTAATTTAGTGTGAAGTAATAGTTTAACATACAGTCATAGTTTTAACAAATTATTTTAAAAAAGAGAATGCCTTGTTGCTAGTATCTGTGGAAGAAAATCATATTGTTTTCAAATAATTTTGTAGTCCTATGTTGTCTTATTTCTTTTATAATTTATTTTGTGCAGTTTTGAAAAGCCACCTCCAGCCTTAGTTGGATCCTTGCAAGTGAATAAAAAGCTTCAGAGTGGACAAAGAATCTTCACAGGACAATTGAAAGGTCCCGAGTCTTTTACTGTCGATGATGAAGGCAAATAGATAACTTCCAAATGGGTAAAGTCATGCATCTGCTACAGATTATGTGTCTGCTTGGTCAAATTATTAAAAGAGGAGGAAAAAAAAAAAAGTTTAAATCCAAAGAAAAAATAGGAATGTTTGCTAAATGATTGCTCCAAAAATATTAAGATAACTGTATGTTCTTCCATATTTTCACATTCGTAAATATTTTGCTGGAAGTATTCCAGAACATTTTGTCATCTGCTGCTTCCAAGGACACAGCAAATGTCTTGCTGCTGTATTAAAAAAACACAGACCCACAAATTGGTGATATATAGCAGTTGTATTAAAATATAATATTAAAAAGATTAAAAATGGCATATTCTTTAGAAGTAGCATGCAAAAACAGCTAAAGATTTCTGTGGGAATTCTGCCAAATGTGAGTCTAAGCTTGGGCTTTTGACATAGAGCGAGTGATATGCTTGCCTTGGTTTTGTTTCACGTCTCCAGAAGGAGTGCTAATTTGCTGCTCGAGCTCAGTTGCTGAGTTCAACATGCTCTTATTTCAAAACCTGTTATTGAATGCAGAGCCAAGGAGGGAGGCAAATGAAGATGCTTCAAAACTTGCATAGTTACCAAAACCATATTTTTACAGCAGCTTGGAATATGAAAGAACTTTTCACTGCACTATAGAACCTGCTGTTACCTACCCACATGATTCATCTTGGTTGTCTGGCAGCTGTGAGGTGGCAAAATGGTAGGTGCAGGAACCTCACAGACAAGGGGAAGCGGAGAGCTGAAGTAGTAACGTAGTACATTTTGTATCTTTCCAACAGCTCTTCTTACCCAGCGTGTGACCAAAGTAGGGACTGCAATGAAAGTTTAAGCAAAATAGAGGAGAAACACTGTGATCTTCTGTTTAGGACACAGGCTGAGTGCTGTGGACTTGAAGCTTACCTGTTCTGGAGGAATTATTTTCCTCCTGATTTGTAAGTGGATAGAATAGATCCCTGCAATAGCCGGTACAGAGAAGTAAGCAGCTCCCAGTGCAGAGCAGTTTGAACCAGGTAGTTCAGACACGCTCCCTTACTGCTGGTGCTAGTTCTATGGTGTTTTGAAGGAAATACTGAATAGCCCAGGACATGTTTGTTAAAAGATACTGTCTTGAGTTGTGTGCTACAGAGGTGAGAACTAATCAGCTGGAACGTTCTTGTTTGCCCTTATGCAAGCTGAAATTAGAAACATTTTCTGTCGTAGCAGCATAGGCCTGAAAGAGACCTAGCTCAACACCTTGCGCTGTGGCAGCCATTCCTAGCAAATGTCTTCTCAAAGCTGTTTCCTGCCTGCTTTCCTCAAAGCTGCGATTTTAAATTGTCTTTTTATTGCACTTTCTGTTCTCTACCTCTTCCTCTCCTACTTTCAGAAAGGGTAGTGTTCATGACTGGAGTTTTGCAGAGTATATTTTAAATACAAGGACTAATCCTGCAAATGTACCATGTTGCCAAGTCTAAGCTATTTCATGATGCTGTATAAAACACTGGTTTGGTTTTATTTTTCTTGAGTGTGTTAATTCTTCCATGGATCTTCCCTGAATTTAAGGATGTTTCAGGAGACTGGAAAAGTCAGTTGAAATCATACAATATGACCAAGGTTGTAGTAAGTGTTGTGGGACTGTAGCCTGACTTAGGTAAATGCTGTTTTCCATATGAATAAGACAGGATATTATGGGTAATGAGTAGTTCTGTTTTGTCTTCACTCTACTACAAATACCCATGAGAGAAGTCCAGTGCAAAGCCCACTTGCAGTAGCTATATAAATCCAAATATAGCATCATAGCCTAGTGCACAGCATGATAGAAAATAGCACTACAAGTCTAGGATTTCTCTCTTTAAATACGGAATCTGGTATGTGATCAGAAATTTCAGCTGTTTCCAACATGCCTTGGGAGGTGTTAGAATGCCAGCATGTTTCATGACAGCAAAGTTCAGCCTCTGTTTTTTCCCAGGCAAAGTTGTACTGAACAGTGGCTCTGAAGTTGGACACCTTTGGACAAACAGGTGCTTTCTGTCCTAGACAATTCTTTTAATCTAGATCTGACAGATGATACTTTGAGAATCTGTCCTATTTGCTCTTAACATTTTTCCATAGATGTGAGTGAGCAGATGCTAGACATTTTTATGTATCTTTATCTGCTCTGGTGTAAGCGCTCATTAGACAAAGTCAGAATCTGTGGGCTTTTAGTAATAGTGGCACAGAAAGGTAGCATAACTTCTTTGGAGTATCTTTTAACTCCCGTTGCCAAGTGACAGTGCACATTTTTTAATGTAGACAAGGCTAGGGTGAAAACACAGGTCACGGGTAAAGAAATTAATGTCTACTTTAGTGCAATCTATGTAGATAAAAGACAAATCAGAAGAATGTTTCCAGACAATTAACAGACTTTACACTGAAAGCGTATCTTGTTGAACAGTAAGTCTAGGATTGCTCATGTGCATTGTATGATTTCAGAGCCTGGACTAGTCAAAAGGTAGGAGGACGCTGTTTTTCAAAGGTGGGGCTTAATCACTGCTAGCATTTTTCCTTTGATACTCTACACAGAAATTTTTGAAGTTACAATACAACATCAGAAGATTTGAGGGCTTTCTGTGAGGTTTTTGCCTTGTTAATTTAAACATTTTAAAAGCAGAGGAGAAAGCAACTGCTAAGCGGGTATCCAATAAAAAAAGTGCATAGTCCTTTAATGCAGACTTACATGTTTTCGGTATTATTCTTTTGGTTCTTATTCTTTTGGTTCAAAACCAAAGCAAAACATCACAGTTAAAAAAAACAAAAACCAACGGCCACACTTCTTTTTTTTGCTTACGATTGTAATGTCCTAGGAGAAGGGTTACTTTCCTGTTTTGGATCAGTCATTGTAATGTTTTCATCTACTGAACATTTTTGCTAGCTGATAATGTGGCAGAACCCTCAGGACGAAAATGTAGATCGTGTGAGCTCTGGTCATGCTTCCACTGATTTTTATTGATGGTATGAGAATATCCCAATGAATCTGTCCTTGATGCCATTGTTTGCTGCTAACCCAGAGGAGTCTTAAGATAGCTTTTAAAGTATGATGTTTATTTAAAATAAACATATGAACAATTAATAATTTTTCAAATCTCCAATTTATTATTGCTCTTTCTGCTTTGTAAAACAGATTTAAAGCAAGCTGTATGGTTCGCTGTCTGTTTCATTGCTTTGTGTGTGCATAGAATATATGAATTAGGAGCAAGAAGGAAACGCTCACAATAGTGAAGAATGTCTTTCTTTTATAGTAAGTTTTACTTGCCTTTGTACCTTTTAAAGCAGTCTTCTAATATTCTTATATTAAGGTAATATCTACACTGGTACTGTGGATGGGAAACTGTGGATGATCAGTGGTGAGCAGCTGCATTTCATTACTCAAATGGGGCAGGATATGCCTGAATGTGGTGAGTGACGGTTTTCACGTGAAAATCACAACAAACTTGTTCATATAAATGTCACTGAATGAGAAATTGAAGTGCTATTTTAGCTACGGTTAACTTTTTCTGATTCTTTTATGCAAATTTGTAAGAGAAGCCTACTGCTATCATGTAGGTTTTCCTAATGTAGGCAACATTAAAGCATAATGGCACGCTTCTCTAGCCCTTGAGACTGACTTGCCATTTAAATAAAGAACAACATTTTACAGAAGTCCTATAAAAACTTTTTGAGGATGGTCTAAACACATGATTTATCCAATTATTTTCCTGCCTCAAGATCAAAATGTATTTTAGAAACAGTTCAAAGCTTACAAATCGGAGACTCAGAATAGCATGTCCTGGTACTGGACTGCCAAGGTTGCATTTTCTTTCCTTACTTGTAAATGAGGAAGACAAGCACTGAAATGTTTATGGTTTTACCCTGTTGCTTTTTGATGAATCAAGGAGGCCTGAAAGGCTGTTAAAATAGCTGACTGGCTGTAGCCTGGTCTCATAAGCGTGTGACAGCTACGTAGGTGCTTTCCCTGGCCCCAGAGTCCCTGTGCTATGGGCTGGTCTCCACTGAATTTGAAAGAATTCTCAAAGACTACTGAACTTTTCTGAGTCTTATGTAAATAATTTACTGTGTGGTAGTTAAGAAACCAAGAGTGACACCAAAATGATGGATCCATTCATAGTGAGACCAAAACTCAGCTGTTAACTTTTTAGCAGCTGCCAGTCAGCTTGTGTTTCTGATGTGTTACAGCTCTCGTGAGCTGTAATGGGTGTTGTCCCTTGCTTACTGGAGTACTGGGGGAAAATAGGTATCTAGGAGTAGAGGGTACTAGGTCACAGAACTGTAGGGTGTCAAGCTTTACTAATTTCACTGCTCTCAGGGAAATTACTCACTATAAAAGTACTAAACATGGTAGATCTGTTTTTTGTAGTTTTGCCGGAGAATTACTTACAGGACTCTCATGTGACCTTTGGAACTTCGGCCGGTCAACTGAAGAGCAGCAGTGAGTTAAATCTTTCCTAAAAGCCTAAAGTTTTCTCCCATCTTTTTTTCTTGGGTATATAAAACAAACAGCAGCTAATCCATTTTGGTTTACTGATTTAGTAATCCTACCAGTTTTTCAGTCATCTTTAAAGCTGTCTAGGAAAATAGAGTACAGCTAAATTTCTTTGAAGGCTGGGAGTAAATTTTTTCTTATGTAATAAGGACCAGAGATGACTAGACTGACGTTACACTGTCACTTCCTTTGCAAGTTACTTTTAGAGACAGTTTAAGGAAGCTTTAAGGACATGGTTTACTCAAGAATGATAGTTTAGTGCTTTTCAGCCTTTGCATTTTGGGATCTTCATTTTGTCAACATCCCGATTTCATGCATCCTCCTATTTGTACCTCAGGAACTCCAGACTATGAACCAGTATGTGGCCGGCCCCATGGAGTCCGAATGGATCAGGATGGTAACTTGATTGTGGTCGATTCTTATTTAGGCCTGCACAAAGTCAATCCAAGGACAGGAGAGAAAACTCTCCTGCTATCGAGTGAAAATGGTGATGCTACATTTAGTAGGGAAGTAGATTGGTCTTGGGTTTGGTCCTCATGCTTATGGATAAATTGGAAGATTAAGGTCCTTTGACCAGTTGAGATCAGTACTACTGAGTGTGGGGACTGGGACTGACTGAAAGCCCATTGGCTTTGTATTTTTAAGATTTGTTTAAAAAATAGAAGAAAATAAAAGCAATTGTATTTGTCAGAGGCTTTTGGTTTGGTATGTGTTATGTAGAGCTGCAGCCTGAACATAGTTCCCTGCAAATGAAAGTAATTTGGAGCTTGGAATTTATCTTGGGACAAATATGGAATTGCAATGTCTGAAATCTTTCGCTTGTGTGGATCTGAATAATTTTGAACACTTGGTGGTTTTGTACTTATTTTAATCAGTAGTCATTTTTATTAACCAGGTGTGGATGGGCTGCCTTTCAAATTCCTAAATGGATTAGAAATATCGAAGAAAAATTTTATTTATTTTACGGATTCAAGCAGCAAGTGGGAAAGACAACATCACAGATACGAGGTGAGGTAATCTTTGTAGGTGTTTCTTCAGGCAGCTTAAGTGTTAAATTTTGTGCTGGCAGCACTGTACCAGGCTGCAGAAGAGACAAGCTTTTTTCGATTGTGCTTGTGTGATTTAGCCAAGCATGCTATGAACGCAGCATGTTTGAGCCCTGAGGCAGAGGATGGGCTGTGCTATTCCATAGCTGCCTTTCCGGGAAAAAAACTTCCAAGTGTGACTACCCAAAGAAATTGTCAAGTGATACATTACAGTGTGGATTTTTACAGCATGTTAGTTTCTCCCTGGTATCTGTCTACAAGCATGCTCTTGTACTGCAATAAATGCAAGGTAGCAAATTGCTGGTGTACTTGAAGGTATTTTTTCTGTGTAGTCATAGCCTTTGAGTAAAACTTTATCTAGAACAAACTGTTTTTAAAGGCGCAAGTCAGTGAGGTCACAGACATAAAATTTACACTGAGTCTCGTCTTTACTACTAGAACTGTGGATAAAATTAAGCAAGGAGAAAAATCACATGGAGTGAAATATATTTAAGGAGTGGGAATTGAGACCCAAGTTATTAAAGGAAAAAAAAAGTTGAAATCTCTTCTGTGTCGCCTGGTGTCTTAAAGCTATCAGAATTGTTGTTTGGTAGTACATCGTCTTTGCTGTTTAGTATTTCAGACTTGACAAGGTGTTGCCAGTACAAATGGCAAACATAAAGGCAGTTTCCTCTTCACAGGGCTTATGTGTATATAATTCAAAGCTGCCCTGCAGATTTTTAGCAGAAGAAACTTATTAAAATTATTTCATACCAGAAGTAAAATGTCGGCTGTTTACTTGCTTTAGCAAAACACTCGTGCATGCTTTCCGGTTTGATTTGAAGAAGGTGTAATTGTTCACAGAAGCCTGAGAGGCCTCGGTATTTTGCTAAAGCAGGAACTGCAGAATAACATATTTTGAACTCTTGGCGTTATAACCCCCACGTTCCTCTGTTTTTGCAAGAATGCTGTGATCAGCCTGGGAAATGACATGAACAAAATCCTTTGCTCCTTTAGTGATGCGAGCTTATTGTTTTTTATAAAGATGTCATCTGCCGTTCTGTAAAGTCTGCTTTTATCTAATTCATGTTAATACAACTTCTGAATATTTTCTGTTCTAATTGAAACCAGGTATTTTGATAGCCTAGTTTTTCATTAGATGTATTGATTAAGGTAATCGAAACAAACCATCCTGGTCGCCTCTTGGCCTATGACCCTGTTACAAGAACAGGAAGAACGGTGCTCAGTGGCTTGTACATGGCAAATGGGATTGCACTGTCTCCCTGTGAAGATTACCTACTGATAGCAGAAACCAGCATATGTAGAATCACACGGTATGTTAAACATTATTCCCTTCCTAGATATAAAATATTACATGTTGGTTTACATTACATGTTTTTAGTCAATTTGTAGACATGATTTTCACGTTCTTTTCTGTTTTTCCTTACTTCTCTGAAAATGTAAACTGAAGATGTGCAGTTAACAGGGTTGCTATTGGAAACTTAGTCTAAATTACTTTTTTTTCTGTTGCAAGAGTCACAGGTTTTAGTTAATTCCAGGTAGAGATTAACAGATGCTCTTCCTACTGCTGCATGTTTTTTATACTGATTTACTGATGTGTTGGGTCCTAATCCCCTCAGACTCAATTATTACAATTATCCTGATGACTCCATTATTACAGTTACCACAGACCTCAGAGGACAAGTGTCTGATTAGCATAACACCCCATTTTTCCCATTTTAAAGGGAGTCAGTGTTTTAACAGTCTTCTGTTTCATGGAAGTTCTAAAGCCAAACTTAATATTAGTTTCCATTTAACAGGCACATTTTCTATGAAGAGGTTCTTTTTAATAGAACGGGGGGAGGGTGGTGTCAGGGTGCTGTTTATGTTACATGTATAAGATGAGGTTTTTGACCAATCATCATTACGCAAGTTTAGCCCCTCTCTGCATTTACTACTTCCTGCAGAGTCCTTTTCTGTATTTTGAAAAATTCCTTGCATAAATCAAAATGATGGATCTTCCATGCTGTTAAGCTTGCAGCAGTTGCTATAACTCATATAGAAATTCCCTTTTTGCAGCTATTGGGTGAGTGGAGCTAATGCAGGAAAAAAAAAGTTTTTGTGGACAACCTGCCTGGGTATCCGGACAACATCAGATTATCAAACACAGGCTTATACAGAGTTGGAATATCTACTACTCGCTTTCCTAGTTTCTTTTCTCCTTTTCTGGATGCTCTATGACCATATCCACTCCTGAAGAGATTTATTGCAAAGGTAACTTTGACACTGTGCAGTATTAACTACTGGTGTCACAAAAATGGTAACTTTTTAAGTATGAAAGAACTTGTCATTCTTCATTAGGGAACACAAGAGACTGCTTCATCTTTACCAGCCAGCATACAAACACATACTAACTTTGATTTCTCTGGAACATTTGAGGATTCAGGGTTTTTTTTTTTACATATTAAAACACAGCAGTTTTACTATTGTGGTAACATCAAGAACCCATTTATAAAATAGAAAAATCAGTATTGACAAAAGTAGTCCAAAAACTGCAAGTTCTCAGCCCGCTGTTCATAGCAACATGATATTGTCAAGGCAGGTGAAGAACCATTTGCAGAAAATATGAGGATTTTGGTGTAGGAATCAAGCTCTGCAAAGTCATTCTTGCCAAGCAAGAGTCATGGAGCTGGTTATGATTAATCATGCTACTGTTTCTAGGAACCATGCTGCCTTTTCCCTAGAACTTGCACAGGTAAAACACAGAAGTGGGTGATTCAGTTGTGGTCCATCAAGTCTTTCCTATTCCTGCTTTTAGAAAATGGGTGGCTTTTCGCAGCTGGAATCAGTTCAAACAACTTCCACACCTACTTGAGCAAGCAGGCACTGGCTGTACTTTAAGATTAGTGAGCAATTACTGGACTGCCAGGTCTAGACGCAGTCCAGTGGATATTATCAAAAGATGAAGTGACAGCTGAATCTGACTAGAGCAACAGCTGGAAAGCAATATATTAGCATTGCCATTACTTTCTAGTCATGGAATTCCTCCCCCCTGAAATAATTGTTAACACTGTGTATTTCTTTTTCTAAAACAGGTGACTCCTTTGTCATTCTACAGCATTTTTCTTCACAAACACAGATTATTCTTAGAAATTAATGACACAGGAAACATTGTGGCAAGCTTCCATGACCCTGATGGTAGCATCACTTGGGCTGTCAGCGATGTCTTTGAACATGATGGGAAGGTGTATCTAGGTAATACAGAGCTGCCTTTTCTTGTGGTGCTACAGTAAACTTTACAGTTCTCATAAGCTGGATCATCAAAAGCGAGGTAGCAGCATTGTTTCAAGCAGCTGTAAAATATTCTTCTCTACTTAATGGAAGACTGGTACACCACTGAAGGAGAAATGAAACTGATACCACATGATTAAACACAAATGAACACACAATACAGAAATACTTGTTTTAGAAGCTTGTGAAGCCTCAGACTTAAATAGGTTACAGGTACCAAATCACCTTGCTCTACAGTTCAGAAAATAGTTATATGTATATTTTTAAACAGTTGCACAGAATCATGCAAAGAATTCAACTCTGTAACAGGGATTGTGGTAAGTAGCACATACCTTCCTGTTGCTTACAGTTCCCATTTTGAAAAAAGCCTTATGTAGGATTTTATTCTTCCCCTTTCCCAGAGGCAAAACATACCTGTTTTAATTATGAACAGCAGTTTCGCCATTGTTTCTTTTGTTAAAGTTTTCCGTCTATTCAGCTACATCAGTTTCCAAGGAAATATAAGCAAGTACCGCTTGCATTTGAATTTGTTCTCTCACCTCAGTGTTTCTTCCTCATGCAAAGCAGTCATGTGTTGTCTTGCTAGACGCTGTACATGAGGTTCCCTGTGACCACAGAAGCATTCGCTAGTGGCCAGTGTTAGGAAGCAGGGCAGTAAGCAGAGAACAGGTTATAAACTAGGAATTCAGTCTTTTAAAGTGTGACACAGCTTGATCCTGTGGAACAGTTTAACTGAAGTTCAGTAACAGAAAGATAGGAAGCTTGATAGGCAGTTTATTTTTTCTTTCCCCAAAAGTGCAGCAGTGAACAGGGTCCTCTGGAAGGGCACTTTCTAAACAAATGTTCACAACAGAAGTCAAGCACGCTCACAACATGCTACAGCAAAGTATGCTCACATACAGAGAGTAATACAAATAAAATGAATTTTAATTGAATCATAATAAGTGACAGCTGTTTCATTATGATGAATATTGCATTTAGCTTGTAGAATCAGTCTTAAATTTAACTTGATTGAAAAGGTATTATACCTGCTTTAGGTGTGTGTTTGCATGTATGTGTCCCTGTTACACTTTATTCCTCAAAATGACAAAGCCCAGTTTACTGGGTAAGCATTCACTCACGCTGAACTGATGATACTGAATGTATTTTTTGGTTTAGGGTAATGTAATAAAGTTATTAACTATATTTCTCCCTGTATAGTATCTACTTTGCCAGGTCAGGTCATTAAAATTCACAGCTCTGCTTTTGATAATAATGATTTAAAAAAAAGAAAATAAATCACATTTTACCTAAACCCAACTCTGTACCAGTAAGGCCCTTTCATTTAAAACTCTGTACTGGTGAGGCCCTTTCATTTAACACAAATGCCTTTAGTAACAAGGTACAGATCCAGCCATAGTCAAATAGCATACGAGATGGAATATCCAGGAAGTGAAAATCACTTAGTTGGGAATTAGATCTAGATGGGAGTCGAAGTTCCTTCACAGCATTTTTTTAATCATCAAGGATAAGAATTAACACTGTTCATTCAAGGCTGTAAAAATACTCAGAATTAACTGCTTCATGGAAACAGACACCAGACAAGTGACAACAAACTCCTCTAAAAGCCATGGAAGGCAGGCAGCTGTTGGTTCCTGTTCTTCCTTCAACCACAGGCTTTTGCTGAACAGTTCTTAAGTCTTGATCAAAAGTGCAAATGAACTGCTATTCTGGTTAAGTAAGGACTGACTAATGTCACTCTGAATTTCAATTTAATACAACATTTACTACCTATGACAGATGTCAGGTATAGTGTGGTTCTCTGACAGTGAGCATGTAAGTTACTGAGCCTAGTTGCAGACAAAATGCTTTATAGGTGTGCACAGACAGCAAGAGTATTGATTTGGGTAAAATATCTGGTCACACATACTGCATAATCTATGTCAGTTCTGTCAACTTTCATGTTAGTTATTAGGCAAAAAGTAAATAATTCAAAAGAAAATTTCTTTGTTATGGCTTAAGATCACTTTAAGAAAAGATAGTGTTAGTTACAGATCTTAACATAACAAAGTCGGGTTTTTTTGTTTTAAAAAACAAAATAATTCACATTACTTGCACTGAAACTTAACTCAGCTAGAAACTTGACATATGACCTGGATTTGATAGAACTGTTGAGGGTTTCATGTGCAGCAATCAATGTATTTCACTCTAGCCTCCACACAGCTACCAAAATAGTTTAAGCAAAGAACAAGTCTAAGTTGCTAGAACTACCTGAGCAAAACACTACATAAATGAACTTTAGGTTTAGCTCAGTGTGCAAGAAAATGCTTGAGAGCGTGAAAACAACTTTGGTTTTGTTTTTAAAGACAAAACAGAGTCTGCAGGATATTGATGGACAATACTAAGGCTTGAGAAACAGAGAACAGGATAAAACTACAGTTCTAGTGGAGGAAAAAAATAGTCCTGAGTAATTGAAAGCAAGTTAGTTGTCTGAGTATCCAAAAACCTCTGCATTTATATAGATGCTCCAGCTGAAGAGTTACCTTTCAAACGATTTTTGTGTCTCCAAATATTTGGTCACTGTAGAGATTTGAAACCATGAGCTAGATTTGAGCCAAAACCCCTACAAAGTCTAACCTGTAGACCATCACAGAAGTTTGCACCTGTAAGCTACACGAAGGGTAACTTCTGTGCTTTGGAATTCCAAGCAAAGAAAGTTCAACTTCTCCTACTGTAGCATTGCTTGTATCCAGTTTGTAGATCTGTGCACTGGGGTATGCACCTTCACAGTTTTGAAAGAGTGATACTTTGTTGCCTACTTAATGATTACTTGGTAGAAGGTTTTAGGTGACAAGCTGAAACCATCATGCTCTCTATTTGGGTCAAAGATCTGAAATAACTAACTAAAAACTAAATAGTTGTGCCACAGTTTGTTTGACAAGGGAAAGATTATCTTGCCTGGTAACACAGCCGATTTGCCCACAAGCAACACAAACTTGTCTTGCAACAGATATGCAACTCAGTGTTTCTAGAAGGTGTTTTGCCAATGAATCTATACAGAAGTTACACGCCAGCTCAGGTCTGGGTGTTTTCAGGATTCAGAAAGACACTCAAGTCTGGGTGCAAGTAAAGGCTGCATTTCAGATAAGCCTAATCAGAAGGTTGAGAAGACAACATCACCCTTCCAAAGGGAAACCAAGTGATAGTACCGCAGTCAGACATCTGACGTCAGTCCTTTGGTGTGAAGGCCACTTACTGCAGATTCTGAGTAGTTATGTCTCAACCAAAAAGAAGCACTCTAGAAAGCACTTAAACTGCCTAAAATAGGCCCCTCAGCCTAACTTTTGGTAAGCAATGATTTATTTATTTATTTTAGCTAGTTTGCTCTCAAAATAATTTACCTTCAAGAATCTAATCAGCATAAGATGTTACGACAATTCGAGACATTTGGAGATTAGAGACAGATCAACTCTACTGTGGTGCCCTGGTTTGGTTTTTTTGATTTTTTTTAGTATTACTTCTGTTCATATATTAAAATAGATTTAAGCGTTAGCTCAAAACCCAGGCACACTTCTTTGAATACTTGTTAGTCTCAGCACTCTTGTTTAACTCACTGAGGCCTACATTAAACTCTAAGAATTTTTTCAGTAGTACATAGTAACCCATTCCAGCATTTCCAGCTAGAAGGAGGTTGAAATGACATTCTTGTTTCCAAGCTACCAAAGCTGACCTACAAAATTCATTGGTCTCATCTGAAGTGGTCTCATTGAAAGAGAATATTTAGCTAATGGGTTTTAATTTTCCACTAGACACTTGCTAGTCAGATCCTACAGTTTTGACTAATGCCTTCCTACGCTATTCTGGGCTAGTTTGCTATTGTCATTAACACCTTTGAGCTCGATACAGGAAACCTGCAATTAAACATAGCTTTTAAGAAAGTCTATAACACTGAATATGGGTGAGCATTACTGTGCAATAGCACATGCCTATCTAACCTGACTGAAATTTGCATTTATTGATTTTTAGAACAAAATAAACTGTTCAGATTCATAGGCATAGGTTCACCTCTGTGCCTGTGATATGAAAAGGTACTTGAAAGACAAAGGTGGTAATCAACTATCTGAGCAAGACAGATTAGCTGTGTCTAACGATTCAGAGTTACAGTTCAGCTGTAAAATATACATATTGCACAAGGCAACCAGCTAAAGACAAGGGTTTTTCTTCCACACAGGGTTTGAATAGCCCATAGCAGTCTTCCAGCTGCGATCAACAAGAGTTACAGAGACAGACCTGCTGCAGTCACTGGAGAAACTGGTCAGTGGGAGCTGATTGCAAGAGGCTCTGAAGTGCCTTATAAGGACTGCACAGAAAACCTCCGAGCCCGGACACCGTGATTGCTGAACATCAGCCGTGGGTCAAACCTGTACCTGTAAAAAGAAACAAAGTCTGTGTGAGCTGCAGTTAGCCCACAGCGACCAACAGTTCTAGGAATAGCTTATTTCTAAAACAGCTCTGGTACAAAGGTACATGGATAGCTGCTTTCTTAACAGTACGCAGTAAGGACAGTCTCCCCACATACTACAATGGATGAATCGTAATGATACACAACTAAGGAGCTGATAGTCTCCAAAGAAAAAAAATACTAGCAACAACATACCAACAGCGTATTGGCATGTATAACATTAAGCATTCAGGAGATGCATTCTAACAGAAAGCTTTGTTGTGTCAAATTACAAACTTACACAGCACAACTGTAAGGACCTTTTAAATAGTCCTTGAAAAAGCTTCAGTCCAAATGATTACTGCTGAATTTTGCGGTAAGAAGTGCTATTTATTTGCAATAACTGACTAATACATACAGCTTAGGTCCTGCAGGAAACATTCTTTGGTAGCGGCATCTCCAGGAACAATCAGAGCAAGTATTTGGGAAATTCCTGCCTACAGAAACCTGCAGAGCTTTTGCAGGCAAACCTGAGGTCACTTGTCTCTGACTACTCAGCACAGCTGTAAGCTTCAGCTATTCTAAGCCAACAATGGCTGACAAGATTAAAGTCATAGTATTAATACCATTAAGTTATATTTGGTAGGTTACATTAAAATCAAGATTAAACATTAAAAAATAGAAGCATCAAGAAAGCATCTCTATCAAACAACAGTATGCATGTCAGTAATATTATATTCCATCATTAATACCCTCTATAAAAGCTTAATTTTCAAAATATAGTTATATTTAAAAGTATAGTAATAATTAATTGAATCGGTGTTTACCCGGGATCGAAGACACCTGGTGTACGGCAAGTTGCTCCTGAACAGGACTGCAGCATCATTAATCGATAATTCATCTTTTCTAGAATTTCTTGATCAATTGTTTTAGCAATGTTATTGATCTGGTGTGGATCTGCAGTCAAGTTATACACTTCCACAAACACCTGTAGAAGAAAGTTCCCGCACTGTATAAAGTCTTAAATGCTCATTGACATTTATTCATATTATTTGGGAAGACCACTTTATGGCAGCATATAGCCCCAAATGTTATCTTCAGCCACACTGCAGCATCCCCACACATAAGCCATGCTTAGCCATGTGGCTAAGTGGTCAAACACAGGTTGGTGTGTAGGTAAAGCTAAGGTTTTGTGATAGCATAGTATTGTTGGAAAAGGTTTTACTTCCACCTACAGTATTCATCCACTACATGTTTTTTTCTAACACATAAATGGAACCCATCTTGTAAGACCACAGCAAGAGGCCATGACTAAGCTGTCTGTCTTTTCATTAATGATCTCAAAATACACAATTTCATGACCATCACATCACCATTGTGTGCTCATCAGGTACTCCCAGCTGTCACTCAGACAGGAGTCTTGACTACATGTACAAAATATGCTGAATACAAGTATGCCATAACCCTAATACAAGAAAGCTTTTTTGTGTGCGTGCTTTGAGAAGGTTTGTCCGGAGGATTTTAGGGCAGAGTTGTTTTTTTGATACATTCTCTAAACCATTCTGTGGGACAAACACTAGTCAAACATATCTCGGTAATTGAGCTGAGGTTTTGTCTGTGCTAGATACAGTAGGAGGCGTGACTGCAGATGATGTTGATTAAAACTGGCTGGGTTGTGTCTAACTTAGATAAAGATGCATCCAGACAGACTTTGGTTGCAAGCTCTCTTGTAAGGTTCACTGCAAGGTTTTAAAAGCCACATTGCTGCATCTTCTCAATACCATTCATCTTAATTTAGCTGACCCAGATAAGCTGAGTGACCCAGAAATGCCACAGCCATACCTTCTTACTGGAGAAAAAAGTGACACGAAGTGTATTAGCAGATCAACTTTGGAGTCTACTTTTGCAAAGAAAGCTGCACCACTCATTTAACTTCTTCATAAATTGTCAGAAAGTGGAAAAATGAAGGGCAAGGTCTGCTAAACAGCATCTTGGTCTCCTACACAGTCTTTCTTGCTATTTTACTGCAAAAAACATATTGTGGGATTTTCTTCCCTGGTTTAAGTTGTTCCTTGTAGACTACCAGAAAATGTTTTGTGTGATGGCATGATAACTGGGGATACCTGCTGTTTATGCGTTCACTGCACATCTGCGGACAATGCAGTTTATCAGATTTGTGACCCGGTTGCCTCAAACCCAACATGCTCTCTGGAGCAACTGTGTGCAAACGGGCACAAGCCAAGGCCCACCCTGTAACACACCAAGTTTTGTGCACAGAGCAGGTGCTCCTCTAGTGAGATTTGCAGAGTTTCTGAAGGGGAGGGCATTACCTCCCTTATACCCAAACAACTTAAGAGAAAGTTAGAGACCTTTCTCACAGTTGTAACTTAAATACTTGTTTTTCCAGGCAAACAAGTGAGAAATGATCAGCCTGTGGTTTCAGTTCTTCCCAAGGAAAAGAGCTGCAGCTGAACATAAGAACAGCAGAGGTACAGTGTAACAGAAAATATTTGTTGCACAGAAGACACTGCCACATGAAACTGGGGTAGGACAGAGAACTGAACCCAGCCCCAGCACAGCTGCCTGTGAGGCTGTTCGGTGATACCAGAATGCGATAATCATAGTTTTGGCTATTGTCCCTTCCTCGCTCCCCTCCCACCCTTTGTTTTTTTTCTTCCCAGAACCCCAAAGTTTTGGTCAAACGTTCTCAGCAGTAGATGAATACTTCACTGTTTATCCTGCAAGCAATGCTAATCTGCTTCTCGGAGCATTTGATGGAAACCTTGAGAGCAGATAAGGGTGCAGATAGTCGCTCACACAGCTGTGAACAGTTAACATCTGCTAGTCAGGCAGAGACTTACCTCCCGGTCATCAAATTCACAGTACTGCAGATCCCAGGAAGTCGACAGTGTCCTTACACAAGCATATGTGTTGTTATAGGAATCTTCACAGACACAGTCTGGGAAGCAGTGCTGTGAAGTGAGCAGTTAACAAAAACTTCAGAGCAGGAAAAAGATGAACTAGCAATCCTTTTCTTAGAGTCTCTACCAGCTCAAGCCAACTGCAGTTAACCGATGAACACCACAGTCTTAGACTAACACATACAAGTCTCCACAGGGGATTGTAAGCAAAAAGCTCCCCTTTTCTAAATTTGAGACAGCATTGTTAAAGTCACCATGATCCAGTGCATTTTGTCTGGGAAGCTGATGTATGTACACTGAAGAGAACAGCACAACACACTACTGAAGACAACACCAATGGGATGCTTTATTTAAAGCAAACCTTCCTTGATTCAGGAAGTAGCTAGTGACTTAAATAGTCACAAATAAGAATTGTGCGATGGGATCACTGGAAGTTCAGAAGGAACACGATGTTGCTGCCACCCACTTTGCCAAGCCCACCCCTTCCTGCGTGTTTCTCCAGCCCTGAGGCCCTACAGGTTCCCACTGAAAAGCTGACTGTATTCTGCATGGTCATATGGACACATCAGTTCTGCATGGGTGGATGTCTCCCTCCGATTCTTAAATGCTGCGCAGGACCTGCAGAGTTAGCTCCTCCTTATCAAGACACCAGGAGCTTACTTATAGAACCAGGTTAGGCCACAAAGCAAACAGATTTAATTCAGCAGCTATTTTCTAATATTAGCAGATATTGTCTTGCTTACTGTGACTCCAGGTCCTAGGCCAGGACAGGTAGGATCACTGCCATTATACCCTTCTCCTTGGTACTCCACCAAGAAGTCTGATCTCCACGTCACATTTTTGTCTCCTTTCTAGGACAAGAGGTTAACATGACTTAGTATCCACTGCACTGTGAAACAGAAGAAATTATCCATGCCTGGTATAACACTAATGCCACTCACTGCTTACACAGCAGTTTGAGTCATGGTCCCTAATTTGAGTCAGTCTTAAGATAATATTTAGCCTTACATTAGAATGTCGCATGTCACTGGAAGACCAGGATCCACCTCCAAAAATATTAGTACACCTTCTTGTGAGGGTTTAAAGGGCTATCTTCAGTTTATAAAGCATCATGCAGTAATACCACATAGGAGCCACATGACCAGATACTAGGACATTGCAGGCAAGATCCCTGTTTCGAGGCTGTTTCTCTTTGGTTTATATCACACTGCCGCAACAGATGGGAAAAATGCCTTTGGCATAAGAAAAGATAAACAGCTTTAAGAAGAAACTAAGTTTTAAGCTGCTCTATTTGTACCTGCATTTTAAAATACAGAAGGAGAGGGAAGCTTAAAGTTAACATACAGTACCATCACAGGCACATACAGCAAAACAATGAGTTTCACAGTTTTGACTCCATCAGAGTTTAAACTGGACGCCTTTTACCTGCTTCTGTCTGAAGAACAGCTTAAGGTTTGGATACAAGGCTTTAAAAGCAAAGCACTGTTTTAAATCTGGATGATCTCCTACATTTCCAAGTAAGCTGCCTTCAATTTATAGGCTAAATTTAATTACAACTAAAAGGATCAGCTGCAAGCAGCTTTATTTAAATAGGCTTCTGCTCACCTATTGAAAAGGTCAGGTTTACTTTATAAAACCACAGGCATTTTTCCCAGAGTTTCACAGAATCACAGAATGTTCGGGGTTGGAAGGGACCTCTGTGGGTCATCTAGTCCAACCCCCCTGCCAAAGCAGGGTCACCTACAGCAGGCTGCAACACTGGTTCTACTGAAAATTGAGGCAAACTGGAGATTAAAACAAGCAGTCTGCTTTTCTCCTGTGCCTATGCTGAGAATTCCTAAGCAAAAGGGTAGGGAGGACGCAAGGTAGAAACACCACACAGCCTTCAAAACAGGAATTACTGCAAATAGCAGGATTAGGCAACGGATGACACCACTTTCTATTACAAAATGACCACAAAATTGTAGGGCTTATCATAATACATCTGCATTTAAGCAGGATACTTACTTTTTTCAATAAGTTATCAATGTCCTGTGTGAAAATGCCCCCAAGGGAAGAATCTGGGTTATGAGTTAACCTAGTCCATCAAAGGAAGTAGTATTCACTTTGAAGAATAACCCCTGCAATAATTACTGGTTTCTATCCCTGTCCGTCTACTTACCAACAGTGGCAGTAGTGACATCCCATCCATCTGGGTCTTATTCAAGTCATACCCCGCAATATCCAGAATAGTGGGACCCAAATCAATATTTGCAACAAGCATCTGCAGGGTGAGGAAAACTTACTTCAGAAGACCAGAACCTAACAGATGTAATAATAAGACTTCTGTACTTTAAGTTCTTGTAATTTTAGGTACACCTAAACTCTACTTAATTTCCTCGTTATAGGCTAACAGACCCTGTAACACTCACAAGCAATGGCAGGATCTTTGGAAAGTGAGCTTCAAACCTCATTTCTATAGCCCGCAATTACTTAAATGTATTGATTCAAGCAGGAGCACACAGCTTTTTAGAATGAGGTCTTTGCACTTTTTACCACTCCATATATTTAATTTCATTGATACATACATATGCAAGAGGATGAATTATTATCTAAAGCTGATAATTGTGAAACAA
>Ga0181612_131666_pt1 | contig 21462 bp, 7 predicted proteins | sample HoacroProtozoa21_FD_119630 | JGI IMG/M metagenome (GOLD analysis project Ga0181612, IMG submission 119630) | Hoatzin crop microbial communities from Cojedes, Venezuel. Combined Assembly of Gp0051906, Gp0051904, Gp0051908
AGTTATTAAACTATCTCAGCCCACTAGTTTTCTCACTTTTACTCTTCTGATTCTCTCCCCCATCCCACTGGAGGGGAGTAAGTGAGTGGCTGTGTGGTGCTGACCTGCCTACCCTAACCTACAACAGTACACAAACTGAAATAACTCCGTAATTGTAGATGTCCATTGAGTGGTATCATCTCAAAAGTACAGCCTAAACTTAATGCTTCAGCAAATGACAAAGTTTGACTGTGCCAGAATGCTGCATGTTTTTGTTTTGGTCTTTCTGATGAGTGTATCTCTGTGAGCGCTTTGAAAGCTTTGTAGGAGATTTTTTTGAACAGCAGAATATGAACAGAGGCAATTCTCAATTCTATGTCTCTAACCAAATACAAAGCTTTCTGAGATTTAAATGACACATTTTCAAAAAGGCCTAAGCCCAGGCTTTGAAGCCATGTACATAATTTTGTAAGCGCAATCATTTGCACAACAAACTATTACCAGCTATCTGAACTTCAAGACCAGTAACTGACCAGAACTCAATGGCTTTTTTTTAAACCAGCTGCAGGCAATTAATTTGTCATCTTTTTCTGGTGCCAGCTTCTAGCTACTCATTTATACAAGTCTAATTACCTGAAGCCAATTTCTGAAAATTTGCTCCTGAAAACATAGGGTCCTGATTCTTCAAAAGAAACCAATCCAAAATTGCAACTATGTTATCAAAGCCTCACTGGGATTATGACAGAAACTACAGACAATCTTATTGGCATGTAATTGTTTCAAAATTACGTTTTTCTAATTGAAGTGATCCAGCATTCCTCCCCCACCCCCATTTTGATCATCCTGCCCATCATTTTTAGAGTAAAAGAAATATATCATAATGTAAAAATTGAAAGGCAGAGGTTAAATGGGGAAAGAAGAGCATTCTAGAATGCTGTTTGTGCAAAGGATGCTTCTGGTTTTAATGTATTTTATACTTGCTATAAAATATAAATACATTTCCTTAGTATTCATGACTGACTTAATTCTTTTATTTTCTTTAGGATAGAAAGTAGGGATCTATCGTAATTTAAAATGGCTGATTTATATCCTATCCTTTTGTAAACGCTGCCTTTTCTTGCATGTACAGAGCAAGGATAACAGACTAGCATACCAAAGGTAAAACCAGAGTATTTATTACAAATTTTCCCCACCTTAATGGTTCACTCTGTAGTACATGCTACAATAAATGAACACAGCAGGATTATGTAAGGACACTGAGAGATTTAACAATAGATTTCCTTGCTGCTGTTTTATTCTTAGATTTCAAAAGTTGCAAGTGGTACCATGAAAAGTCTCCCCATAAAAGATGGCATTTGAGAATGCTGTTGTTTATATTTGTTGAAGAGTTCCAATTGACTAATATATTTTCAAGTAAAAAAAAAATTTTTCCTCCGACTGCCTGATGGGTAACCTCAGTCTGGAAGTTGTGCATCAATCTGTGTATTGCTAGTAACTGGCACAAAAAGAAATCTCAGATTATTCACTGAAATATTTACTGACTCTGCTTTAAAAGGTGAAAGACAAAATAGAAACCTGTTTTATCGAATATAAGACGTAAACTTAAGTACTGAAAATACTCAGGGAGCGCACCTGATAAGTAAGTGGATGCCATTTTTGTACTTACTTTTCAAAGTCAAATCAAATGTTAAGAATTCTTTTAATAGCCCTTATAGTGCATTACATATTTTTAAATGTCAAGCCACTGAAACTGATAAAACATATATTTTTAAATAAGCATAATTTTATAAATTCTTAACACTGATCATAGGTGTGATATTTATTTTATTTTTATAACTTGGGCTTTAGTACCCTACCTCTTAGTTTAGTTAAGGTAAACACTGACTTTACTATTAAGAGTGTTGTCTGAATATGGCCTGCTCGTTCAGTTATTAATTTCTATATTTTTTCGTGGTATCAAACTCATTAAATGAGTTTTTCAATGCTGATATTTAAACTAACGCTAGCAGAAATAAATATTTATTAGCTTCTGAATTTGACTTGTAAAAGCATTGCTAATCCTGTGTGATAACAGTTTAAAAAATCTTTTTAAAAGACACTGAGCCTTTCTCTTCTTTTGAGTACTGTAAAGAACCTATCAAGGAAAAATATAAAATGAAGATTAAAAGGTATGTGCAATCTTTGATGGGTCTGTTTACAACATTTCTTTGCCTTTCCATGCCTTGCTACAATCCACTCACTGAGTATTCCCTTGTGGGTTGAGGAGAGATCATAGTATCACCAAATTCACAGTTTAAGATATTTTTAATATTCTGCTGAGTCTTATACTCAACCTGGACTAAAAATTCCTGTTAGTCTTTGGCATATAATGTCATCTTTCCCTCTTCCCCAAGATATAAAGAACCTACCTTCTCATATACAAATATATCACAGAATTTTCATTAATGATTTATAGGTATTGAAAGCTATCTGGTTTTCAATTTTTTTTTCAGCAAATAGTCTGAAACACTAGTTGCTTTATAGGCTAATGAACGTGTCAGTTTTCATTCATTACTAAATTGCATCATAACTGTTCCTATTTGCCAATGCCATTGTGATTACTGGGATAATATTTTTCCATTTCTAGTTAACTGGAATAACCATTGTGGTATATAACTGATTTTGTTGGTGGTGAAAAATAACTCATGTGCTGTATTTTTTGCAGCAGAAGCCACCTCTAGGGAAGCTAACAGGGAAGCATTCTTCATCAAAAGGGCTGCCTTATAGCTCAGCCAATTACCTCACCCAGTGTTCACTGGGTCTGTTACACTCACGGAGACCTGCTCTTGGAGCAGATCTTCTAGACCTTGGAAAGGCCACAGAGCTGGACAACACAGATACAAAGCACTTTACAGGAGACTTCTTTGTCCTGTGAGTGGTCCTTAAAGTGTGATAGAAACTGTTTCTCACCTTTCGGATATGATCCCAGCTTGCTATTTCGTAAACTGAATGATGTCCTGCTTAGTCCAATGACGGTCACATTCCCTCACCCCTTCCTCTCATTTACCCTTTTCTTGTAGTGCTCCATTTCATTTTAGTATTTGGAAACTACCGCCAAGATTCAACAGAGAACTTTGATCTTGAACTTCTCATCGAAACTAAGAGCCAAAAGCACTGTTTTGAGCCTAAATACTTCGTTGCATCTGAGTCACAGATTCAAACATGCTCAGATACGTTCAATAGCATTGTCATACTTCACCATGCACATAACTGGCCTTTTTACCATACTTATCAATCTAAGCATTCTCAAAAGCCCAATTCTAAATCTAGCGACCAATGGTAGCTTCAACCAATTCATTTTCCGTGTTGTTATATGCATGCCTACAGCTTAATCACATGAGTGCACAGGACTGTTTTTTTGAATGCTGTCATACAAACGTAGAGAAGTTTGTGGCACAGTACTGTGAAGTGACAAGGTGTATTTAAAATGAAATCAGAGATGGCTCTAAAAATAAATTTTATATAAAAATAAGAAGCTATTTGCAGGGAAAAGAACAAATGACAGACTGTGTGGCAATGGGAGACATTACCTTTTCATTCCTGCAGTTGTTTAGACCCATGTTATTCATGGAGGGCAATTTTCCATCAACACCATGCGGCTGCTGTTGCTGCTGCTGCTCCCTTTGGATCTGCTCTCTCATTTTTCGAGCCTCTTGAATGGCTTTCATTACTGTGTCCTGGTCCCCAAACAGGGCAGGTGAATTAAGACTGGAAAGGATATCTATAAACAGAGAACACACTCTATTTAGGTAATTATCCAAATTAGAATCCGAGGTAAGCACTCAGCACTCATACTGTTAGAGCTGCACCCAGTTAACATCTGCAAAAGGAGGAGGAGTGGCAATTGTTGTCTGCTTGATGGCTGAATTAATTTATAGAAGTGATTGATAAGTCTGTGCACTTCTTTTGCTGTTATAAATACAACCACTGAAGTCTTGGCATAGCCTGATATGGAGGTATCTGAGCATACTCATGGACTCAAAGTTCAAAGTTAAATATGTGTTTGAGATAACAGTATTCTGAAGCTTAAGTGGGAAGCCTTTGAAGTATTAATAATAATTAATACAATTAACAATGAAGGAGAAAGATATCTTGTTTACTTGACCATGAAAGTCGATGCCAATTTTTAGAATTTCTTTATTTAGAAAACCATCAGTCCAAACATTTAGCTTTCAATTTCAGAAAGAGCACCCACAGTTACTTTTGGAGGTCAGAGCTTGTTATTACCTTACCATGAGTATAAAGCTCTAAATCAGTGGAGAAAAAATTGTTTGCTTTCTATCACTTTGGACAGCAGAAGAAACTTCTAAACATGCATCAAACTCACACAAAACATTTCTGTTGCATCTTAAAATACATGCTAGAGGTAAAGATGAATAACCCAAATACAGTTTCTGATTTGAGACCAAAAGACAGCAATTATTTGGTGACTGGTGGTTTTGTGTTGCTGTGATAAAGCTTTAACTTCATCCACCTGTTCGTGCAAGGGACTATCCTCTGTACTGCACACGGACAGATTTGTGTATATATGTTCTAGATCGGAAATTTTAAGCAAAGTTTGTGCATGAGCTGTGCTTGTGCCTAACAAGCAAATGTATTTTACAAAAGCTCTGAATTTGTTAGATTTGTGTACGTACTAACAGTCCACTATAAAAAACCCTGCAAAATCCCAAACAAAACCAAACAGGCTAAGACTTGGAATTCTCCTTCAAAGATAAATTTCATATTCTTTTGACTTCATTGAAGTTCAGCTGAGTAAAATATAGCAAACTCAACCTCAAAGGACCCTGAATTCTTTTAAAATAAAAAAGGTTATGATCGAGGGTTTCTCACGCTTTATCCTGGGAACTAAACACTTAATACTGTGGTCTAGACAAGAAGAGATGCAAACTGTGATGTTTTAGATGGAACTGCAATGTCTTCTGTCTGAATGACAGCTGGGAACCCTATTTGCATGACTTTTAATGAGACTTAGACTCCCAATCACCTAAATTTATTGTAAAAATGAAGCAAAATCTCCTACGTTGCTTGCCGATTTTTGACAATGCTTCCCCGGCTTCTTTTATACTTCAGGATCAAGAAGAAAAGTTTTTATAACTTTACGTGAAAAATATTCACACCTTCTCTAGCCATTTCTCTCAAATGGTCTATGACTTCAAACTGATATGGCACTGTCTAATGTTAGATAGTGCAGGAATAGCTGGAAATAAATTGACAGATAGACTAGCTAGCTAGTTGCAGAAAGTATCTTTCAGAGACCATGATATTCCCAAGTGCTTTGAGAATGGAATAAGTCATACTTTTTATATATTTAATGTATGTATGTATGTATCTGTTCATTATTCATAAGTGTTTCTATATATTTTACAAGTACACTTGAGCTACAGATTGTGAATAAGTGGTCTGTAGTAAGTATTTAGTCACTATTAAAATTTACTATTTGATCTTTAGGGCTGATCATCTACATTTTACAGCTCGATTCTGTTTCTTGACTGGTTAAGGTAGTCTTCATACATAGTTTTCTGACCAATTTTGTTTCATTACTTAATAAGCATTATTTCTCAATTCAAGAATCGTGAACACAGGTCAAAAATTCCCTATTTGCAACCATATGAATTAACAAAATCTTGACAGATAAGTGAGCGAATGATAAAAACATGAACAAATAATAAAATTAACTGGTTGGACTGAATGCTTTCTGTCCCTATTAAAAAAATAATTAATATATTCAGTGTATGGTCCTGGTAAGATGAACTTAATACTCAGAATGCAGAGGATTAGATTTCTTTTAGAATGCTGTTCTGGGTAAAACTAACCGTATATTTGGACTAAATAGCTGAAAACCACGTTTGGAGTTACCTTCTTGCCTGGCTTCTGGTTTACTGTAAACCATGGAGATACTGAATGTTCCCTGACTCTCATTCAACAAAGTGCTTGAAAACTTGTTTATTTTAAGGTATGCTACACTGTTGCATTGCATGTACACTAATCACATGAGCCATTATCTGTGTATGTCTCGTATCTAGTCGGGCTCTATGTGCATGGAAAGATATTTTTTTGTTTGTTTAATCTAGAGGTCAAAATTCAAATTTAACTTTGAATGTATACTACCCACTTGATGTCTTTGGGAAAGATACTAATGCAAACCTTCTTCGCACATTTTATATATGCATCTCTATTTACTAATGTGTATATATTTGTATGTATGTATAGTGCTTACATTATATAATTATTTGTTGTATTTCTTGTAGATGCATATCACCGCTGCATGATTTTGGTTACTTTTGTAAAACCTTGGCATTTAAGAGCTCTCTGAAAATCTTTCCTGCAGTTTTTTCCCCCATTTTAAACAGAAACATAGTCCCAAATATCTACTTAATTCAGAAGTAAGTGTGCTCAAGCTGAGATTTCATGCAGAAAAATTGCCAGCTTTCTCCTTTATCCAGGGCAGATTAGTTACCTAAAGAGGATCCTCTTCCCAGAGATCCACCAAGCGGGCTGGGGATGCCACTCTTGTTCGTCACTGTCACTGGACTGCTTTTACTAGCTGGGAAGAGGTTCTGTGTTGGAGATGTTGGGGATTTGACAGGTTCAGCTGTTTTGGGTCGGGCTGAAAGATTCAGTGGCTGGGCTGCTTCATCCTACAAGAGTTTAATGTAAATAATGATTAGGAAAAGACAAATGAACACATTATTTTGCAAGCAGCAGTTACTTTACACCTCAAAGACAATACTACATTCTCCAGCAATAATAACAAAAGAAGCTAATTATCTGCCTCCTTTAAGATTAAACGAAAGGAAACCTCATTAGTTTCTCTGTGTTATGCTTCTATTTACATTAACTATGTGGCTGGATCGTTCTTTTTGCCAAATTAAAATTTGAATTAGCTCACATTACAGCTTAATTTCCTAATGTGTTTTCAGAGATCTAAATTAACCTAGGGCATTTACAAAGCATTATTTAAAATTTGCAGCAGCTCAGTAATGCTTTTGCATTGCTGCTATTTGAAAAGTTCCTGGCACTATAAAAATAAGTTATGTAGCTTATTTTTAAATGTATTAGAAACTAAGGAATCAGAAGTACTTCTATGAAAGAATCATCTGGAAACCCTGACAGTTCTTTGGCCCACATTTAATGCTGCTGCTAGTTTATACATTCCATGCATCTTATTCTGAGTGCATGTTTTGTTTAGTAAAATAATCTATGCTCTTCCCCCATAATAGAAGATAAGAATTTCACTGAATTAAAATTCCTTGACTTACTACAGGAATGAATGTGTACTATATGCATTTCAAAAAATATTTTATTTTCTACTGTTTGATTTTGTATATTTTAAAATATTTCATTATTCAAATGTCATGTATTTTTGACAGATTTGTGTAAAATCAGGTTTTCTTCACAGAAATGCTCTTCTGCTTCTTGTTTGATAATTCTGTAATTATTTCTGTATTCTGTAGTTATTTCTTATTTCTTCAAGTTTTAGTGTATATGTATGTTTAATTGCATAAAGACAATGAATATTTTTTAAGGATATGTAAATCTAGGATCAGCACTTTTGTATCTTTTGATACTTTTCATATGCAATTATGGAAGAAATTCCCTGTGACATATATCTTGTTTCAGTGCTATAGGAGAATAAGTCCATGTGAGAAATATCATAACTTTTGGAAGAAGACTCATGCAAGCAATTAATTTCTTTGATCAGGGTAGATATTCACAATGTAACCTTCTTCCCATTCTTTGAGCTTGTTGCTTTTGCTTCATATGTTAAGCAAGACAGAACATTTGGAAATTGTGAAACAGTGATTTTCTGTAATTAAAGAGCCCAGTAAGACAGATCTCTCATTTAAAATATGCCCAAAGCAGAATTAAGCTGGATATAAGAGAATATCGTCCATATCTTAAAACACTGCACTGATCACTTCAAAGCTTAGAAATATATGTCAGAATACAATAATACACTACATTATGTCATCTTTTCCATTCTCCTTACTGTCAAGCGGTGATTTAGCAAAGTACATCTGATCATCCACAATGCATTAAACAGCAAAATGTAACAAACAGGTATTTTTAATGCCATCATATCTCCAGTTATAAACTGTTTCCATAAAACTGCATGACATTTTTATTCTTCCTGACCTTGCAGTGTGCACAGAAGTCCACACCTGTTCAGAGTCCAAGTAAAAGCAGAAGCACGAATGTATTAGGAACACAGACCATTCTTGTGCTTTGTGTCCACGTTTACATGCAAGCTGTTTCCTTGCACAGATACAAAGCGGCTTCAATAAATTTCTGTGAGAGTTCAGAGCCCCTTTCAGACTATGAAGTTTGCCAGACTAGGTACTGTGAGCATGTACACATAGGAATCTACGTTACCATGTTCAATTTCTAAATAATTTTCTGCCTAAGACTGATACGATCATGTGAAAAAAACTCTAAACACTGACAGAACCTGTTTGTTTGTACTTCATAGACAGCATTCTCATTTCTTTGAGGCAACCAAAAAGCTGGAAAACATTCTGGTCACTGACTGAAAAAAACCCCTATCGTTACTTTTGGAAAGATCTGACTCCTGTAAAAAAATTCCATTAGTTCTATAAATAATGCATGTATTATATACAAACAACTGTTTAAAACAGAAAATATAGGGGATTTGTTAAGCAATGCATGACCATCAAAACTGTCCTGTCTTATAAAGGTCACAATTCACAAAGACAGCATATAGGTACTAGTTTATTAGAGTGCCTTTATACTAATAATTTCTTCATTAGCCATTGGTATTTGTCCACACAAAGCACTTGTAGTTCACCTTTAATATTTTCAATGCAACAGTGTGCTTAATAAAAATAAGAATAAAAAGGCTTCTTTTTTATTAACATATATTTCAGTCTATTCGAGTTATATTATGTAGGGAAACCCCCAAGAATTTGCATGTGGTCAATTCTGTAACAGGACTCAGCTGGCCACAAAGCTGGAACAGTATTGGCTTTGATTCAAGGAGATATGTGCTTGAATTTAACCAGGGAAAATTTTACTTATATAGTAAAGGTTTGGTTTGGTGTAGATCCATTTGGCTCACTCACGAAATTACTTTTTCACATTAAAGTAGTCACTAGTATATTCTCAATACCATAAATCACTGGTGTTAGGTATCACTATACTACGGCAACTTCGCTGAAACAGTTGGGCTTTGCTTTTGGTGGCTTCTGTATTGACCATAACAAACTCTACATATGTGGTAAATTTCACTGACTGCTCTCAAGCCTGGCATTGGATTACAAGAGGTAAAATATTAGACTAATACACATCTACAGTTAAGTAAAGTGAATGCTTTGTTAAATAAATGTTAGATCTGGCCATAATGGAACAGTTTTTATTTATTAGTACTCTCAACCTAGCAAAAAAGTGTCATGGAAATTTATCAGCCCAGACAGAAATATCTACTCACCCACACTTTACCATGATGATTGATGATAATGAAAAAACAAATTATGTTTTACACTCATGTCAAAAAATTAAAAAAAAACCAAACCCTCACCTCAAGCGAGTAAAATCATCCCAGGCTGATTTGAGGCTCAGGACTGCGTGCCTGTAAGGTGTTAGCAACTAGCAAAAAAACACACTCTCTCTCTCTTCACAAAGTCACTCTATGCCTTCTTTAGGTCTATTTTAATAGTTCTGCATTTATAGCGCTATCATTCAAATTGGTAAAACATCTGAATGTTGGTGGGTTTTTACAGTTTGAGGTAAATTGTTTCTCAGAACAACCACAGGAGAACACAGCCAGTTCCACCCAAAGGTACGAGCTGCGGCAGAGATTTCAAGGGGTGCATGATGTTCATTTCAAGCTGCTGGCAAATGCCATGTTGTAGCTGCCTGGTTCCAAGCAAGTGAGAATAAGCAGGCACAAACGTTCAGCAATGGCGCAAAACCAGCAAGGAGCAGCCCGGTTGTCAGCAGCCGTGTGAAATCAGCAGAAGTCAAATCAATCTGCAGTGACACAATGTTTTCCCCGGAGTCCTGACTTATATCTTGGTTTTCTGTGAGGCTACTTCAAAAATTGTAGAATAAGTACAGCTAGAGAATTGTAAAATAATTAGAAGATCTACAGTTTCTCTCGTGCCCTAACAATACAAGCTGGTACCATATTTTAAGATACTCAAAAGTTCAGTCTGAAACAATTCATGAAATGGATGCCATTTATGCACATTACTAAATTACAAACTGGAATCTTGAATATATCACATTTTACTGATGAATCTGTTGTGCTGTCTGTGGTAGGAAGAGGGACTCCTGATATTTTTGGAACAAGAAGTGAATACTTTCTCATCCTTTCTCTGTGCTGATAATACAGCACTAAAACTGAACATTTCGTTTGAATATTGAAGAACTTTCATGTGGTTCAACTTCCAACTGTAAAACAATTAAATAGAATAGAAATTTAATTTCACTGCCCTTTCCAGACACCGAATTTTTTCTTTACTGAAAAATACCTTAACTTGAGTTACCGGGCTGGTCCCTCGCTTCTCATTTTTCATCCCAGTGGGTGAGAGTGCCCCTGTCGTATTTGGTGGCTGTGGAGTAGATGGCATTTTGGCTCCAGGAGAAACTTGCATGCTTGCCAGCTGAGCTGCATACAGTTGCTGGAAGACAAGAAGATATACAATGTACTCCTGCAATATTCCTGAAAAAGAAGCTGTAAATGTACATAATATTTATTGCTCTGCTATTTCTTCTCTTAAAGGAATTATTGATTTTTTTCAGCACTTTATTGTTTGTGTCTTTTCCCTTCTTGTTATTTTCAAAAAGAAAAAAAAAAGAAGACTGGAAAAATCCAGCACACCAATATCTTTTCTCTTAATTTGACTTTTAAGTAATTTTTTTTTCTTCTTGCTGATGATGGTCATGGTAAAGAGCAAAATTTTGTAATGTGTTCAAATATTAACCAAATAAATGGCAAAATTATAAGGCTGGTTATGAAAAATAAGTATAAAGTCCTGTCAAAACCAACCATGCTTCTGGTCCTTCTGTTGCTACCCAGATATTACCCACCAACTCCAGAACCTGTACTGGGAGCTTACATAGGAATCATTTGCTACCAAAAGGCAATGTTGCATCTTCTCTAGTGAGCAAGGAAAGGTAAAACAGGCAAGAGGGCATGTCTCCATCTCAGTGTAGAGTGATTTTTATAATTTCTATAAATGCTAATAAGAATGTAGGACTTAAAAATTCCTGTAAATAGTGATGAAAATACAAAAACATCCTCATGAAATTTTTCAAAAAGTTCAACTGAAACGTAATAAAAGACTTGTAGATTAAAATAAACTATTCCTACCAATCTAAAGTATTTACTGAACAAAAACAAATAGGTTTAATTTCCTTCCAGTGACCATATTTAAACCCTCACCTTGAATTAGCATCAGCAATAATTCTTCCACCATAAACAGGGAAGATCCTAATCCCTCTTCTACACATAAATCTATATAAACTTTGCCTTATTAGTGAGAAAAAAGCCAGGTGGTTTGTATGTAATTTCCAACATTACTATCATTCAGATGGACAAATAAAAAAAATTACAGTAATCAAAAGCAGACCTTTCAGCACATGTAATTAAATGAAAGCTTAATAAAGAATAATTGCAAGAGCCAGATGTGCTTATGTCATAATTGTTGCTTTCTTTGGAACAATTTTTCTAATATAACAAGCCTCCACAGAAATGAAAGTTACACAATACTGTAAGCTCAGTGACTCAGTGGCTAGACCAACACGTGAAGGAGGGGCAGAGTCAGAACTCTGGGTGACAAATGAAAACTCCTGTTTGTTTGTTTGTTGCTTGTATCCCCTTTTCAATAGCACACAGAGGCTATGAAATGATAACTGATTAATATTTTGAAATCAACGGTGTTTAAATATTTTGGCTAAGGTGCTATTTTTTCCTGTGCTAGAAAACTAGAGAAATTGAAAAATTTCCCAGCTTTCAGTGATGTCCTGAAGAATGAAAATGAAGCGTTGGATAAAGTAGTCAATGGGGTTTTTTCCTCTACTACTGGGATCTTATCCCTTTTGTCGAATTCTTGAGGTCAATCTATGCTTGCTCAATAGGATGCTTTACTTATATGAGAGAAAGAAGCACATTTCACAAAATTCCAAAAGTCAGGAACTGTACTATGAAAGAGTTGATACAATAAACTTGAAGACAATTTAAAGACAAAGACAAAACCCAAACATTATAACGGCTTTCTCAGTGTTCTGTACTTTGTCTACTAAAATACTTTTCCTTTTTTATTTTTTTAATTAGCAACCTATTTAATGTCTACTTCAGCTGTCTGGGGGAGATGACTTAGAAGTTACTAAAAGTAGACTTAAACCTTAGTAATTAATGTAGAGAGTATTGCACTTTCAAGCAGGAAAGGAATTCTGTGTAAAAGCAAATCTAGGTTCATCAACTAAAGTTCAAAATAATTTCCTTCTCCCTTCTCAGATAAGCCATCAGGGCAAAAAAAAGTGGGGTATGAGTTATTCTTTCTACAAAATTCAGTCTTTCTTAGAGGATAAAAGTCAACAGTCAATGGTGGTGAGCAGCATAGTGCGGAGGGTTGACCCAAGCTGGCTGCCGTTCGCCCACCCAGCTGCTTTCTGCCTCCTCCTCCTCAACAGGACAGGGGAGAAAATACGACAGAAATGCTCATGGGTTGAGATAAAGACAGGGACATCACTTACCAGTTACCATTATGGGCAAAACAGGTTTGGCTTGTGGAAAATTCATTTCATTTATTGCCAATTACAACAGAGTTGATGGTGAGAAACACAGACAAATCTAAAATCCCTCATCCCTGCCATTTTACCAGGCCTAGATTCACTCCTTCACTGCTGACTCCTCCACCTCTTCGCCCTCCATCCTGGCTGCTGGCAGGGTTGTTCCTCACGCCCTGGCCCTCGCTCCCCGCTGCCCTTTCTGGAGAACATTTTGACGGCGGCCCCGCGGCCAGGATGGACCCTGCCCTGTGGTGGGGCTGCTGAGGGACCGGCTGGGGCCAGCACCGGCAGCCTCCAGCCGTCTCGCCTCTCCTCTCCTCTCCATGGCCGCCCCGCAGACCCCCCGCTGCCAGCACCCGGGCACCGACACCGAGCATGCACAGCAACCACAGCTTGTAGCTCAGTTAGCCATGATGGGCAAGCAAAGGCGTGCTGCAGACTGGGAAGCTGCGTAACTTCTTTTAAATATCAGTTTTTATGAGGAACTAGCCAGTCCGGAAAAATATGTGCATGCCACCGTCGCAGGGAAAAAATGGATTTTTTTACAAATACCACTGTTGTGGCTCGAAAGTGCAATTTAGGACATCACATTGAGATGGTCAGGTTGTGAAGCTTTTATTTGCAAGATTAAGGAGGGGGAAAAAAACTGCAAACATTGAATGAATGTTGTGAGTTAGCTTTTGATGCTCAAAAGCAAAAGTTTCAATGGATTTTTTCAACTGAAATTCTAACCTACCGATCACTGAGTAGTGACTAAAAAAATTAACCTACCTCAAACACTGAAACATATCTTCCTTTCCGTATATGTCTAGCACATAAAAAGAAGAGCATTTCATAACACTTAAGCCAACCACCGACTCAGAAGGCTCTTGATTACAAACTAGACATTCAAAAGCGTCAAGTATTCATGATTGTTTTAAGAAGCCTTAAAAATATACAGCCTGGTTTTTATTTTTTTAAAAGGTCACTAAGTTAGATTCTTACAATCCGGTTCCCAGCATCCAAATATAAGTAGTGATGGTTCTGAGTTACTGAATGCTCCTGCGTGGTTACCTATTGCGAAAACCAGCTCACTTAAGGTTAGTGAGCAAAGATGTAGTTTTACAATTTTCAGAACCAGGTTTCTTCTAATGCTGTGATCTGACACTAAAGAGTCGGATTTTGAAATGCCACAAAGTCTCACTGAAAGCAACGGCAAGTGAAGTCTCACATTTAAGCACCTCTGAACATACAGGCTCATGGACTTAAGCAATTGCTACTGAAACTCTATTCCAGCTGTAATCAACTAAAAATCTGAGGTAAATTTATGAATGTTGGAGGTCCCTATGAGTCTGAATGTTGTTCATCTACCTAAAAAAAAATTACAGACAAGTGGGAAAGTGCTGTACTGAGCACATGTACAGCACAACACAAGTACATACAGTTTTTTTTTTACCTGGAAACAGCAGAATTCATACTAAGCCTTAGAGCTACCATCCAAGAAGAACCGAATAACTAACAAAAATAATAATCTGGGGGTGGTGGTATTTTCTGCTTCAGAAATAGTCTATGGCATTTGATGAATTATTTCCATTTCACTCTTGTTATAAAAAAGTATCATTCACGATCTAAAATATGTTGAAAAAAACTATGAACCAATAATAGAGCACCTTGAGTGATCCAAATGTTAAAACCTTTCTTAATACCATTTAAGTTTCACAATGCCTTTGCAAGATACTTTCGCGACACACAAGGATAACCGCCTTCGCTGCCAGTGTTTATTCATGCCTTGCCAGAAGAAAAAGGTGTTAGGCTTACACTTCCCTCTCACAGGTTTCAACATTTTTTCAACAGTTTTTCAACTAGTTCTTGCAACTAGTTTTCAATAATCGAAAGTCTTTCATTAGCTCAGGTCCCTTTCCCGTATGACTTTTCACTTGCACATAGGCCTGTGACATTCCCAGACCCGTGCTCTGCCGAAGGACACTGAGCACAGCGAATGAGCCCAGAGCAAAGCTTTCCATGCACCAGATGTCTCCTTTTTTTTACAGCAGGAATACTGATCCATACCTTTTAGGCTGCAGCATCTGTGTCTACACGAATGAATAAAGGTGAAGAATTTTGAGAATTGAATGTTACAGAAGTAACACATGGCGAGGAAAGTAGAACGACCCTTAAATCAACACAGTTAAGGGAGATTTGCACTGACAACAACTTGTTAACTTTGTGACAGGCTGTTGTACCACCTATAAGAGAATTATGATAATCATAACCTTCTTACCAGTGGCTTGTCAGTGACAGGCCTTATGGAAGAAGTTTGTTTAGAGAAGATATTTCAATAAAAAGAAAGCAATCAACTGCTGCATAGGAGAGAGTCAATTTCTTAAGATATACAAGTCCAGAGAGGAAACGGAGAGAGCAGTTGCACTTGTGTATGTGAGAACAAAAAGGCAATGGCTAGAGACATTTCAACTGGCTGTGTTGATGAGGGAGGATTTGGTCACAGCAGTGGGGATATAATTCAGACGTTGTTCTTTGCAGCAGAATTCTGAAGAAACTACAGCAAAACCATATGTGAAAGATGGAGATAAGAAAGAGAGTGGTTGCTATAGTCAACGTAGCAGATAATCAAAGTGCAGGTGATGAGGGCTGACCTAGCATGATGAATTGCAATGGATGTACTTGGAAGATGCCCCACAAAGAGATTCAGCAGGAGGTAGCTTGGTTCAAGGAGAAAGAAAGGATCTGTTCTATAAACACTTATCCTTTTTTGTTTATTTTACTAAAAGATTTGTGACCAAAATGAAAAGACATTCTCCTCTTTCTGTATTTGTAAATTATTTCTCCAAAGGTGCTAGAAATTATTGGGTTTTTCTCAGAAACAAATGCTGAAATTTATGGACCCTGATTAATTCTAAAGTCTTTCATTACTAAAAATGCAAGTCCTGTTAGATCTTCAACAAATACATTTGCTACAGTAAATGAAACTGAACAATGAAACTACTGAGAATCAAGTGAGAATCCTTATTTGTCAGCATTTTAAATGAATTGTGGAAAGCTGAAATATCTTATTTATAGAGATGAAAGTTCAGCTATTTAGACAATGAGTAATTTGGTTTCTAAAGATGAAAAACTCTAAGGAGTGACTGCAAGTGCTGTTGAAATTCTGCACTACAAGAGGTAATGCAGTTATTTTTTTCCATAGTATATTTAGTACGTAGTGTTGCAAAGCTATTAATTCCAGAATTTTCCTTCCAAGTATATAACATGCAATAATAATACTTAGAACTGTCTGATCACAAAGGATTTTTACAAGCTCACCAAAACCAGCAGTATCTTTACTATTTCCAGTGCACATTTCTGAAAAGAAGCTACCCAAAACTAAAAATCCCACCTTCAGTGGGACTGCTTATTTTTTACTATTGGTGTAGGGATGCTTAAAATAAGCTTGATGTCAAACCCATTAAAGGAAACAGAGTCTCTATTTGAAAGAGTTTCTCTTCTGTTTGGAGGAAGAATGGATGAGTGTTCAAACCCACAGTTCAAGTGTCATAGATAATAACTATGGAAATAAAGGTTAAGTGCTGACCTGAGGCCGATGTCACTAGTATAGCCTTCAGCTGTTCAGGCAAGGTAACCTTTTAAAAAAGCAGTGCAGAAGTATAAATACCCTACTCAAAAATTTCACATACATCTTAATCTAAGTGCAAGAACTGTTTTCTAAAGTAATGTCAATTGTATTTATTCCTTCCTATTTTTGTATATAAATGTCTTTTTATGTTTTGGCATGTCTTCTGCACCAAATACATTCAGTGACTAACACTGCAGTTGAGACCTCTACTATAGCACCAAGGTAAGAAACGTGGTTATTGGTACTTGGTATATCTATATTGAAATAAATGAACGTGGTGCTTTTTCTCTTTGTTTTAAGGTAAATTTTATGCAGATCCTTAGAGTGAGAGGTATGTTAACAGAAAACAACATCCAGAAACACAAGACAGCGTAAGTAACTCAGCAGCGGCTTAACTATGTGACAAACCCAGGGGCAACTTGAAGGCAGCTACTGCCTGTGGAGTCTGCCAAGAAGCCATATGCCATCACCAGAAAAACACCTTCCACATCTCAGCATCTGTGTCCTAGCAGTGCTCTCCCCACAAAAGGAAATGAAGGAGGAGGAGAAAGAGAAGGAAAGGTGCATATAAAATTGTTAAAGGAAATGTACATCCACATTAAAGCAACCCTTATTTGAATTTAAAAATCTAAAACTTGGAAAAATCAAAGCTTTTGCTGATGAGAACAAGATCCCTTCAAATTAATAGCGAGAATATTTTGTGCTAAAAGTGTATGTTTTCTTTTGTTTTACAACATATTTGTGCAGGTCCTACCTGTTAAAACAGTGTATTTTATAGATCTGTTTTGATGAAATTTGGATGCCTCAGTAGCATTTTCTCAGTTTGTTCCAAGAAAAATATTAACAAATCAAAATAACCTGAGTTTTACACTTCTGCTAGTACTGTGGGCCAGACCCTCCTCTTATTTTCGTGTATGCCACCACACAGATAATAGTATCTTACTATTTAAGAACCAACAAGTATGCAACATCAACTTAACTCACAGGTTTATGCTAAGTAACTGATAACTATTTGGCTTTACATGGGTAGATCTGAAATGGCATTGATCAAATACAGCTACATGAAGTTGGAGTAACAATTAGGGAAAAAATTGTTTAGTTTACAAATATAACAAATAATAAGTAACAAAATATGGCAAATACTTCTTTTTCTCTATAGAATCTAACAGAATATGGCAAATACTTCTTTTTCTCTATAGAATCTAAGTATCATAATATATGTACATGGTTTCCTTTTAACAGCATCATTCCTTTCTTTCCACTGTTTGTACATGCCTAACCCATGCATAGTGGACATAACATTCTGATTTTAAACAACCATAAATCACCCTACTGCAGGGTCTGTTCATTGTTACAGAGCATGAATAGCCTCTACTTCTTATAATAATGTAGCAAATACTTTGCAAGGAGGCATTGAGGTGTAACACGAACAGGCAGCTAATGAATTATCATAACTAATGTCATAATAACAAAGATTGTTGCCATGATTATTTATGCACTTACTGGCTAATGTGCTCTCAGATTTATTAAAGCCCAATATGTGCAAACAAACTAACTGTATTTGTGAAAATATAAATAATATATTTTGTAGTCACAGATGGAGTTAGAAGACTTCAGTATTCCCTATATGTTCAGGGGTGCATCTACTGAAAATGTTCTTTCTCAGCCAAAAGAATGATTTTACCATTTACTCATATTCATTCACTTCAGGTTTTTTGAACTAACACCAGTAATTCAGTACCTGTCAGTTGCTACTCTATATATTGTCCAGGGAAATTTTTATGTGTCCCTAAATTCCACTCAATTCCTGTCTCCTAAGGAGATACAAATGCCTGTTTTGCTTCCTTCTCAGGCTGCAAAGTAACAGATAACTAATTTCACCACTGAGTGTCTGCCAGTTCCAACTCCTTTTCCTGACCACAAATTCATGGTACTGGTTTAGAAAAAGAAAAATCACTCTCATCGCTTCTATAGCCCTGCTGTGCATAGTGGCCAACCCATACTGCAAATAAAAGAATCTCTACACATTTCAGATACTGCAGCTTGTATTGTTGTAGTACTGCAGAGTCAAGATCCCCTTATGCAAAATAACAGCTTTATTTTGTTAAAAAGGCCTAACTTTAAGTGGACCATGGAATATTTATGGCTCTCAGTAGTCCTTTGAAAGAGTTATCTTATGTTTTTATGCCGATCATGGGTCAGAGGTTCAAATCAGCACTTCTCTCTGTCACTCCTTATATGTTTAACTACAATTTACAGCTCAGCAAGAGGACTCATAAAACAAAAGTGTCTATTTTACTTCAGCAACTAATTCTAGCTAATCAAAGCTTTCCAGCAAAACAACCCAGCATGAAACTCTGCGTGGAAAATATGCAGAGAGCAAAGCGTTTTGTCAAATAACACATCTCATGATGTAAACACATATGTCTCTTATAGGAAATTTTATCGCTTCCACATTATCGGCACACAAAAGGAGCATTCTTGTCACAGACCTGGTGTGACTGTGGAGCCATCGTCATTGGAAACAAGAGCCTGATTAGGTTCCCACACAGATATGAATAGATTTTCTTTTTTTAGTGTAATGCTGCCTTTCTTATTTCTTAAACAGACTAGTAATTGTGGCTGTAAAAACAGTGAATTGTGTTTGGACGACATTTGTTTCTTCATATTTTTTTTAGCTACCCAATGACACCAATTATCCCATATGGTTGTCCTCTTCTGGAAAGTCTGAGTTAATCCACAGCTGTGAAGAAGAAGACACAACCAGCAGGCTCTAAATCTGGTGGGTCTCTTGTCTGCTAATAAAGTCCACAGTCTGCTGGACAGATGTTAAGAGGATCTGTTAAATAAGTCAGTGACAAAGACCCAAACTTCTGCAGGGGAAAATAATTAGCGAAAACATATCTATTCTTCATAGATTTTCTTTTCTTGCCTCATCTTTTGGAGATGCAAATTTTCATTACTTGATAGAGAATAATCCCGCAGCACATATAATAGGTCCTGTTCAAAATATGAATGGTTTAAATGATCACATTGACATGTGTTCTGAACAGTGATAGATCTTTTTGTCCTTGACTTATTCGTGCACGCTGAGGCTCCTGCACTATTATTTTAAGTTTGGTTTTATTCATCATAGTGTGGGCTTGTATTAGGAAAGCCTGAATAAGTATTGTCAGCTATAAAAAATCTACTTAAATTTTTAATGTAACAGGAAATGTGAACTGAAGATGAAATCATGATTTGATTAATTATTCTTTAAATGTTATTAACCTTGCTTATTCTTGATAAATAAAGGGATTACAGACAATACGTTCTGACCCAAGACTCATGCTGATGTTCTGGGAAAAAAAACCACAAAACAAACAAGCAAAAAAGTGGAATGAGAAGATACCTGCAGCAAGATCCACGTTAGAGATTTACTCCCTCACTCTTCTCTGTCCCCACCTGTTTATCATCATGGCCTGACAGCACAGACGTCCAATCCCAAAGTCTCTATCAGATATAGTCACGTAAACTCAGAGAAATGCTACAGAGCTAAAATATATGCACCAGTGCAATAAAGAACTAACTTGCCTTCAGGCACATATGCATTAAGGTGCTCTTCAGATCATTTCGGCTTCATCTGCACACAGTATTTCTCGTTCTTTTGACCTCATCCTGCTTTAACGTAATGAAGTAGAGATGGCCATCAAAACAGCTCACTCCGCTTTGCTGCCTAAATGCAGGCAACTCTCATGTAGGCATTGTTCCTGCTATTGTACCCCTTTGAAATCAAATGGCTTTGATTTCTTTGAATTATGACAATCATGACAATCTCAGCAACTGCCTGTTCACAACCTGTTTACTGTAAAGCTGTGGGCAAAGCGAAGAAAGAATGCTTAGAGATCAAATAAATTATCAGTCACTGCAAGTAGCTAAGACAATGTATATAATTTGGCACCTGGCAGTTGCCTCTATAATATTGTATTTGTTTCCCTTTAGGAAGCAAAGCCGTTGATTTATTAGTTTTACAGCACCTTGACAAGTTTCCAAGATATAATGTCACCACACCACCCCATGAGGCTGCTGGGCATTTTTAATGAGACAGCATTAAAATTGTGAAAGAAAAGTTTACTCTCTGCAAGAAAATATGAATTTAAAAATGTATGGTAAAATTTTTATACAACTAAAGTTCAGACAGTAAATTAGGTATCTTATATCACCACAGAATATATGTACATTTGGTCTATTGAAATAAAATAACCACTCAGTTCACAAGTGTCAGAGTCCATGATATTTAAATGAGACCTTCCTATTCCTTCCAGTGTGACTGAGTCAAAAACCTGCCCTGTTAAGTGTGGGTGCTGGTCCTAAATCCCACAGAGAGAAAACTATATTTCTGCCATGTCAGCAAAGAACAAAGGGCATGCCGAAAGCTGACCAGGGGAAACAGAGTAGCAGCTATGAAAAAAAAAAAAAATTAAAAATTGAAAGCTTTCTGTAGTGAATATGGAACTTTTGCTTTCTAAAGAGCAATTCCCTTGTGAAGCCACTGACTGGAGGGAGAGGCAAAAATCCTCACTGACTTGGCGGTTGTGTCTCACCTCATTTCACTCTTTCCCCACCACACGCACACACTTTCCAAGCAGACTGAGTGTTGGTCTGCTGAGAATATGATGCTAAGCCACTTTTCCTGTAGAGTTTTTAAACTGGGCCTCTGAGAAAGGGTTTGATACAATTCAATGACTGAAGTAATACCTTTGTCCATCTGAGCATTAAATGGCCCATTGAAATACAGCTTAGTTAGAAAGAATTTCAGTAAATGGTGCTTTCTAATTTTTTTTTTATTATTATTATTCCTCTCCCAACAGATTACAGCCGGGATCTGAAAATGCAGTTCAATCACTTTTGGTTGCCTCTCAGGTCAGGCCTTTAGCCAGTGTTAATTAAATATAACCCCTTTAGAATACTGGAGGTTAAATGAGAGCAACAAACTGGTCGTCTTCAAAATACTACGTCATGCTCTCCAAAAAGCCGTAACCTGTTTGGGAAGGCCCTTATTTAAACACATTGGTCTTAACAACGAAAATTGATGGGGG
>Ga0181612_143093_pt1 | contig 21461 bp, 19 predicted proteins | sample HoacroProtozoa21_FD_119630 | JGI IMG/M metagenome (GOLD analysis project Ga0181612, IMG submission 119630) | Hoatzin crop microbial communities from Cojedes, Venezuel. Combined Assembly of Gp0051906, Gp0051904, Gp0051908
ATATTCTTTTTTCATTATAAACATATTAAACATATGTGCTGAGGTTCGTTGGTGAAGCTTATCAAACTCTTCTAAATATTCTGGATATTTTTCTCCTATTATATCTCTTGTTTTATCTAGCGGCTCAACATACATTGTGTGTTTATAGTGGTCCTATAAATTTTCTATATAATATTTTCTTTTTTGGGGAAGAATTATATCTGCTTCTTCTAATAACTTTTCTGTTTCATCTTGTGAAAGTACTATGTTAAACTTTTCTTCTTCGGTTTTTGGAATATGTTTTGCCATAGTAAAGTATCTTCTATAATGTACTAATCCAACATAATCATTTTTTAGGTTCTTCCATGCCCAATATAAACCTGTTAATTCGCAATAGTTAGGATTTTTTATTGATATATTATCGCCTGTATTGTCCTTGGCAAAAGTCGTTTCATTTTTGTTTGAGTCAGCTCCTACATGTAAAGGCAAATACATTTTATCGCTTGGCATTTGATATTGCTTATGCGTTGCTACTATGACCTTTATATCCTTCATTATTTTTGCCTTTCGTTTTATATTTTACTCTTAATTCAATAAATTTAGTTTCAAATTTATTAAATTAATTATTCTTACTGCTATTTTATGTCATTTCATTTATTTAACTTGTTTTGCTTTTAAAAATTATTCGTTTCTGCACCACTGCCTTCAGTTTTTCCAGTAGTATTTATTATTTTTTTACTTATTTCTTTTACTTTATCAGATGGTTCATAATCTTCATCGGCAAATATTTCATTGTGCAATTTTGTAACGTTTGATTCTAGTGTAGTTGGAACGCCATACCATACATTATTTATTGTTGCTCCTGAAATTGTATATGGCCAGCCCGTATTATCCGATATGTTTATATTAGCTAAAGTTGGTATCATTGAAATTATTGTTCCTGATGAAATATTTGTGCTTACTCTAGGTAATATTTCATTAGCAAGTGATACTAGTTTTGTTACGCTTAAAGTTTTTGCTTTTTTTAGCATCGCTTCCAAAACATCTCTCATTCTTTGTGTACGTTTATAGTCAGCTCCTGCTGTATATCTAATTCTTGCATAAGCTAGAGCTTGCACTCCATCAACTTTTTGTGTGCCAGTCTTTGTAATGTGCGACGATGACACTCCTGTATCTTTTATGATTGCGTCAATATATGAATTAATATATTTTAATTCAGCACTATCAATATCTAACTCAATTCCGCCTAGTGCGTTTATTGCAACAACAACCGCTTCAAAGTTTACTGTCATATATTCTGTTATATTTAAATCAAGATTAGTATTCAATGCTAATAATGTATTTTGAGCTCCTCCATATGAATATGCATGGGTGACTTTGTCTAATCTTTCTGTTCCGTTTTCTTTAATTAACAAATAAGAATCACGATAAACTGAAAACAATTTTACGTCTCCCGTTGATTGATTGATACTTGCAACCATTATGCAATCTGAACGATTTCCAGTACTTTCGTAATCGTCCGTACGCGAATCTATTCCAAGCAATGCGATGTTTCTATATCCTCGCAAATCTTCATCTACTTGTTCATCGATTCCAATTTGATTAGTATCAATTGTTTCGGTTTTCATTTTACCTAATAGCGAACTAATATATCCATACCCAGCTGCAACTACTGCTGCAAGCATTACAATTAAAATTATTAAAATAATTGAAATTGCTTTTATTATTTTATAGCCCCAGCCTCGCTGCTTTTCTTGCTTACGATTTTTTTTACTTCTTTTGTTTTTACTTCCTCTTTCTTCTTCATCATCCGAATCAATCTTTCTCTTTTTACGAGAATACTCTCTTTCGTCTAATTCTTCATCATCTATTTCTTTAGCGCTTTTTCTACTCATTAGTACTAATTTCTCCTTTTTAATTTATCTATTTATATTTTTGTATCGTGACACCGCTTGGTCCCTTAGTGCATTTTTTATGTATCTTTATATTTTAATACTCTACACTATATTTTATTTTCATATGTTCTTTTCTATTGTCATTCGCACAAATTCTACCATTTATAAAAACTTTTTGCAACCTATGAATCGAAACAATGTAATTAACTTTTGATAATGTCATAGTAAATTAACATTTGATTATGTCTCAAGTAATTAAAAGCAAAAATGTCCTAAATTTATAAAATATTGTTATATAACGCAAAAAACAACAAAAAACATATAAAAATAAGACAAAATGAAAGAGCGGCAAACGTTTTCATACGTCTACCACCCCAACATTTGACATAGAGCCTTTCTATTAAACTGCACCCTCTCTTTTTATTACTTTTCTTACTGTTTTTGCTAATATTTTTATGTCTCTTCTATTTCCACGTCTTGCGCAATATTCTTCATCAAGTTTTAATCTATCTTCAAATGTTAAATTTGCTCTTCCTGCGACTTGCCATGGTCCTGTAATTCCTGGTTTCATTTTTACGATGTATTTATAATATTCGCCCATATCTTCTTTTTCACGTGGAAGGTATGGCCTTGGTCCAACTAGTGTCATCTTTCCAGATAGTAAATGAATAAATTGAGGCCATTCATCAAGCGATGTTTTTCTTAAGAATTTTCCAACTTTTGTCACCCTTGGATCTTCTTGTAGTTTCTTATTTATTTTATACTCTTCAGCCTTATCTGGGTGATCTGCTAGGTATTCTTCAAGTATATCGTCCGCTCCTACTACCATACTTCGGTATTTTACCATTTTGAATATTTTTCCATTTTTTCCAATTCTTTCTTGTTTGAAGAAGATTGGTCCTTTATCTCCCATGAATAATTCTACTATCCACACAATTATTGTTAATGGCACCAATATAACACAACCTATCAATCCTGCAATTATATCAATAATCCTTTTAAAGCAACCACTAAAAAAATTTCTAATTGGTCTTTTGGCTATCTCGTCTATGTGTTCTTGGTTCTTTTTGCGGTATTCTGCTATTTCTGCTTCCGACATACTATTAAGACTATCTAAGACTTCTGATTCGTCAAGTTTGTTATTCATTTACCTCCCCTCTCCGATAACCATCTTTGCTATAATCTTAACCCCTATATAATTACTAACATTTCTTTTTACTTTTTCTTTTTTGATCTTTATCTTTTTTATTCTTTCAATCCATTATTGCAGACAATAATTCTATTCTTCTGCATAAAGTTTAACCTTTTATATTATACATTTTCTCAGCTTTTTTTGTCAATACAGCATTTTTTCAATCTTCTTATAGATTGCAAAATTTGGATATGTTACTTAATTTTACTATTTTCGCTCTCTATTTTTTCTTTCAATTTTCAATTATTCTTACACGAACATACTCTTTATTATTACTTACTTACCCAAACAATCCTTTCTTTTTTACTGGTGGCTGTTCTCCTAATGTTTTTGCTAATTGATTGAATAATTCTCTTTGTTCTTTTGACAATCTTTTTGGGGTTTGTACTTGCACCGTAAATAGCAAATCGCCGCAAGCTGTTGAATTTAACTTTTTAAAACCTTTTCCTTTAATTACAAATTGTGTTCCGGTTTGTGTTCCCGATGCTATCGTAAATTTTTCAGTTTCTCCTGTTACTGTTGGAATTTTTAGTTCAGCTCCAAGCGTTGCTTGAGTTATTGTTATTGGTATTGTACACACAACGTTGTAACCCTCTCTGTCAAAAATTTTACTTTCTTTCACTTTAATATCTAAATAGATATCACCATTTTCTCCACCATTTTTGCCCGGTTCACCTTTTCCTGCTAGTCTTAGTGTTTGGCCATTTTGAACCCCTGCCGGTATGTCTACTTTAATAGTTACATTTTTTCTTATTGTACCTTTTCCTGAACAAGTGTCGCATGGTTCCTTAATTATTTTTCCTGTTCCTCTACATTCATCACAGGTTCCAATCGTTTGATATGTAGCAAAACCTCCCAACGATTGGGTCTTTTTAACTTGACCTGTTCCGTGACAAGTTTTACAAGTTTCAACTTTTGTTCCAGTTTTAGCACCACTTCCATGACAACTATCACATGTAACATTTTTGCTTATATTAAATTCTTTGCTGACACCTGTAAACGATTCTTCAAAGGTAATAGTAATAGTAGTTTGCAAATCTGAACCTTTTTGTGGGCCGTTTGCATTTCTTCTCGAACTTCTTCTTGCTGCTCCTCCAAAAATTGAAGAAACAAAGTCATCTACGACATCATCAAAACCAAATCCACTTGTTGTATATGTATAGCTTCCGCCTCTTCCAAAACCAAAAGGATCAAATCCAGAGGCACCTCCATTAAAGCTTGGTCCATCTGCAGAACCAAACTGGTCATATGTTTTACGTTTTTGTGGGTCAGATAATACAGCATAGGCTTCGCCAATTTCTTTAAATTTGGCTTCAGCCTCTGCCTTATTATCTGGGTTAGCATCCGGATGCCATTTTTTAGCAAGATGCCTATATGCTTTTTTTATATCATCATCAGAAGCGTTTTTATCTACACCTAACACTTCGTAATAATCTTTTGCCATTTTATCCTCTATTATTTTTTTTGATTTTATTTTTCTTTTTTATATTATTTTTATTTTAAATATTCCTATTATGTTAAAAACAATACTGCATTTTTCTTGCTACTTCGCAGATAAAGCACATATTGTTTTTAACATATTTTATATTTGTTTTTCTTATTTCTCTTCGCTGTTTACGTCCGTAGCACCATTGTTGTCATTGTTTGTTTCTTCTGTAGTAGCTTCGCCTGATGCCTCAGTTCCATTTGCTTGAGCTTCTTGCGCATTTTGTGCATATAATTTTTCTGAAATTGAGTAGAAAACTTGAGTTAGACTTTCAGTAGCTTTCTTAATTTCTTCTACATCTTTTCCTTTCAATGCATCATTTACTTTATCAATTTCAGTTTTAGCCTTAGATTTTTCTTCAGCACTAATTTTATCACCAAGTTTGTCCAATGTTGTTTGACAATTATATACTAAACTTTCAGCATTGTTTCTAACTTCAATTTCTTCTTTTCTCTTTTTATCTTCAGCACTGTGAGCTTCTGCATCTTTAACTGCTTTTTCAATTTCTTCATCTGTTAAATTTGTTGATGCTGTAATTGAAACTTGTTGCTTGTTACCTGTTGCCATATCTTTAGCTGATACGTGAACAATTCCGTTAGCGTCAATATCAAATGTAACTTCAATTTGAGGAACACCTCTTGGAGCTGGTGCAATTCCTGACAATTGGAATCTTCCTAAGGTTTTGTTGTCAGCTGCCATTTCTCTTTCACCTTGTAAAACGTGAACTTCAACTGATGTTTGTCCATCTGCTGCTGTTGAGAAAACCTGAGATTTCTTTGTTGGAATTGTTGTATTTCTTTCGATTAATTTTGTGAATACTCCACCATAGGTTTCAATACCTAATGATAATGGTGTTACATCCAATAAAACTATATCTTTAACATCTCCAGATAATACACCACCTTGAATTGCTGCTCCAATAGCAACACATTCATCAGGGTTAATTCCCTTATCTGGTTCTTTTCCTGTAATTTTATTTACCATTTCTTGAACACAAGGAACTCTTGTAGAACCACCAACTAACAATACTTTGCTGATGTCTTCTGGTTTTAATTTAGCATCTTTCAACGCATTTTCAACTGGAATTCTTGTTTCTTCAACTAAATCATGAATTAGTTCTTCGAATTTTGATCTTGATAATGTCATGTCTAAATGTTTAGGACCTGTGCTATCAGCTGTGATAAATGGTAGGTTAATTTGTGTTTGTTGCATTTGAGAAAGCTCAATTTTAGCCTTTTCTGCAGCTTCTTTTAATCTTTGCATTGCCATTTTATCAGATTTCAAGTCAATTCCTTGTTCTTTCTTAAATTCAGCGACCATCCAATCAATAATTTTTTCATCGAAGTCATCTCCACCTAGGTGCGTATTTCCGTTTGTTGACAAAACCTCAAACACTCCGTCACCAATTTCTAGAATTGAAACATCGAAAGTTCCACCGCCTAAGTCATAAATCATAATTTTTTGATCAGTTTCTTCTTTATCTAGTCCGAATGCTAAAGCTGCTGCTGTTGGCTCGTTGATAATTCTTTGTACATCAAGTCCTGCAATTCTTCCTGCATCCTTTGTTGCTTGTCTTTGTGAATCATTAAAATATGCTGGGACTGTGATAACAGCTTGTGTTACTTCGGTACCTAAATATGCTTCTGCGTCAGCTTTTAATTTTTGTAAAATCATTGCTGAAATTTCTTGTGGAGAAAATTTGTCTCCATCGATGTTTATTGTTTCAGCTGTTCCCATTTTTCTTTTAATACTTAATATTGTATGGTCCGGATTAGTAACTGCTTGTCTTTTTGCAATTTGTCCAACTAATCTTTCGCCATCTTTACTAAATGCAACTACTGATGGTGTTGTTCTTGAGCCTTCTGAATTTGGTATAACCACTGGCTCTCCACCTTCCATAACTGCTACACATGAATTTGTTGTTCCTAAATCAATTCCTATAATTTTTCCCATTTTAAATTACTCCTTTCCTTTTTTATTCTTTCTATTTTTTATTTTTTCTTTTTTATTCTTTCTTTTTTCTTTATTTTTTGATTTTTATTTTTTGATTTTGATTTTTATTTTTATTTTTATTTTTATTGATTGTGTTTTATTACTTTTATTTTTTTGGTTCGTCACCTATCGCATTATTTAATCAATCATTAATGTCATATATATTAATATCATTATCATTATCATTAACACTATTCGATTTTAACTTAAGCTAATTTGCAACCACAACCATTGAGTGTCTCAATACTCTGTCTCCAATCATATAGCCTTTTCTAAATTCTTCTTTTACAATTTTTGAACCAAGGTCAGGATCTTCAACCATTGATACTGCTTCGTGCAATGATGGATCAAAAGGCTTTCCAACAGCTTCAATTTCTGTTACGTTATTAGCTTTTAAAACATCTTTTATCTGATTCAATACCATTTTCACGCCTTCTTGGTATTGTTTGTCCTCTGTTTCAGCATCTGCCGCTTTTTCAAGGTTATCAATTGCTGGCAATAACGATGTTACAACATCTCCCATTACTGAGCTGTACATAGCTTGTCTTTCTTTTTCACTTCTTTTTTTGAAATTTTCGAACTCGGCCATAAGTCGTTTTATTCTATCTTCAGCTTCATCTAGTTGTTCCTTTTGTTCAACAATTTTATTATTCAAATCCTGAAACTTCTCGTCTTCGTTTTCATTTTTAAAAGTTTCAGATTCGCTTACAAAATTATTTAATTTACTTTCCATTGCTCCTTTTTCTTTTCTTTCTGCCGCTTCTGCTCTTTCTTGATTGTTTTCCGTTTTTTCTCTACTATTTTCAAATTTTTCAAATTTATTTTTTTCATTGTTGATTTCTTCATTTGTATTTTTTGTTTCATTTTGATCTTTGCTGTCACTTGCGTTGCTTGTATTCATCGATGTTATATTATCATTTGTTGTTTCGCTTTTTTCTTCCATTATTCCCCTCCTTCATTAGTTTATTTTTTATCTCATTTCGTTCTTTTTTGGTTCTGCTAATAACATTTTCGCTTAACCCTGATGTCAATAATCTAATTTCTCCACTTTCGAGCAGTTTCTTTTCAATCGTGTTTTCGCCACTGAGCTTGCCACTATTAAGTTCCTTTTTTATATATTTCAAAACCGATATAACTTTTGAGTAGTCCATTCTCGTAGGCCCTAAAATTCCAATTGTTCCTAAATCTTGCTCTCCTACTTTGTTTTTAAACGTAATCAGTGAAAAATCATTTAGTCCGTTTACTTCGTTTCCTATATAAACATTGAAATCCTGGTCACTATCTAACAAGTTAAATATCAAGTCTTTTCTATCAAGCAGTCCTAAAAACTTCTTTGCAGTTTCGTTTTTCTTTAATTCTGGATTATCAAGAGCTTGTTGTGCTCCCTTCATATATAATTTTGATTCATCTGTTAAGGCTTTGTTCATCTGTTTGATAATAGGTTTTATTACATCAATTTTATAATTCATCTCACTCATAATGAATTCTTCAATCGGCTTATTTATCACTGATAACGGTTTGCCTTTTAGCTTTTTATTGAATATTGCTGTTAGTGTATCAACTTGATCTTGTGATATGTCACTATCAAATTTTATTATTGTTTCTTTTATCACTCCAGTGTCAGTAATGATTACAGCCATTAGCATACGACTTCCAAGCAAAACAAACTTAATTTCCTCTATGTTTTGATTTGAAGTATTTGGCTCTATAGAAATTGTTGTATAGTGCGTTACTTCTGATATTGTAGATGTTGCTATTTTAGTCAAATCAGTCATTTCATCAACCGTATCTTGCAGTTTAGAATTTATGTATTTTATTTCATTAATATTTAAATTATTATCATCCAACAATTCATCAACATAAAATCTGTAGCCTTTGTCAGAAGGAACTCTCCCGCTTGAAGTATGAGTTTTTTCAAGATAACCTTCTTTTTCCAACCAAGCCATGTCATTTCTAGCAGTGGCTGAACTGCAGTTAATTTTATATTTATCAATTATTACTGCACTACTGACAGGCTCTGTTGTTTCTATATATTCTGTGACAATTGCTTTCAAAATACTTCTTTTTCTTTCATCTAATTGCAAATTTCATCACCTCTTTTACAATATTTTCGTATCTATACTTTATATCCATATTCATTTTTTATTTATTTTATTTCGTTAAATAGAGCATTCTATTTTTATATATTTGAGTAATAATTAAAATTATTTTAGCAATCTTCTTTGTTGTCTGCTAAGTATACTATATCTTTTTTTAGCACTTGTCAATCTTGTTTGCTAATTTTCACAAAAGTTTCACATTTTTAGTTTTTATTTTGGAATAACTTAACTGTTTTTTCAACATTATTCGACAAACCTGCCAAATAATTGGCGAATTCAATCTACTTTGCACGCAAAAAAAGCCCTTCTTACGAAGGGGCACTATTTTTTTATTTTTATTTTTCCTTTTTTTAATTTTCTTTATCAAATTTCATTTTTCTGCATCATAAATTCCATTTTCATTATTGAAAACTCATTGTTTTTTATTTATTCAATTTTTTTGATGCTTCATTTATTACATTTATCATTGAATATTGCTTTCCAATATTTGTCACATCCATTTCCTTAACGCAATACTTTAGCCATTTTAATTGTATTGACATTTTCATAATAATTGCCATAACTTCCCAATCTTTCACTTGCGTTTTGGATACATATCCCGAACCTTGTCTGTGGTTAAAACCATTCTTTTTCAAAAATCTTTTTATTTCTTCATATGCTGTTGAAGCAGATTTTTTAGTATAGTTTTTATATTTTTTTGTATCTATGTCAAAATTAATTGCTTTCTTCAATAAAGTCTCCTTGCTATATCATCATTCCGTTTTGAACCATCTCATAATATATTTCCAAACAATTTTCTTTTTGTTCGCCATTTCCGTCACCCTCATCAACGTACCAATACCATTCTTTAATGGTTGCCATAAAGCATTCATTTTGTAAGAATTTAACTGTCGCTGCAAACACTCCCCAGTCTTCATCTTCTCCCTCATACACTCCTGGCTTAACTTCCTTCAACGTTTTACTTGTTTTTTGGTATTTTTCAAAATGGTCTCTTACCAACTGAAAACATTCTTCTTCAGTATAATTTTCGTTTTGCATTTTTTCTTTATCAAATATAAATTCCATTTTCATTATTAGAGTCTCCTTTTTATTTTCGTCTCTATGTTCTTCTATTCAATCTTTCCACTTTATAATACGATTTTAGACAATCTCCTTTTTCTTCTCCATCTCCCATGCCTTCATCTACGTACCAATACCACTCTTTTATAACTTTTAAAAACCATTCTGAATATGGAAAAACAAAAGCTGAAGCAAAAGCTTCCCAATCGACTTCCTCTCCCTCATACACTCCTGGTTCAACTTCTTTTAATGTTTTACTTGTTCTTTGGTATTTTTCAAAATGATCTCTTATTAACTGAAAGCATTCTTCTTCAGTATAATTTTCGTTTTGCATTTTTTCTTTATCAAATATAAATTCCATTTTCATTATTAGAGTCTCCTTATATTTCTTAGTATAGCACACAGTTTTTTCTTTTTACAATATATTATTTCAACAATCGTCCTCCTTTTTTCGACATTTTTCGACAATTCTTAACTCTATACAATTTTCAAAAATTTTCCATTTCAAAAAAGTAGCAAGCATTTTTCTTACGCTTGCCGCCCAAACATTTAACATATAGCCATTTTCATATGTTTTACACCACCAACATTTGACATAAAACCAAAAAATCCAACATAAACAAAAAAAGCAGTTCTTCTTTTAAAAAACTGCTTTTTACTTATTTTATTCGAATATATTTCGTCCAACTCTTTCTTACTCTGTTGTTGTATTTGTTCCTGTTCCATAATATTGTTGCATCATATATGAGTAATAGTCAAAAGGTTTATGTGTTTCTGGCATTCCATAGTCAACACCATATGTTTCAACTCTTATTGTTTTGATTACTGGTGGTTCTAACGGCTTATCAGCTGTTAATGTGTTTCCATCTTCGCCAGTTTCAGTTGAATTACTATCTCTTGTTTCTACTTCAACATTTGCTATTTTTTCAACTATTTCCATTCCCTCTGTTACTGTTCCAAATGCTGCATATTGTCCATCGATGCTGGTATTGTCTGCTGTCATAATAAAGAATTGGCAGCTTCCTGAATTATATCCTTCTTTTGCAATTGTTGTTGAGCCTAATGAACTATAGTCTGAACGAGCCATTGAGATAACGCCTTTTTTATGCTTTAAAGTATTTTGCATAAAACCGTTTAATACAAATTCACCATTAATTGCATATTCTTCATCTTCTAAGTTGTCATCTAAATCTTTCAACGATGCACTTCCTGTTCCGTCACCGTTTGGATCTCCACCTTGAATCATGAAATCTGGTATTGTTCGATGAAATGTTAATCCATCATAAAATCCATTATTTGCTAATTTAATGAAGTTTGCTACTGTATTTGGTGCGTATTCTGGATATAGTTCGCCTTTAATTGTTCCATAATTTTCAATCTCAATCGTGAATGTAGGGTTTTGCGCAGTATAATTTATTTTCTTAATTATTGTATTAGCTACATAAGCAATTGCCCCCAACAATAAAATGCAAATAATTGCTGAAGCTATAATCCTTATTTTTTCTGGCTTTTCAAGTGGAGCTGCAGCTTCACTTTCTCTTTGTGCTTCTTTTACCTTTTCATTAACTTTCTCGATTTCTTCATTGTCGTTTTCTTTCTTTGCCATATTATCCTCCATATATTGTTATTTTATCCCCAATGCTCTTAAGGCATCATTTATATTGCTGACCCCGATTATATCTAATTTGTACTTTTCTTTCAATAGCCTTTTGTTGTTTTGCGGAATCACAACTCTCTTTATTCCCAGTCTTTCACATTCTTTGAGCCTCTTATCAATCATGTTTACTGAGCGAATTTCTCCTGTAAGTCCTACTTCTCCAATGATTGCTGTGTCTTTTGGAATTTCAATATTTCGAAAACTCGATGCTATCACCGCTGCTGTCCCTAAGTCGGCTGCGGGCTCGGTTATGCGCAAGCCGCTCACTACATTGACGTATACGTCCTGATTTCCTAAGTTGAGGTTTGCCCTTTTTTCCAAAACCGCAATCAGCAATGCTATCTTATTAAAATCTATTCCGTTGCCTGTTCGCTTCGGTATTCCATAAACGCTCATCGTTGTTAGCGCTTGCAATTCAGCCAACAACGCTCGTGTGCCCTCTAGTGAGCATATAATTGCTGCTCCGGCTATTGGCTCAGAATTTTCTGAAATTAACATTTCCGACGGGTTGGTAACTTCTACCATTCCCTCGTTTCGCATTTCAAACATTCCGATTTCGTTTGTCGATCCGAATCTATTCTTCACACTGCGCAATATTCTATAAGAAAAATATCTTTCGCCCTCCAGGTACAAAACCGTATCAACCATGTGCTCTAAAACTCTTGGCCCTGCTATGTTTCCATCTTTAGTCACATGCCCTATTAAAATTGTTGTAATTGCATTTTGTTTACATGCTTGCATAACTCTAGCTGTTATTTCACGCACCTGGCTAACTGTCCCTGGCGCAGAAGTTATATCACTTGCAAACATAGTTTGTATACTATCTATTACTACTAATCTTGGTTTTAGCTCATCAATTTGTGCTTCCACCGCATCAATATCAGTTTCTCCCAAAAACATAAGCCTATCATTATTAACGCCAAGCCTATCTGCTCGCATCTTCACTTGCTCTGCCGATTCTTCGCCTGAAACGTATAATACCACACCTTTTTCATCATTGTCTAAAATTGATTTTTCTGGTTTGGCTATTGCATCACATAGCTGCAATATTAATGTCGACTTGCCGATGCCCGGCTCACCGCCAATCAAAACCAACGAACCTTTTACGATTCCACCACCTAAAACTCTGTCTAACTCTGAGATTCCTGTTGAAGTTCGCACTTCTTGTTTTCCCTCGATGTCTTTTAGGTTGCGCGGTTTAGCTTTTTCTTTTAGTTTTACATTTGCTCCGGCCTTTGTTGTTGTTTGCAATTTTTCTTCGTAGAATGTATTCCAAGCATTGCACGCCGGGCACTTGCCCAACCATTTTGGTGATTCATATCCACAATCGCTGCACACAAATATCGTCTTTGTCTTCGCCATTAGACCTCCATATATGTCAGTTTTATTTGTTATTCTTTTTTCGATTTTTGTTTTTTATTTTTTTCTTTTTCTTTTTTGCTTTCTATTTTTTATTTTCTATTTTTTCTTCTTTATTGCTTCTTTATTTTTTGTTTTTCATTTTTACTTTTTATTTTTCCTAAATAAATTCTTTATTTTATTTAATATCTTCAATACTATTGGCTGATTTTGATCTTCAATAACTAACACTTCATTTGGCTCAGAATTATTTTTAATTTTGTCCTCAGTCGGTGTTTGCATTTGCATAAGTTGAACATCTTCACTTCTATCGATTATCTTCACCGGAGAATATTCTTCCTCTTCTTTTTCTATCTTTTCGGCTTTTTCTTTCTTTTTTGATATATCGTTAATTATGCCGTCTTCGCGCGCGTTCATTTTCTCTTGTCCTAGTTGCTGCTGCGCCGCATCACGATTTATTGGCTGATTCGACACTTCATCGCGCGCAACCTGTTTTTCTTGTTGCATTGTGCTTTTTAATTGTTCGATATTTTCTCGTTGCTCTTGCTTTGCGCTTTCGTTTTGTTGCAATTCATCGGCATTTATTCGTTTGCTTTCGCTTACGCGTTCATATTTATTGCTGAATCTCTCTATTTCTTCTGCAGTAATTTTTTCGTTTTCCAACTGCTTTTTTAATCTTCTAAATACTACATCATAATATTTTTCTAATGCTGGATTTTTCAAATCCGAATCATAACCAATGCTTGCATCATAGTATGTTACATTCGATCCTATTTCCATCAGCGTCGCTAATTTTCCCATTAACATATCAATCTGCTCATATGTTATTTGTCTTACATCTGCAAATGATTCAGCCATCTCTTTTTCAAACACATATCCTATAAATATCGTCTGTGTTTCAGCCAAGTAATTATTGAGTGTGCTTCCTGAAATTTCTTCTGCGCTTATTGTTTCTTCTTCGCGCTCTTCATTTGCTGTTATCTTATTAAATCTTGATGCCAAAAAATTAGTTATTTCACTATCATATCTTTCTTTTACTTTTTCATCAAAACCATCAACTGATGCAAAAATATCATTTCCAGATTTTTCACCAATTAAATATTCTAATTGTCGCATTATCGATTGTATAAGGTTTTGTTTTTTGTTTTTTATTTTATTTTGCATTGCGTTTTGTTCTCTATCCATTTGCTACACCTCCTTCTTGAGGTGTTACACTATTGTTGCTTGTGAACATCAATTCCTGTACATCGTCTACAATATTATCAATTTTTGCTTCTCTTACAGCGTATAATCTTGAATTATTTACAAAGGTTGAATCAGCATATTCTCTTCCGGCAATTCCGTGAAGCATAACATGCATAAAGATTCTATAATTGTTTTGGTTCTCTAAATTTTCTATTAGATTTCTATCAAATACAACTTCATTATTATCCGGTATATAAAAACCGAAAACCTCTTCGTCTTCCCATGTTGCTAGTGTGATAATCATGTTCGTTATTTTAGATTTAATATTTTCTATATCAATTTTGTAGCCGATTGTTTTTAGTTTTTCCATGACTTTTGATATTTCGTCCACGATTTTTTGCTTGCACTCGTCAGGAGCTTGCTTCTCATTAAAATATCTTAAAGTATCATCAGCATTCTCTTGATATGCTCGCATCGATTCGTCTTTTTCAAGACTCGACACTTTAGCATACATTGTCTTTGGAATGAATTGTGCTTTCACTTCTTCCAACATTTCTTCATCACGGATTGGAACTAATTCCGAGCGATATCCGACATCATTTGCTTCTAACGTACAAAACAAATCATCATCATCAGACACTAAATGATATACCGTTTTATCTTTATATTTAATTGAATCAGCATTGATATAACTTTTACCGTTATACTTCGCTTTCTTACTTTCTAAGTCAATTGATCCCATTAATTTTTGTCCCTTTTATTATTTTTACTTTTGTTCTTATTGTTTTGCTTTTTTATTTTTAGCATTTATTTTATAATTTTACACTTTTTATATTGCACCTTTTACAATTTTTATTTACATTTTTGTGATTTTCGTGATTTTCAAATATTCCAGCAAGAAATTTATAAATTTTGCATGTGACCAGCCAAGTCCTATTACCCAAGTCTGGTTCAAATCCTTATTAGACTGCTCCGGCAACAAATCTAGCGGTGTTGCATTATCCAGTATAAACTCCATACACTTTTGTGCTTCAGGCATATTGCCCGCTTCCACATAATACATTCCCATCATCGCTGTTGCTATAATCCACGGATTGCGCCCGCCTATGTACGTATCATTTTGAAAGCGCAAATATCCACTATTATATGTTCGTAATGTTAAATTTATTTGGTCTATCGTATTTACCATCATTTCATCAGTCGCTTCAAACACATTAAATGGTATAATTGCTCCAAGCACGCTGATATCAGTTAGGTTATCACTTGTATTTCTTTTCAAAACCTTCTTTTGCTGGTCATACATATTTTCAATTATGAATTGCTTTACGTCTGACTGCAATTTTCCATATTTTAATTTCAAATCAACAATTTCAACTTTACGATTTTCATCAATGCGATGTGCTAAAATTTCGTAAATCTGTATCATCGAATTAAATGCTGCATATATTGCACTCATTGAAAACAAATGAATTCCCTCAGTCATTTCCCAAATATCAAAACTTGGTCGTTTATAAATTTCATCTTGCATGTATTCTGCCATTTGCTCTGAATTATTTTTGCTATTTGCATTATCCCTTTCGTCTTCCTGATTAGCTAATCCCTGCGGCAATATTTTCGGAAGCTCGTCCTCTTTTTCATTTTCTTTGCTAGTTGTTGCAATCCCTCCATTTGCAGCTCCGCTATTATTAACAACTTCTACATTATTACTATTATTAGCATTGTTTCTATTTACAAGCCCCCGCATTGCAGCTCCAGTTGTACTATTTTTGCTTTGCTCGCATACATAATTTATATACTTTTCTAAAAATTCGCATGCTTTCTCAAGCATTGGCAATATATCAAACAGTAAATCTTCTTTATCAACATGAAAATAATTTTTAGCAATTTGATAATGTTTCAACGCTCCCCACACAACTTCCGCCGTCTCATCTATTTGGTATCCCCAGCAAGGTGCAAGTCGGCCATCTGTATAGAATCGCTGCTCCCACATTCCATTTTTATCTTGGGTTTCCTTTAAAAATTTTTGGTAAAATTTGTCACCGTAATTATCAAAACCTAAAAAGTCCAATGCCAAATACACCATTACATTATCACGAGGCCAGCAAAACGAATATCTTCCGGACTTATCACGTTCTTCGTCGACTTCAAGTGATGCCGAAATTCCACCAGTTTCGTTGTTTAGCAACAACGGCATATATAAAATTGTGCGATTGTATATTTTCATCGCTTTGTCCATCATTTTGCTGCCATCGGATTTTATTTCTAACGTATTATGTTCAATTAAAAAGCGTTTCCAATATTTTTCAATTTTTCGTAACTCTCTATCAACTTTAATTTTCCTTAATTCTTCAATTTTGTCGCCGATAGAATTTATTTCAATGTGCTCATAATCCATAAACATCACAATAGTGAATTCTTTTTCTTCACCCGGTTTCAAAACCCGCAAATCATAGCTGATTGCTGCATCCGATGCTTGCGATATATAACCTTTGTCGTATATTACACCTGATTCAATATTACGTTCAGTGTTATTAAGCTGATGACTTAGGGTTTTGGTATTAGAAAATATTGCACAAGTAAAATTATGGCTATACTGCACCAAAGCTTCGTCAGTAATGTAACTTCCGGCCTGATTATTAAATGATGACATCGTTTTTGAATGCACCAGAAAATTAATTTTCAAATCAATACTGTTATCATTTCTGAATAAATATTTTTTTAAAATAACGTCTTTATCAATCATTACTGCATCAGTTTGCAAAACATGTAATTTAAAATATGAATTATCAATTTCAGTATTCAAAATATTAGTATTCTCAGTATAATACTGTTTATACTTATTATTTGCATCATTGTGCAAATATATCATATTGGAATCATTAACTTTCAATCCGACATGGAAAAATTCTGAATACTGTCTATAATCCGGCAAAGGATAATACAATCTAAGCAGCTCACCATACTTTGTAAAGCTTACAGTAATATTCTTATTTCCAATAAAGGCATCGTTAAAATATTTTTTGTTCATTCGCTACCTCAATTATTTTTTCATTCGTTTTTTATAACTTTTATGATTAACAAAATATTATGGAGCGACGTCCGCGCAGCGCCCAAGCGAAGCGCGACTTCCTTCAATATTGCGACAGAATCCTTTATTCTTTATTCTTATTTAAGGTCGCAAATTGGAGGAGAGCAAGGACGCGCGAAATAATATTTTGGTAATCAAGATTATTATATTACCAAACTTTATGGAGCGACGTCCGCGCAGCATAATATTTTGGTAATCGTTAGCAGCTTACTAACTAAGATTTTCCTCTTTGTTCATGATATCAATAATTTGCGTGCGCAAATCATTTACTCGTTGATTAAGCTTAGTCATCTCTTCATCGTTACCATTTGAAATACGCACATCTTCTTCTAAAGTTTTTCGCATTTCTTTCAATTCAATTTCCAAGCTTGTCATTTTCGCAATCAAATCAACTCGCTCTAAATCTTTCTGAACAGGATTTGCAAATTTTTGCTCGCATACCACTTCTTGATCCGGATCATTCAAGATAAATTCTTGCCCATAAAATGGTGTTTGCACATCAATTCCTTCAAACTGTTCATTTATCTTGCCTTTCAATATATCTTGTGGATCCGGTTCACCATGCACTAAGAAAATATGTTTAGGCTTTTGAATATTGAAAGAACCTAAAAAGTTAAGCAACCATTCTTGATCAGCATGTCCTGAAAAACCCTCAATATACTTTACTTCGGCTTTTACAGAAAATTCTTCGCCAAAGATTTTTACGGTTTTGGCACCATCAACAATTCGTCTTCCTAATGTGCCCGGTGCTTGATATCCAACAAATAAAATTGTTGAAGTTGGATTCCATATATTATGTTTCAAGTGATGCTTTATTCTTCCAACGTCGCACATACCACTTGCCGAAATTATTATGCACGGCTCGTTTGATTCGTTTAAAGCTTTTGATTCATCAACGCTTTGCGTAAAATGCAATCCCGGAAATTCAAGTGGGTTGTCGCCTCTTTTGATAAACTCTTGTATTTCAGGTTTAAAAAGATCTAGGTTCTGCTTAAATACTTCAGTTGCTGATGTTGCTAATGGGCTATCAACGTAAACTGGAACACTCATTAAAATTTCATACTTCTTTTGAAACTCTTCGTCGTCCTTATGTTGGTCCTTCAATTTGTTTAGCTCGTATAAAATTTCTTGGGTTCGACCAACTGCAAATGATGGAATCACAACAGTTCCTCCGCGTTGGATTGTTTCAGCAACGATATCCAAAAATAGCGATGACTTTTCGTCATTACGATTGTGCAATCTATTTCCATATGTCGATTCCATTACCAAATAATCAGTGCTTTCAATCATTGTAGGACTTGCAAGTAGTGGAATATCATTGTTTCCAAGATCACCAGTGAAAACTATTTTTTGCTGCTTACCATCTTCAGTAACCCAAATTTCAATTATTGAACTTCCTAGCATATGACCTGCATCATTGAATCTAACAACGATTCCGTCTGCCACGTCAATCAGCTCATCATATTTATGTGATTCAAAAATTTCCATACACTCTGTTGCGTCTTGTGCTGTATAAAGAGGTTCTTCTAATAATTTTTGACCAGCTCTTTTTCTCTTTTTATTTTGATATTCGGTTTCTGATTCTTGAATATGTCCTGCATCCGGTAGCATTATTGAACATAAATCTACCGTTGCTTTTGTTGCATGCACGGGGCCTCGATAGCCTTCTTTATACAATCTTGGAATTCTTCCAGAATGATCAATGTGAGCATGTGTTAGTAAAACAAAATCAATTTCGTTTACATTAAAATCAAACGGCTTATCATTCATTAACTCTTCTTCCATGCTGCCTTGATGTAATCCACAATCTACCAAGAATTTTTTTCCTGCTGCTTCTACTAAAAAGTTTGAACCTGTTACTGCTCTTGTTGCTCCTAAAAATGTAATCTTCATTCGTTCCTCCTATACTTTTTGCCTGTTTATTTTTCGTTGATGCGGTTTTATGCTGTTCGTCGCTGCTTTTTTTATGCTGTTCATCGCTGCTATTTTATCAGCGATTATTTTTCTTTGTATTTTTATTATTTATGTTATCGTTTTTTGTTAATATTATTTGGTCCTGTCCTCACACAGCCAACTTTTTTATACAAATATTTTTACACGTTTGCTTGTACGTATTTCAATTTCACTATCTTCTGGGACTGCTACATCGTACGAGCTATCCAACATTTCTTCGTCGTAAATTTCTACATGAATTTTATTTTCGCTTGATGATAATTTAATCATCAATTTATCCAGTGAAACTACTTGGCTGTCAAAAATTCCTTTTAAAATTCTGTAATCCAGTAAATTATTATTCGCAACTGGGGCAATGATTTCAGCCTTTATTGCTTTAGGTATAATTTTTTCTTTCAAATCCTCAAGTTTAAGTTTGCACTTTGGCAAGAAATTTAGATATCTTATTTCGTATAATAAATTAAGAATTTCCCTACGTGAGCGTGCACGACTTATCTTGTCTTCTAGCTCTTGTAAAAATATTTTTGATAATTTCGAAATATCGGTTTTGCCCTCATAAAATTTTATTTCGTATTCCAACTTTTGCATTTTTTTCATAAAATTTTTCGGGTTAACCACTTCGTTGTATTGCTTAATTTTCTTTAAAATTTGTTCTTTTTTATTTTCCAACAAATCCGCATAATCACTTATGCTAAAAATTTTTCGGTTCTGTGGGACCTTTTTATTGTAGTCAAAAAATTGTTTTTTCAACTCTGTTGGATTATTGATAACCTTATCAATTTGTTTCATCTCCGTTGTTGCCTTCTTGATATTTTCATCAACTTCAAGAACACTTGGCATCTTCTTTTTCATTCGTTCTAATTCGGTTTTGTCGTCGTTTATTTTTCGTAAAATTTCTTCATTTTTTGTTTTATCTATCGACGCATAAAATTGAATTGAAGCGCGCCTCACTTCTTCAAACAACTCCGGAGATATTGCTGATTTTATTAAGTTTAACTCTATCTTTTCGTAAATCGATGGACCAATAATAAATGATAGAAAAGTAAAAATTATATTGCATTCTGAGCTTTCAATTTCACGCTCATCAATCGACCATGACCAACCGTTAAAGTCTCGCAAAACCTCAGCTATCGCGATGCATCTTCCTATATTAAGAGTAGTATATATTGCTTCCGCAGCTTCGCCCCACCTGCTAGTTGCAGGCATTATTGCACTTTTACTGATTTCATATAACAAGTTTTTTGCATTAGGATAAGAAATTACAGTGCGCTTTCTTTTCGAAGCATTATAATTATTTTTCAACTTAACCTTATCCTGAATCAAACTTTTTTCAAGTCGGCTGTGCGGCGTCGCAATTTGAATGTCATCACAATAGTCGTCAATGTTAGCTACCAAACTATTTATATATTCATCAAAGTTAGGTACCTGTCTTTTTACTGTTGCATAGTTTGGATACGCATCTTCAATTTTGTAGACCATGTTTAACAACAAATTCTCCGCCTCATTGCTAAAACCCTTCTCCTCAACAATGTCAGCCAACTCGTTTTTATAATTTTGCGAAATTAGTTTACGTCTCACTTTTTACCTCTCATATTATCCATCTCATCTTCTTAATTCTATTTCGCTTTCGTTTTCCTTTTTTGTTTTTGTTTCTATTTTTGTTTTTTTGCGCTATTGTGCTTTTGATGTTTTTCTTCATCTCTTCTCACATGTTTTTATTGCGAATTCCTGCCGCGCATTTTATCGCGCATTTTATTAAGTAAATATTTTTAGAGATCTTCTTCATCTTCGTATTCTATGTCGCCGTCTTCGTATTCTGAGTCATCATCTTCATATTCTGGGTCATCGTCTTCATACTCTGCATCGTCATCTTCATATTCGCCATCTTCTTCATATTCATCGTCGTATTCTTGCGAATCATCATCTACATAGTCACCGTCGTCATCTACATATTCGATGCCATCATCGCTTGCCTCATCGTAACCATCATTGGCATCCTCATAGCTTTCATCATAATCACCATCATCAGCAGAATTATCGGTATTTCCAGTTTTACCACCGCTTGATTTTCCGCCGTTAGACTTAGGCGCACTATTCAATTCTTCCCATCTTTCTCTAGTTACCAAAACCGTGCGAGGCTTGCTTCCTTGATATCCTGATATAATTCCTTGTTCCTCGATTTGATCAAGAATTCTTCTTGCTCTTGAATATCCTACCTTTAATTTCGATTGCAAGAAAGTTGCTGAAGCTGTTTGATATTCAATGACATAATCAATTGCATCATCAAGCAATGGATCGGTTCCGTCATCGTCGCCCTCATCAGCTGAGCCGCCTTTCTTTTTCTTTTCAACCTGTTCAGGATTAGAATTGTTATCAATAAATTCTGTGATTCTTGTATCGTAAATATCATCGCCATCTTTCTTAACGAATCTAACTAAGTTTTCAACTTCTTTATCATCTATGAATGCACCCTGGATTCTTGTAGGTTTTGGAGCGCCAGATGGATAGAACAACATA
>Ga0181612_151355_pt1 | contig 21458 bp, 12 predicted proteins | sample HoacroProtozoa21_FD_119630 | JGI IMG/M metagenome (GOLD analysis project Ga0181612, IMG submission 119630) | Hoatzin crop microbial communities from Cojedes, Venezuel. Combined Assembly of Gp0051906, Gp0051904, Gp0051908
AGAGCAATCTTCACTTATCCACCAAGGAGACTTTTACAAAACATTAATGAAAAGTTGAAAGCAGTGCCACATTTAGCACTTGGATCTTAAAGCCAGGGCAATTTAATTAAATTTGATTATGCACAGAAGAGACATATCCCTGGAAGTAGAACCTCTGACAGTATCTATTTTCTACACTTATAAAATATTGAGTATTTGCTCCAGAAATTCAAAGAGACTTGATGAAATGACAGTTCGAGTTGCAAAACTCCTTTGCTGATCTGGTGGAACATTGCAGATTCTAGAGGAAAAAAGATAAGAGTACAGGATATCTGAGCCAGTTATAAAAGTTGCAGATGCAGTCAAAAGACACAGAAGTTTCCTCTTGCTGCAGAAACAAGACACTTGCCCTGGAGAATGAACTCATTACTCATTCCTGGAGTAATGCTGGAAGGCTTCTGAGTGAATAGTTTTGGCAATTGGTTTTGTTGTTGGAAAATCCAATTCTGGGTAGACCGAAACCTGGAACTAGCTGTGCCTACACAGATACAATTGCACTCTTTTTGCCATGATGATTATAAAAAGCCACCACACTGTCAGGTTGCTACATCCTGATGTCACGTATAAGATGATACCAAGAAGTTTTAAAAAGCTTCTTCTCACTTCACCCACAGGATCCCTCTGGCCTTTGTTTTCTTGCTTCCTAAAACAGTATGTTTCCCCTCCCTGGGCTAAAACCTGTTTACTATGGTAGTTTAATGATATTTGAACACCATGCTCACAGAGACTACCTAAGTTGGTCATAACTCAAGAGTTGTTGAACCTGCCTCAAATTGGAGTGATGATAAATACCAGTCTACTATTTTAGCTCTGCCTGTTTCTCACTTCCCATTTTCCCATTGTGCTCATCTTTGGAAGCAGAAAACTTTAACAGAATTAAAAATACTAGAGAGAAGAGCTACCCAGAATGTGTATGTTCAGGACATTACAGATGTTAACTGTCATCTTGTTATTCTGCAGTTTCAATTCTGTCATCTGCTTCACTTGTATTATTAAGATGTTTGAGTTATGATGATGATAATAACAGTAAGTTTTCAAAAAGGCAGTTAAGATTCCTCAGAAAAGTGAAGATCCTGGAGGGAAAAAAAAAGAAAAAGCCATGAAAGAGAGCTTCAGAAATGATCATCATGTTTGCCTGTGATTTTGTCAGCTGACAAGTTCACTTGGAAACTCAGCTGGATCACAATGCATTACTCTGCCTCAGAAAGCTGGCATAATTTCTTTACATCAGCACTTTCTGTGGTTTGAATAGAGATGTAGCAGTATAAAATGGAAGATGTACTGTAATAATTCAGATATGCTTATGTGCAAGGATTTATAATTTGAGTGCTAGCACTATAAACGTTTAGGTATTATGGCTTGATAGTATTCAATGGTACTACAACAGTTACTGCTTCAGGATTCAGGTAGTATCTTTACCTGGGTGAGTGGCTAAAGTGTTAGAGACTAAAATATGAAAAATAATTACTGAAGATTCAATTTTAAATGGAAATTGAAACCACTGAATTTTTAAGTACCTCTTTGTATCTCTTCATTCTTGTTTTTATAACTTTAACAGGTGTTCACTTAGTCAGGTACTCGTCTGTTTATGAAAAAACTGTTAAAATGTTTAATTTTTATCTCTTAATATATCTGTTGAAATTCAGGCAAATATTTTTAAAGCTAAATGTTAATAATAGACTAAACTATGAAAAGAATAGAATGTGCTAAAATTTAAATTACACTAGAAAACAAATATGATGGAATACTTCATCCTTATCCTACGACATGAGTATCATTTTGGGTTGATACACAGCTTTGGGTTGTTACGTATCAACTCAGAATGGTATTCATGTAGTACGAGAGTCCTCTCAAAGAGATCTGTCATTACAAAAAAAAAATTAACTTTAAAAGGTTATCATTTTAATAAATGTGTGCTGCAATTCGAGAAATCAAAAGTGACTTGATAAAAGGAGGACAAAATGAAGTTGCAGTAACTCTTTTTCTTCTTGCCTTTGAGACTAGAGGTTAACCTACATTTCCGAAGCAGTGTCCCAACTTACTGATAATTCTGCAAAGTCAAATTGTTACAGTCAGAATTGTTTGGAAATGAAACTGATGCTTGTTAAACGTCTTCCTGTCAGGTTACAGCTACAAACCAGGCTACTGATCTTCTGAATTGTACGGTGTCAGTAATATTTAAGACTGCCTAGCATATTGTGGCACTCAGTGGGTGGTTGGTTCAATATTTTCCACTGTCAAAGCTGCAACTCTCATTTCATATTTGATTAATAATTACTTGTTTGTCTGCCTTTCAGTTCTGAAACTGTGAAGCAGTGATAATTCTGATTTAATAAATTCATTCTTGTTTGTTTCAAAAGGAGCTGGATTCATGCACATTTTACTTTAAAGACCTGAGAGGAATTGATTTGATGTCATTTATTGTGAAAATAGGAATGCTGAATTTGTCCTGCTCGTAAAAGGTTTATATGAAGTCTGTCATGGCCCAGTGTTAGATAGCAGCTGACTTCATAACTTTTTTAACACACCTAAACAGTTCTAAATTTTTATTCCTCTTCTTTTGATAAAAAACAAGAACAGTTTGACTTCTGAAAGATTGAAGATTGAAACTATTTTGAAATTCCGTCTTTTTCACTTGAAAATTATTGATTGATTGATAATAAGATCATATAGGAAAGAAAATGGGTTAGTCTTTTACTGATGTGCAGAATAAAAATTGACATAATAAGTTAAATAAAATTAGGTTTTACTGGGCTGGCACCGTAAATTGAATCTAATCGATAGAACTGGCAATTCCATTCAAGATTTTCTGTTAACCTCCTGTATTACTGCTTTAATCAGAAAGCATTTTAGATGCTATTCTTTATAGCTAAGCACTGAAAAAGTCTGGTGGTCCTTTAAAAGATTTTAGTTGATACTTTTTTTCAAAAAAAATAAGTTGCCTTTGTTCTGTGTGATTTAAAATGGGGAGATCTGAGCAGTCTCTTCTTAGGAATGTTCTTTAGATGATGTTAGTATTAGTGCTACAACTTCTTTAAAGTGTGTATTATTTCAGAAATATGAGTCAGAAGAAGAAATATGAATTATGCAGAAAAATTGTATGCAAAAAGACCAAACACAGAGTGATCAGAAAGGATATAATGGACGGCTGCAACTTATAGACCAGGTTGCAAATAAATTTTTGACTAATGCTCTCTGATGCTCAGCCTCTCAAAATATACAAGGCAGTTACATTTTATCATCTGCTAGTTGGCTTTATCATATTGATGAGCAAGTGCTCATTCTCTTTGGTTTATACGTCAGTAAATATCCTAATGTAATGTGACCTTAGAAAATGTGTATCTATAGGGAAACAGTGCTTCAAGTACTGCCATAATGCTCTGTTGTCTCACAGAATTAATACAGCTTTTTAATGGGGTGCTATGTTCAAGATAATGTGCCTTGTTTCTCTCACCTGGGAAAATTAGCTTATACACAGGTATAGGGATGCATGGTCTGGGTATCTCTGTGCACAGCACTCTGCACTGGGGAAACTAATCTACAGAAACTTTTTCAAGTTGCGATCTGAGAAATTAAACCCAAAACAATTCATTCATTTGGCACCTGGAATCTATTAACATGCTGTGTACCCCCAAAAAAAAATAAATTGTCTTCTTTTTCAGGGAATAATTTAGATCTAATCAAAGCAGGCTGTTTGAAGGTAAGCTATTGAGGAGTTGCCATAATGAACTTAGAAATCCAACATACCTAGCAATGTGAAGAAATGGAGACAGCTGGAGAACAAGTCAATTGGAGAATGAGATCGTATTTCCCAATATCTTCATGTAAATATCTAAAATTGACTTAACATCCAAAGTTGTTTGTTAAATGTAGGCTGTACTGAAATAGAAAAAAAATGTTTGATGTAAGAGTCCTTACTACTTTACACACTGAATGAAGTCTAGGCTCCTGATGTTGACTCTGGTCATTACCAAACCCTACACCATGGATAGCATTTCAGAACAGAAGTTTAGCATGAACTCTGCTCCACTCTTAAATGCTTTAGCACTTGAGAGTTATTTGCCTGCCAGAAAGTGAAACAGCAGGATGAGTAAGCCCGTGTTACTGACTAGACCCTTACTAATAGAAATATTCCTTCATTAAAGATGTAATCTTTATCACTGATAAACTATGCAAGAAAATACTTATTGAATGCCAAAGCGAAGAAGCACACAAAGTGATTTCCTTGGGACTAGGAATTATTTACCAAACTGCAACATTGAGAAATATCTCTGATAAGACCATTTTTTCCTGAGACTGAAGTTTCCCTTTAACTATGGCTGTGTTTTAAATCCCCGCTTCCCCAAGTCCCACTCCCAGAATGAATTAGCTCTGGCTGATCCTGACTGTTTCTGGTACATGAGCCAGCTTGTTAAGTGTGTTCAGTACTTCTGTACTAGATTTCAGCCTACCCTTAAGTGAGTCAGCAAAAGCTATTTAGACTTTTCTTGCAGGATCAATTCCTGTAAATGTTGTCAGTGTTTCAGTTGCTTGTGTTTTTCATCTCCAACAGCCAGGAGCCTAAGGTAACATCAGTTCACAAAAGTGCAGTTAGAAAAGCTCATTATGGAATAAAGGAAAGAACCAAAATGAAATAATAGTTTTCACTCATCTTTCCACTGACTTCTTTCTACTGTATATAGCCAATATTAGAGATCACCTCTTAAATGTTCCTGAAGTTTCTTAAACTCTAGCTTTTTATATTTCTCCCTCTCTCTGTTGACAATGATATTCCATGTTCCCAAATCTTGCATTCACCTTTCTGTTCTCTCCACCCAAATTCTGACTCTTGCCTCTCCTCCTTTCATCCTGACTAATGCCCGCCAATCCCCGTTCCTGTCTTTGCAGAACATAGGCTTATCATTTTTCTCCATCTCTCTCTCCCTACAGTCATGCTTTTCACGTCCTTTCGTTGACCCTTCCGTCTCACAAATACTGTATTCCCTATATAAGGGTCTCTCTGTTGTCCCACTTATAATCTTTACTGCTCTTTCTCTGTCTAAGACATTGTTCTATTCTTGCTATGCCTCAAGCAATATACTACCACCAGTTCCAGCAGCAGCTTTAGGTGTCCCTTTTCCTCCTAATTTTTTCCAGATTCTTCTCATTTCAGTATTTGTCGGCAGTGATCCTGCAGTGGTTGCCGGCATTTCACAGAAAATGCTTGTTCCAAGAACTAACAGAGCATGTCCTTCTGAATCATGTGAAAGTTCACACGTGCTTAGGTCCACATGCATCTTGTCTATCATTAGACACACAGCTGAGGGGCCTAAACTCTGAACAGAGCTATGCTATGGACTCCCTCTTAAGAAACTGTGAGAGAAAAAATGACACCTTCTTTAGGATGTGAATTACCATGTGAAGGTGTCTGTTTCATTGCACTGGCATTTGGAATACAATGATTAGATATTTTGTTTCTGTGCCTAAAGTGAGATGGAATGAGTCTAGATCTGGCCTTGACATATTAATGTACAGTAAATAATTACATTATTGCACTGACCTAATCAATTTATTCTGTTAAAATACTCTCAATACAGTCCAGTAGGAACCTCATTACAAGGAAAAAGGAAGAAAAATATTTTTCTAGACAAGAATTAGACATAGAAATATTGTATTTGCAATACGAGCAAGCCAGTAGTTTAGAGGACGCATATTCCCAATTATTCAATGTAACAAGTGAAGTTAGTTTACAGTGAAGTAAATGCTATCTGAATTACCCATATATCATGCTTGATATTTTCCCCATTAAAATAAGTATGGAAATTTAGCTTAAAGACATTCTAAATGTCACCTGGAAACAACAGTGCTGTGAGTGAGACAGAGCCAGAAAGGGCAGGTTAAGTATTTGGAGGAGGTAGCCAGAGGGCGAAGTCCTATCAAACAAAGAAAACTTCTGAATAAATTAATTTTAAAGTTTTCTTTCAATTTTTAAACACTTTCCTCTCTTCACCTACGATTTTATTATTGCTACTAAGTCCAAAAACTCTGAAAACAGCACACTTTGTCACGTGTCAGCATTCTCTTCTGCTACGAATGCTTTTCATGTAATTAGACAACTTTTCCCAGAGATGTCTGAGGGAATGACTTATAATTATAATTATAGATAAATTTATAATTAAAAATAAATAAAGTGAACCAGAAGACCATAGAGTAGAGAGGGGAGAGCAAGAGCATATTTGTATGTAGCATCATCTATTGATTGCAACCCTCTGTTTATAACTTCTGGGTTCTGTCCTATGCTTCCAACCTGCTTTTAATGCTCAGTTGCTTTTTTTTCTGATTTTGTTGTTTGCGAAGAAATACCCTGAAGAAGGAATGAATGTTTGTTTTTCACTTATACTAGGTAGGGACTCTCAGTCTCAACTGAGATCTTGAACTGGCTTGAAGTAGTGGAAGGTACCAACAGGCTTTACAGGGCTTACAGTGTCAAGTTCTGCTATGGTCACAGAATATTTAAGGGCTTGAGCAATCTTTAAAGTTTTGGGAGAAAAAAACTTTCATTTTCAACTAGAAACATGATGATCTAATTCAGGTTGTTTTTAGCTATCACCATTTCAGAGAAGAAAAATGGATGTTCGTGGACAATCTTTTCTGATTTTTAGTTACACTCAGTGCTGTGTATCCTTTGAACGATATAGTATAAAATACAGTTATCTTTGCTGCATTGCAGGACTGATGCTATGTTGGCCTTGAAATTTATTTGCACCGATTGATCAAAAGTGAATGTCAGAAAATCACGTGTCAGTCACAGCTAGAGATGTCTTATAAAGGTTTTTTAAACCTTTTAGGCCTATGAGAACTTTACATTTCTCTCTTACAAGTTGACCTGTTACATGGATCTTTCTGATGTCACGGTTGGATTACTGCAGTGTTCTTGATTGTGTGCTGCCAAAAAGGTTCATCTATCACCTGCAGCTAGAGCAGATTGCAGTAGAGTGAGTGTTTGCGGGTGTGGAAAGGGAGATTCTACTTCTCTCTGTTTTGGCATAGTGTCTACCTTTAAAATCTTCTCTGCAGAAGCATGAGGCTTCAAAAGTCTCCACAGCTGCAGAATTTGGTAAAGGGAGTTCTGCTGGTGAATCCACATAAGTCATAGCTCTCCATGGGAGCTTTGTGGCTCCCTTAGCCCGGTCTATCTGCAAACACTGCATGAGCACTTGGTGTGAATCTTCCTAAGCCTTCCTTCAGCAGGAACTGAATCAAATCTGACCCCTCTACCAACTTTTTTGCAGGCTTTTGTTTGCAATATGTCTTGTCGTCTTATCTCTTATTATCACAGTGATTACTCCTTTTCATAGGTTTGAGAAATTTTTTTTGAGGGTGGTCACGGGGAAAAGACCTACTCAGTTCACGCAGTTTAAAACAAATGAGAGAAGTGGTGTGTTGATTTGTTAATGATACATAATCAACGAGCAATCGGAAAGCTATCATTTAGGTCCAATATCAGCAATGCAACAGATAAAACACAACACTAGACATCTACAAAATGTTAATGATCACCTTTGTAAATACCTTCTAAAATGAATCCCCAAGCTAATGCTCTTCACCATATATTGACAGTTTGCTGCACCCCCTGCCTAGGCCATGTGGGTCATGAGCACTCTGCTCCCTTGAGGGAGTGCAAGGTCCTGCACCTGCACAGCCCTCCCACCTTGCGGAGATGCGGGTGCTCCAGCTCAGCGCCTGCCCACATCATGCCCAGCTGTCTATGCACCAACTAGAGAGTCCTCCATGGGTTGCGTAGCCTGCACTGTCGCTCCACTAACTAGATGTAGGCTACTTGTGGTGTCCAATGGGATACAAAATAATGCTATTTCATGAACTAATGGTTTTAATTTAAAACCTTGATATCTGAGGAAGTTTCCCACTCTGAGGGACTGTACTACGTAAGCCTCAAGTCTCTGAGCCTTACTGTGAAAGACAGTGTTCAGAGTCCTCAGTAACCAATTGCCTTTCTATTGTTATTGGGGAAAAACTTTCACAAATGGTGTTGCCAGTTTAAACTAGAAATTCCTGGAAGGACAGCCTTTAATAACCTCAGCTAAAGATGTGCTTTATCTTAATAATGCAAAGTGAAATAGCCCTCCCTGTAAGGTAAAATCTAAATATTGTCTTTATCTATTTCTGATTAATAGAACATAGTTAGCTTGGGGAATTCTAATCTAAACTATATTTTCTACAAGCAAAACAAGCTACGGTTTCTGGCAGTGTAAATGGACATAGCTCTGTTTTATTTCAGAACTGGTCATTTATATCGTTAAGAAACAATCATATAAATTTACTTCAATCATATCCAATATAAAGAAATTCAAAGAATATTTAATTCATTAAGTTAAAGGCTTGAAAAAAAACTATTCCATAGATTTATGGGCCAAGTCCATCTCTATTTTGAGAGCAACAACTTATAGCTGGCCATGTACAAAAAGTGACCTTCATTTACATATTATACCATGGATGTAATTTACAATTAAAGGATGGTGTGGCAAGTATACCAAGTAACATAAGATGTATGATGGATATTTTTATGGTAGTATTTTCTAGTACTGGGAAGTATCTTTCTACTTAGATTTCTTGAGCATACAATCTTACTTCATCTCGGTGTGCAAACCAGATTCTGGTAATCCTTATGTTAAAGTGGGATGAAGTTCACAGTTATTTACCACTTACACTGGTATTTGAACAAATTACATTTGATATACACTTTTTTAAATGTAAAAAAATATTTTCCTTACTCATAAATTTAGATTCATGAAGGAAATCTATGAGATCTTCACTGATTCACTGGAGGCTGAATTTAACATTGTGGACTAAGTTCAGAAGTGTTATAAATGACTTTGTAAGTCAGCCATGGATATAAACTGATGTAAATACTCTAGGAGACATCTGATGTGCAGAATTTAAACAGAAAAAAGAATCAGCAAGTGGGTGCAAAATATGATTTGGGGAATCAAGATACATTTATATATATAAAAATATATACAAGATATCAAGATATATTCATGTATATATAATTATTCTCCCCTCTTACCTCATCACAACTGTTATATACTTTGTATATCCTGACCTTGATCTTCCTAGAAACAAACCAATTGAGTTAAAACAAATTCATCATTCACTAGGAGACAGATATTAGGGAGACTCTGTTTGAAACAGATCAGAGAGAGACCTTGTGCTAAATTTAGAAGAGCTAAGGTTAAATCGTATTGATCAAACATTGCAGCTTGAGAGAGTGATTCTGAAAAGGTTTTATATAATTAGTATTATATAAGCTCAGTAGAAAGGACTGTTAGGAATGAAGGTATCAGAAGTAATAGTAACAGCCTTTGCAAATGATATGCAGATCTTTGATTTGCCTTTGCATGAGTTTTCTCATCTGTGTAAAAGGGTTGTCTGATGCTGAGAAGAATATTATGACATCCTTGTTAATTCTGCAACTGTTCTGGAAAAATGCTTGCGAATAACCCTTGTCCATAATGCACCATCTCCACATGATGTTACAGAAACAATCAATAATAAGACAAATGTGCAGGATCAGATGTGAATATTAGAGGGAAAGTTTGAGATAGAAGATCAAAGAATAATTGCCAAATTAGAGTGTAAAAAATTCTGTATGGTATTTCTGTTAAGCTGTGTTATTTCAGGAATGTAAAACATGACTAACTACATCAGCAGGTGTAGTGTAGGTGTAGTGCAATTATACATTGACATTTTTTACTGAAGCCTACAAAGTATTATTTTGTACTGGCTACTGATCTAGATGTAGACCTGATTAAAAATAATTGAAGGATCAGTTCTCTACTGAAAAATGCTTTTTCCCTAGGATTGGAATGTTTAGCAAGAATGGATTGGTTCTGAAGATAGTTTGAACAGACTAGTAGACTTTAATCTGAAAGTTCTGTCTTATGCTAGTGTTCTTTGTTTTAAGAAAAAACATTTCTAAATTTATTACCAATTGTGTTTTATGATGTTTACTATTTGATAATTTTAACAATTATGTGAAAGTTATATTCTCAATACTGTTAATTTCTTTAGATAGATTTAATCACTTTCAAGAAGCAAAACTTTTGATCATTGCTGTCTTTGAATTGTTCCTCATATTGTGTGTTAACATAGACTCATATTACCAACACATGTTTCTATGTTTCAGTCATTTTGTTAGTCTTGCTACAATATCAGATTATTCCTGATTCCATATTTTGTCCAATCTAGTTTGTAATGTTTCTTTCTATAAGCTTTTTGGGCTGAGGTGAGAAGACGACAATTCTATATTCAAAGTGTCTTACTGACAGGAGGCTCATCTTGATAATGTAGATATTTAGTTCTTAAGTGTTGCTGCCTGGGTCAAATATATTTGGACTGACATCTCATCCCTCTCATTCAAAAGCCCTCTGGTTGTTACATGAAAAGTTTTAATATCTTATGTTGTCTTCTCTTGCAAAGCAACTCCGGAGAAGATTTTCCTAGCTAAAACCAACTTCCTAATTAAAACTAACATCCTAACATCCTTTCCTAACAATTTTCCTATGACTAAAGGTGGTTAGAATGGAATATATGGAAGCACATTCAGAGTTCTTGCAAAGGACCATAAACTGGTACCAAAAATACCTCTAGCTGGAGCATAAAAGGGCAGACTCCAGTCTCCTATCTTCTATAGTGGTGAAAATGTTGAGTAACTCAATAAAGGTATGGAACTTATTTATTTACTCCTAAGCCAGTAAGAGTGAAATATTATTTCAAAATGAATTCTTACAAAACAGAGGAATGTAGAAAGACCTTCATTCAGGTGAATATTTCCAAGTGATCAGAAAAAGGTGCACAGTCTTTAAAAGGTGTAACATATGTAAGTACCAAAGAGATTAATATGTAGTATGAAAGGACAGTCCTGTCTGACTCAGAATAATGACTTTTTGTGTTTCTTTCCATCTCTTCTGGCTTGCTAATACAATAGAAAGTGATGATTTGAGGAATATAAAAAAGAAAAATCTTCAAAATACCTCCATATTGAAAATGAAAACTTTTACTGCCAAATATTAATCTATCTATCTAATACATTCTGCAGCTCTTGAGCTTATGTGCTATGTCATAGAAATCATCTTATAGATATGAATTGAAAGATAACTTTAGGTAAATCATCACAGGATGTTAGCAGTGGTAATTAAGCAGCACAACTTATCATGGACCTAGATATAAGCTGTATAATCAAGTGCTCTTTAAAATAAATGATGATAACAAATACAAATTAAATGAATAATTTCTCTATATTCATTTAATTTTCTGTGTTTGGTTACTAAAGTAATCAACAGTCAAAGAAATAACTCTGTAAGCCATGCTTCACATGAATAGCTCATTTCAAGAAAACTTCCACATGGGTAATTTGTTTCCTACATGTAAAAGAAATAAAAATTAACTCTTGACGAAGAAAGAATGCTGTTTCTCAGCAGTTGTTTCAGAAATGGTTGAGAACTATACTTGACCCTGTAATAACAAAGAACATTTTGAATGAGAAAATTTCTTCTTTTCTTTTACATAAAATGAAAGAAAACACATGAAGGTGACAGCTGCAGAAACAGCTTTGTCAAAGGGCAACAGAATAATGTTTCCAGTGTGAATAATGGCTCTCTTGACGGGACTGAGACCCTTTCTGACTTCTATGCTCACACTGCAGCCACTGTTATGTGATGCAGACACAGTTTAATGACTAACATGAGTACCGGTGGCAGCATCAATACGGAACAAGACCACAAAAGCCATCTAAATTGGTCATAACTGGATTACTAGTTGTATGATGCACTGTGCTGTCATGGCTAGACTTCCTGTTAACTGCCTTTAGAGCAAAGCTGATCATGTGTAAACTATTGAGTGGTCACTACTAAAGTAACATACTTCTGTAGAAGAGGAGTGATGGGACGCAGTCATACTATGGACCGGTACAGATTTTTGTGCTAGCCCAGGATGGTGCAAGAACGTAGATGAACAATCCTGGGTGGTATGCTCCCTTTTTTTTCCTTTGTGAGAGACCCCTTTCTGGAAATTATCTCAGTGGCAGCTGTGGTTGTTGTGAATTCACCAGTCAGTGACTTTACTCTGGGTGATGTTGTATGCAGAAATCACCTCTATATTAGTGATGCTGGTGGCTACCTGAATGACAGCAGAGATGAGAACAGAGTAGGTGATGTACAGTTGCATTGCCTATTAAACACTAAGAAAAAACATCTGAGGAAGAGAAACAGGAGAGAGAATACAATGAGGAGGGAAGGTGGAACATGTAAGGGTCTGTATCACAGAAAACAATGTATTTTGGTTGAGTTGCTTGAGTATCTATATGGTAGTTTTACTTTGCAATCCATAAGTAGGTTCTGGTAAAAAAGATAATTCAAGTATGAGACAGCAGTAGAACAGAGGTGGGAACAGAGATCTTTTTGCATAAGAAATCTCGTAAAATCTTGCTCTGGACAAAAGGCCTATTAGCAAGGTTTTCCAGAAATCTTCAGATGTTTGGTGCTGTGTAGGAATCATGTGACATGCAATGGCTATTGCATGTTGACTTGATCACAGACCAATAGGCTCATCTGCAACAGCAGCTGAACATGCCAGTGAAATTGTGTGCTGCATAATGATGTGCCTGAAAGAGTTTGATTTGGGATGAGATGACGTTACTGGAGTGTGGTTGCCAGCATAGAATCATAGAATAGTTTGGGTTGGAAAGGACCGTTGAAGGAAAAAGAAAAGTATAGTTGTGGGTTGGTATTGCTGTAGTGTGCTGATATTACCCAAATAAGGAAAAAAGACAAAATATACAAACATCGGCTATCGTCCTTGTTAGCACATTCTGTGGCACGTATTTTGCCTGTGCCAGCGAGCAGCATCCCAGAAAACACTCAGCCATGGTCTGGGTTACTGCAGACCAGGTCTTCTTTCCAGTGGTTGTGTTCCTGGCTCAGATGTGGCCACTCTGTTTTGCAGAAGAATAAAGTTTCAGTGTGTGGATATGAGTCATGCTGGGCCAACTGGCCTCCAGACCAAATATTAGTCTCCCAAATCCTGCTCTTTATCACAATCCCTAACTGAATTTTTATGTTTTCACAGCCATGGAATGGATGAGAGAGTTGTACTCACACGCAAGACGTAATTTTTTCTGAGAATATACGTATTTATGAGAGTTAAAAATAGTTGCCTGCCACCTGGTGTGTATGCCTTTCTTTAACCTCTGTCAGTCAATGAATGGAGAGTTGACCACTGGGGAATTAATTTCCTTACTTGACATATATTTAATATAGCTCTACCGTGAACACTCAGAACCATCCTTCTACATGAAGTTTGGGCTTCTGAAAGGTGATTGAAAGGCAAAGGAAAAAAATCTTTGTTATACTTAGGGATGACCCTGAATCAAAATCTCAAATGCAAACACCTTTAAACTCTTCAAATTGATAACACGCATTCTTTTCGGAGAACATTTCTACAGAAGAGATCGTTTTATTCTTTGGAATGTTGCTTTAAAAAACACTTATCCTAAACTCACCTCAAATATTATAGCACGCTTGTTTTTGTTGAATAGTTGGCACACTATTTCAGAAAGTTCCTTGTCTGGTAATTAATGATTCTATTTAATAAAATAAATAAGAAAAAATTAAAGAAATCTCTTCTCCAGTAGTCATTTCTCCTGTCTGTGCTCTCATAGCTTATAGTAAGTGTTTACTGTTATAAAAACTGACAGTTAAATCCAGCACAAACCCAAGTGGCACTAACAAGCAAATTGTTTCCATTTCTGAAACCTCTTGTAGTAATTGCTACAGACTCCACAGGCATTCCCTAGGCAAGAGCAGTAATGATAATTTGGTAAGTTTCTTTTAAGTAGACTTCATTTACAATAGCTAGCAGATATTTCTGCCTTCAGGGCTGAGGAGAGGTTTATGGACTGCAGTAATAGCTTCTCACTTCTAATTTTTCAGAAGAGGTTGTTTTAGTAGTGAGCAAATAGCCCTATGTTTTGCAAATGTTATTTCTAAATCATTAACATTAATACGTATTTTTTTCAATCCTGATCCTTTGTGAGGCTCCCAAAATTACGCATGACAAAACCCTTGTAAAAATTTCCAGAGACTATTAATTAAATTTAACTTCTTCACTCTGAGGGTGACGGAGCACTGGAACAGGTTGCCCAGGGAGGTTGTGGAATGTCCTTCTCTGGAGATATTCAAGACCCACCTAGACAAGGTCCTGTGCAGCCTGCTCTAGGTGACCCTGCCTCAGCAGGGGGGTCGGACTAGATGACCCACAGAGGTCCCTTCCAACCCCTAACATTCTGTGATTCTGTAATCCCTTCCACTCCTTTGTTTTATGTTCCAGCAACAGAAATATATGTCTTCTGGAAACACCCCAGCCTCTGGCAAAGGATTAATTCGGTTCTGTTAAACTCATGATTGGTTTTGAAGCACAGAAGGGAAGACCAACAAAAATGTCTCCCCCCCTTTTTTTAGCCACACCATGTTCTTCCTGTTCCATGCCATGGGAAGGAGGATCGACACTGGGGGAGTTTCAGCAGGTCTGGATTCAGCATCACAGAGTATTTGTACAATTGCCTGCCTGCTCATTACACCTCCTTTTCTCATCTTTATGGCACAGATGACGCTGCCATTCTCAGAGCTTTTATCCGCCGTGTTTAAGTCTATATAAACTGCTCATGGTAGCACCACGTGCAGAGAAGTGTGGCAACAGAGGTACTTCAGTGCTGGGCTCCCTGAAGAGCGATGTTCTGGTTGATTCATCACAGCCATACAACTGCGCACCATGCAATCACAGTCATACAGTCCTAGAAACAGAGGTCTCCACGCCTTAGTTACAGTTATATTGAGAAGACCAGGCTCATGGATGATGGAGATCTGAAGCACCTCACCTACAGCTCTCATGAGTCGCTGGAGCACCACAAGGTAAAGAAAAGTAATGCCCCCTGCTACGGAACAACACAATATGAGCCTGCCCAGCAAGCCAAAACACCCTCGGTCCCGGGCCTGAGGGGGGGGAGGAAATGCCTTTTGAAAAGGCAAGTATTCCCCTCTGCCCATCCCCAATTTTCCCAGCCAAAATTTCAATTGATGGGAAATAGCTTTTTCCCTTATATATCAGTGTTGGCAGAAAATGTTCTTGTCTTGATTTCAGCGCAATCATTTCCACCTCTTTAAGGGCAATATGGGCTTCAGGCTAGAAGAGTTTTAACGGAATTCAGTTTGAGGGATAACTGCTGAGCATTATCCTTTTTCTACTTTTTTCTTTTTTAAATGTTGGATATAACTGCCTGAGATCCACCTCCCAAAAAAACCCCACAACTCCTTAAGATGAATTTATTATATGTTTGAATATTCAAGAAGGTTAAAATAACTGATTAACTTCAAAAAAAAAAAACAAGAGAAATCACAAGTCTTCCTTATTTAACGTTAACTGAAAACACTACAACATATATACAGCAGTTTTTTAATAAAACAATCACTAACAAATCATTACATTATTATTATTACACTTATAAATCTAAACAGAATTGAAGTTACAAGTATATGGCATTAGACACTAGTATCATAGAATTACCTTTGAATCCTTAGCATAGTAAAGGGTACGACCTCGAAGTTTGAAATAACGCTTTTTCCACCTCTGAAAAGAACTGGTTTGCTTCAGTAGTAATCCTTCTTTTATACTTGTCTGAAAAATATTAAAATGCAGAAGACAAGGTAAACACATGTCTAAATACCTACACATATAGATGAAAGCTACCTTTTCTAAAATTTATGTTACAGCTCATATAACTGTGAATTTAAATTTGCATCTATGCACATTAAATTGAGACATTCTCTGGACAACCAGACTTTGCATTGCTCTTTTTTAAACAATGACAATGTTGGCAAAATGCTAATTTTACATGTAAACTGAAAAGGCAGTTGAGAGGCATATAATTATTGTGAAGATGAACACAAAATAATTCAATTGCCTGGACAGCTGCAAACCCACAAATATTAAAGTCAGCAACAACTGACAGTGGCACAACTCAGGAAAAAAAATGCTAAAAGCCATCCACACAAGGTCATTTCCAGTTCCAAATTTGATTATGTTGAAGAGAAAAACAATTTCCACATAGGCACTAATTCAACAAGCTATTTCAATGCATGTCTGATTCAAGCACATGAATTATGCCCTTAAAATAGAGGGAAAGATCCAGTATGATGCAAGTCATGCATGTCTTCAAGTGTGTTGCGGAACTGAAGCCTTCAGCATGAAATCAGCTTACCATTAGGAGTCATTATTACATGGAAAGTGTGAGAACAGTAACAGCTAGGGATATTTTTGCCAGGCAAATATTTTTAGTCAAAAACCGATTCGCCGATCCAAACCTTTCCACTGAAGACTGAACCCTGCCTACATAAAGTCCATTATTTGAAATGAGTAAGACACAAATTAGTATATTTTAAATGTGTATGCTGCTTTCACCAGAGTGTGTGGGATTCATCCAACTAATTACAGAAATTCTCCACTTAATCAGATGAAATGACATGACACAGCAGACTAATTGCATGAGTCTTGAAATTCATTTTCTTCAGCTTTGAAGCATACAAAGCATATGAGAAGAAGCAACTACATTTTGATCTTATATTCCAAACTGGTCTCTACTATTTCCAGAATATTTCCAATTTGTAGTGTAATAATGTGATGCAAATCTTGCAATTTCTAGACAATGTAATATAAACATCATTCAAAGTTATTTTAGACCTTTCAGAGACTTAACCAAGACCTGACCTAAAGTTCATAAACATCATCATCTGTTACCAGATGTCAAATTCTCCTTAACTTTTATGCAAGAAATAAAAATACACAAAAAGCAGAAAGCACTTTAATGTTGCTTCTATCTCCTTGAAATGAGAAACATGGCTGTTTCATACATACATCACACCTTTCATTTAGATACTCCTAACGTCACAACCTAAGAATACGGTCCAACGACCAGAAAGCAACTGAATTAATGTTCTCGAAAAAGCAACCTTCTAGGATGAAAAATCACAGCTGAAAGTGTGGATTTATTCCACTTTACTTCACATGCCAACAACACGGACCAAGGCATTCGGTCAGCCCTCCCGCTCTAGCTGAGGGGTAGCAATTCCCAGCTGAAAGGGTCTGCTCACCACACAGCACTGTGAGATTGCTTGCAGTTTTCTGATCAAATCCTAAGATAAGCTAATTTTACACGATCTAAATAGATTTAATCAGTTAGAAAATACAAACAATTATTCAAAGCTGTTTGCGGTAGCTGTGCAGCACTTCTGTTTCATACCGCTCTCTGAGATTTCAGAAGCTCATCACATGGGATGGGAGTAGACGACTTGTGAGTTTATCCACGGTCGGAAGATGTAAGACCAGAGAAATTCAGTTCCAAGGAAACATTACTCCACATACATGGCAGGCACCGACTTACTGGAAAAATTTCCAAAATGGAAGGAAATCCACATTCCTTAAAATACACTATGTGTACTAGGAGACACAAAACATACACTATACAGAACATAAGTCTCCCTAAACCTTGCACTATTACTCACTAAAGAATTAACTCTTTCATGTCATCTTTAAGCCTACATAAACCGTTTCTCCCTTTTCTACTCCTCCCTTAAAACATCAGCATCCCTAAAATCAAGCCAATAACTTCAAAACTAAATCTATTTTACAAATCAGCCATTTAAAATTAAATCCCTCAAGTTGGCAGTAAATGACCATGCAGGCTCTACAGAATGTATTTTTGTATCAAAATGTTAAAAGAATACTAGACTGGTAAACATTTACCTCAGAAATGTTCATCACTTCATTAAGTAAACATCTGAAATTTACATTTTACCACCAACAGATATAATGGGCTCAGGTTTGAGCATCTTAAGTAGACAATTCCATGGCTGCAGGCATCGAAGTTGAGCATAAAGCTTTGGCCCAATATCCTTAATTAACTTCATTTAGCCTTCAAAATGTGCAAAAAACTTCCAGCTGCCAACTGAGTCATTAGGTAATCTGCTAATAGTGCTTTCCTGAATCTACACACAAGTCACAGCACTTACAGTAATTTGAGATCAGAAGGGACCTCTCAGGTTGTTGAATTTGGATCCACATTATTGCCTACAACCAGGTCACGTGAAGTTTTTCAAAAGCACTGATCAGGCTATAGCTACACCTTAAGAAAGCGATTGGTACCTTTTCCGCTCCCAACAGCAATTAAGACAGCACTCCAAGATCTTTCTGTTCTGAGAAACCTTCTTCTAATTAATCTCAGTTGGGCATTAAATCTGAAGCATAAGCATTAATCACTGACAGTTATTTTAACTACTTTCCTACTGTAATTTAGGAGAAACAAGAAGTGCACAACCCACTATCCCACGCTACTTCTCACTTTTGCAGAATCACCTCTCATCTGCTTGCCAAAACCTCTGACTTTCCCATACAGCATCTTGTATCATCTAGTAACACAACATCCCTCCAGAAGTATGGGACTATAGTAAGAATGGAATGGAATAGAATAGAATCACACTACCCTAGCCATTAACAAATAGGAAAATGGTTCACAATATTACAGTTACAACATCAGTCTTCCACAGTGGTATACCTTCCTGAAGCAATCTAATTATAAAAATCATAGCTACATTTCATAAAATTAAGAAGGCATACATATGTGTTCAATTATCCAAGAATGTTGAATGCAACTCTACATCACCACAATCTAACTGACAAAAATAAATGGGATTTGTGGGTATTTTGATCACCAAAATATGAGAGGCATCTTTTATATCAGATTTTAAAATATTCACTATATAACCCTTGAAAATTCAAAACTAACAGTTTTAATTTCAAAGACAACCAACCACATTGCCTTATTTCCAATTCATTCAGTCTCTAAAGTCCCACATTTGTGCAAAAGTAAAACTTTTCACTTCTGATGCCGCTAAAAAGACTCAAAGAAAGGAGAAAATACTCTGAACTTGGATAACTACTAGTAAACTGTCTATGGATGTATTCTTGACAACTGCAAACTAAAACACTGAAAGATTAAAGAGAAAACTCTCCCCTCTACTCCTTTTCGGGTACATAAGAGGACGTGTTACTCAAAATGCGTCAGAAAAGTGAAGAAAAGAACATGAGGAAATTTCTGAAAGTGAGGAGAATGAAGAATTAGAACAGGAAATGCCATACAACAGGGCAGTCAAATGTAAACAGTAAATTAAGAAGGTGAAGAAGAATTTCAAGATCACCTTGCAACAGATGCTCATGTTGAAATAAAAACGTTCTTTAAATACTTTGAAAGGTGAAAGATAGCTAGAGGGTTGGAGGGATCATTTTTCAAGAGAGATATGAAAAGGGTCCTCAAGGATGAGAAGATCACAGTAACGAAGCTCATCAAATTCTTGGCATCTGTCTTGACCAATGAAGATGAGATGGTATCTCACACAACATGTTCATCGTAACGTTGGAACAGCTACACCAACATTAAAGCACATATACAGTAAGTACTAGACCAGCCAAATCACTGAGTCATATGGATCAGATGACATTGACCTCAGAGCCCTGCACGTCCTGAAAGGACCACTGACACTAACTTCCGATCCTGGTAAGACAGCAGAGTCCATACAAAAGAGTAAGATTGCTGAGCCCATATGCATCTGATGGAAAAAGGTCAATAGAGCTTTTGTAAAGGAAAATACTGCCTTGCTACCTGCAGGAGTTCAGGGGGTGGAGAAGAAAACACGTGGGTAAATGAAGATCCAACAGACTCAGATTTTCAGAAAGCCTTTGACAAGGGTTCCCACCAGAGACTCCTGAAGAAATTAAGTTAGAATTGGAAAAAGGGGCTTTTCGTGGAATGTTGCTCGAGTGATAGGAAGCACAAGTAGGGATTGAGTCACTCTGTCTTCTGAATGAAAAAGTCATAGCAGCAGCATTCCCAAGGAATCAGGTTTACCCAGATTCAGTGACCCAAAGAAGGATCACACAATGAAATCTTCAGATTTGCAGAAGATACTAAGCTTTTCTGAGTAGTCAAATTCCATGCCAATGGTAAGGAACTCAAAGGACAATATAAAACTGAGCAAGAAGGCAAAGAGGGGCTTCAACCCAGGTCAATGTAAGAAGCTCTGCTTTGGGAAAAAAAATGTAAACCTCACTAACATTCTTACATCAATTTTGAGTGGAGAAGAGACGTAGGAGTTATAGTTCACAGCTCTCTGTGCTCAACTATGGCCAGAAAAGCCAAAAAACTTTGGATGTCACCAAAAAAGTAACAGAACCAAGACAGAGGATGTCGTTTTGCTGCTATATAAAACACTGGTGTACCAGACAGTTCTGGTCTCTCTAACTCGACAACCTTCTACTGAAGAGAAGGTACAGAGCAGGCCACTCAAACAATTCAGAGGACAGAGCAGCTGCCTTACAAAGAGAGACTAAAAAATCTGCAACTTTGCAGTGTGAAGAGCAGAAGATCAGGAGGGTAATATGATCAAAGCTTATAAAAGCATTAAAGCCAGATTATGGCGAACACAGAACTACTGCTCACCAAACCCTACAATGTCAGAACAAGGAGGCACGTGATGGAAACTACATTGAGATCAGTTCAACAAATATGAAACGCAGCATATCTTTACAGAGCAGGTAGTGACTTCACGACACATGCTGTCAGAAGAGATTGTAGTGGCAGACAGTGTCAGCAAGTACAAAAAAAGGATCAGACAAATTCAAGACCACCACCTCTGTATGTGGTCCCTTTTAACACATCATGGGGAAGTACCAGGGGAATGGACCACTAAAGGGCAGTGTGGTCATGGCCTTGCTGGACTTCTCAATGACATGATCGGACTCAGGCATCAAGAGCTTTTGGAGTTAACAAAGGGAGCAATTGACTTGTGCTTATCAGACAGAAGCAAAGGGGGATGGCCCATCACTGTAAATCAAGTAATCTCCGGGAAGTGAGGGAGGCCATGCAGCCAGAGGTTGCTTAACCATTTGGCCCCCGGATGCACATACCAAGATGCCCACTCCATAGGACCGAGTCCTGCTTGTGATGACATTCCACGCCAAGAGCCAATCGACACGTAATAATTGACTTAGTCCCACCTCACCAAAGGTTTTTCAAAAATATAAAAATTGGCACTTGAAAACTCTCTGTGGGAGGAAGAGCTAAGTGAGAACCTTACCTGACAGACAGGTCGATGGGCCTGAAACTCTCTTCCCTCCCCAAGAAGGGACACCTTTTTGGTAAGAATTGCACCTCTGACTTTGTCAGACGTATCCCCGGGAACACACTGTTAACTAAAGCACTAAACCATTACCTTTAGCTCAACTTTTGTAGACAGTGCATTTATCAACAGCAATCC
>Ga0181612_152647_pt1 | contig 21458 bp, 12 predicted proteins | sample HoacroProtozoa21_FD_119630 | JGI IMG/M metagenome (GOLD analysis project Ga0181612, IMG submission 119630) | Hoatzin crop microbial communities from Cojedes, Venezuel. Combined Assembly of Gp0051906, Gp0051904, Gp0051908
AAAATACGAATTATGAACCTTGGGTGTTTGGGGGAAATTTCCCCCTCATTTTTGCCCCACACCAGGGGAATTTCTTGGGAACGGGTAAAAGCCCAGGTGTCCCCCCCCCCCCAGTAGATGAGTTATCAAAACTTCTCCCGTTCAGCAGAAAGGAGCCTCTAGACTAATTTAAAAAAAAAGAAAGTTAACACAAATTTTCAGAAGTTGCTTTGTGGTTTAGAAACCGACAACTCATTATCAGAGGTCTTCCTGACACTTACAAACCTAAACCACATTTAATCAGAACAGACTTTTTGAGAAGACCTCAAATCCCACACCTCTAGGAGGAGCTCCAGGTATTTTGGTGGATTTTGCAGCCTGTGCAGGTGTTCGCCACTCAGGGTACCAGGGTTCAAATGATACAAAACCTTAGGGTTCAAGTTATTTCAGAAAAGATCTTTAAGGGCACTGGAAAAAAACTATCCAGAAGAAAAGGTCCAAAGGGGTCCATGTATGAAATGTTTATTAAGGTTAGTTACAGTTTTGTTTTGTTTTGTTTTTTATTTCAAGTAAAGCATATTTACTTGAACTGGTGAGTAAACTGGCTGAGAATGTTTTCTTCTAATGTTGACAAACCAAAGTACAAAATTTCAATTTGAACCAAAGTGGCTTGGGTTCACAGTACTGTGTAATTACACACATCCTCATCCAAAACAATCAGAGGTGATTTACAGGAGTATGAGATTTTCCATATGAATATGACTGCATTTGGAAGCAGTTTGTGAAAATTCCCTTTTTAATCAGGGAACAAAAAAATAAGTGTCCTTTTTATTACTCCAATGGACTGCATAGAAACTAAGGAACCCTGACAGTGGAAAAATATTTTGCAGGGGTAGCTGGGCTAGTTAGTAGCAGACTAGCTGCAAATTTTAGAATGAGAATATGATTTAGCCCAATATGTTCTGTCAGTCCCATTGGCTTTAGCAGAAAATCTTTGTGTGGAACATCTCACTACATCAAGCCAAAGTTTACAAGATCTATGACTCAGAAGTAATCAGCTACTACTGAGGAAGACCTCTGTTAAACACATTCCTAAAATGACACTCCTAAAATGGTTTTCAGCTCTTGATGAATGAAAGCCATCATCACATTTTTAAAGTCTAGTTTGTTGTTTTTAAAAAGTGCACTCCACAGGAGCCAAACGATCGCTCTTACCCTGCTTTGCCAGAGAAAAAAAAATCAGAACAAAACATAGAGGACAATTAATCATGCAGAACACTTTCTCCTCCAAAATCCTCACCTTGGTGGAACTACAATAATCTTCAAATTTATCACACCAGACCTCCAAGTGTGATAATGCATCTTTAAAATATGAACTTCAAGGTAAAATATTAAACATGTGTTTCCTCCTCCTATAGGGTAAGTGCTGAAATGTCACACACTTGGGGAAAATGACCCGTAAGTGTTTTTCTTCCTCCTACTGGAGCAGCTAGTGTGGCGTGCAGTGAACCAAATCAACAATGTGATTCAAGCTGTCTCTGCAGCGTCATGGTGAAAGAAAGGATAAACTATAAAAACTACCCTCCTACAGCTCTTAGTTCTTGCTTCCCACACTTTAACATCTTCTGTCACCCCTGGAGCTGTTACTGACCCATGCTAAGCTAAACTAAAGGATGATAAGTTTGCTGCCTTTGCCCTTGTCCTAAGGGGCTGCACATTATCCTATCAAGCATCAGAAGCCATTTCTGTGGGATATTTGTCAACCTACGAAGTCCTTTTAGAACAAATGAAATAGGCAGCGAATTACAAAAATGTCATTCTCTAAAGGAAATGGATGAAGGCTTTTGTTCTCCAGTAATAAATAGATGCCATGGGCTTATAACACTATTTTTGTATTACATTTGACAGGGTTACTATTTCCAGTTCATTAAGGAAACAGCTTGAAAACTATTTTTTCATATGCTTTTAAAAATAATGTTTTCCCAGTAATAAATATAAGCAATAGCTCACATAATGTTAACTTCAGCAACAGGATTCGTTTCAAAGTATCGTATTAGGAATTACTACATACAAAATGGCAAGATTTAAACATATATTTTCAGCTTATATAGATGCTTATTTAGCTGGAAGGTGATGAGCATATAAGCAATAATCTCTGTCCCAAATTTTTAAAATATTTTAGGATTCTTTTTAAATTTATCTTTTGGTAGACCTGTTTTCTTGTTCATGATGGTCTTATGGAACTTCATGATATATACTCCATAGGCTAAGGTCAAGCAAAGGAATAATAACTCACTTCCTTAAATGAATGCTTCAAAGTAAATCTTCTATGTTTAATAGCAGTAAACAGAGGTCAGGATGACACTCTCCCAGGCTTGAGAATAAAGCTTGTGTGTTAATGTTCTCCAAGAATTACAGCTGCATCTCTGGGTGACAAAATGTTTGCGAAAGTGTGTCCCTGATAAAATATTTTACAGTGCCATGAATGTCGCACATTTGAATTTTTACAAAAAGCTATACAGAGGCTCACATGTAGAAATACACATAATGGTACCTCCTTAGTTTCCTTTGCCGTCAAATATTGTGCTAAAATGCTTCCTGAAGGTTCACTAACTACTTTTACACATAGAAAATTATTTCTGAAGATGCTGACTAAAAAATTAAGTGATATAGGATATAGTCACAGTAGTGAACTTATCTGCTATGTCAGTCATAGCATTTAATGTGCAAGGTTTATTTCTCTCATCATCCACTAATCAATTATTAAAGGAACACTTTATTTACATCAAAGTGCTATAATATTTCTTACATTTACAACTTATTTTGCCTGCAAAATAGTCTTTCAACTACTATATTGCTGGCACTAGTTATTCATTACGAGGGAACATTTTGTTAATAAGAAGAGCTCAAAATTGATTTTGCAGGAAGATGAATCAGTAAACCAGAGCATTAACTGGTCCCCTGCTTTGTAACTATTTCACTAATTCCAGACTAATTATATTCAGATCTTTATTAGTTAGACCTTTTCACAAAATAAGCTGGACCTGGACAAAATGTAGGGTGAACAGTGAAGAATATATTGATAAATGCACTCCTTCACTGTAGTGTATTTTTCAAGACACACACCAGTGCACGTTTCAGATTCGACTCTGTCCCTTCGTTATCATTAGTCAGGCAGAGACAACTAAACTTTACGATGAATAGCTCCCGGCAGCCCAGCACATTCCCTTTCTCCCCCTACACGCCAGAGCTGTATTCTTCCATGCATGTCCTCCCACCCTCAGGTGGGCTCAGACTCTTTGAGACCTGCAGTGGCTGGACCCTGCCAACCTCTGCTTCTGGGGGAGTTCAGCTCGCCTTTTAGTTCAGGCAACCGGAATTACTCTTGGCTTCAGACTGAACTGCTGAATTTCTTCCACTGAAACAACAGAGGATTTTTTAAAAGTGATTAAATAATTAAATAGACAAAAATGCTTCAAGTGGAAAGAAAAGTTTGATGTGACACTTCCAAAACACTTAGCTTTTGGTTACTTTTAATGAGAGTCTTGGAAATGGAGGTTAGACTTACAAAATTTTGTTGAAATGGAAGGGGATACTGTGGTGGAAGACCTGCATCAAGACCAAGCAGGTCCACTATTAAATTTCTTCCTCTACCTAACTGATAAAGCAAACAGTTTCTTTTCCTCTATGATTCAAAGCAGGAGTCATCTGTAGAGAGAAAGTAACCTATCGCTATGGCTACAACATTTTCTTGGAACACTGGAGGCTGCCTATTCAAAATCGCTCAAGAAGACCAGAGAACAGAACTATCGCTTCTGCAGGCTGAAAGCATGGTATGACCATGGGGCTTACCAGGTAGTGGAGGAACTAACAGCTCTGGTGGGGATAGGCAGCAAACATGGGCTTTTACTTGCTCTTGCTGTATTGCATATCAATATCAAACCAAACTACCAAATAAAATTCGGTTATTAATCCTGAATGTGATTTGATCTGAGGAGAAAGATATGTTTTTCTTCCTCACTATCATTCTTCCCTTAAAATGGGAGTTCTGTGAAACCATGTTCCAAGGGGATTTTTGTTGCTTCTATATTTTCTGGGGCAAAGCTGCTTTCAGCTTTAATAAGAGCGCCACATAGGTATGAAAGAGCATGTTAACTTCACACAAAGGTTAAAACTTTCATAATGTGTTATCTGAATAATCTTCTGAAGAATGTTATGTCATGTTAAAGGTTATTAACAATGTTGAGATCCATATTTCGGGATGCCCAGATCCTGTTTTTTTTCTGAAGTACTGAACTTCCTGCAGCAATTATGGATTTCAGGACAGATTGCCAGCCCTATTCACCTGTGAAAGCCAGGCCCACCTAGTGGGATTCAGCTGCCAAAAAGGTATTTTTGCAGCTAAATCTAATACACCCATTTTTGAAAAAAATCTGTCTTTGATTTTTAGTATTCATCGCTGCCTGCTCTAAAGAGTTTGGGGATATTACTGTATGCTGCCGAACAGCTGCTGCATTTCACTTCAGGCATGTATGAAGTGATCACCATACAGTTTTTCATACCAATTTGCTAGGTTTGCACAGCACTCTGGGATCCCGTAGATGAAAGGGACTGTATGGAGGTTAGATTACTATTACGGTGAAACCCGTGCTAACAGGCACAAGCTAACCTTAATCACCTGTCCTAACACCCAGTAAAATTTCGGTCTCTGTGAAAGTCCCCTCATATTAGTTACGCTATATTATGTGACTACCTGTTATAAGGGCCAAAATAATACTGGGCCCTTTGGTGGCTGATAAGAGGATTTTACTTTTGATAGTGCATAAACCCATGAAAATATTTAAGAACAGGAAAAGACCATCTGGTGCAACAAGCTCGCCTTTGCAAGCACTCGCAGCACAGCTTTTCTGAAAGTGGAGCTGCTATAATATTAGGCAAGTCTGAATTCTTTACTGTTTAATACGAACTCTCGAAGGAAAACACCCCAAATAGTAAACATGAAAAGCCATTTTAAGAGATATACCTATTTCACTCTGCCAATCTCACAGTTTCTATTACAATGGGCCTTAAAACGCTAGCTGTAATCCCGGAGTCAGCTTTGGCTCTCGGAACACTCTTCCATAAACAGGGAGGTGTCTGCCTGCGTTACAGCACACAGCGCACGTCTCACAACCAGCTGCTCGCGTGGCACTTTGATGGGCAGACTCTTACACAGAGCTCTGGCAGCTGGGAAAAATCAGCGATTTGGTGGGTTTACATTAAAGAATGCATTCATACCTACCCACACACAGCGGTCACACTTACAAGTGTGAGAGATATTACTGGGTCCTGTGGTTTTTCTTTCTTTACCATTAAACCCAGAGTGCAGGGTAGTTTCTCCACAAAGTCCAGTTGCTGCAAATGCACTCAGACACACACCCACACGCTGTGTTTTTGTACAGAACAGACAGGGCAAATAAAAACTGGACATGTACAATAACTGTTGAGATGAATAAGTTCATCACAATTTTCCTAAAGGTCATAGCTAATGCAGAGTAGCTGGTATCATTTGTAAGTAGAGTGAAACAGAAAGCAAAAGTGTCATCACATTTTAAAGCAAGAATTTACTTACAAACCCATGGTCCATAAAAACAATAAAAAACTCTGAAATTAAGTCACCGTTCAATTTTTTGTGAAACCTTAATAATAATAGCAATAGTAATAATGATAATAATAAAGAATTTGCAGTCAAACTTTGCCTTAAAGTTTAAGGATTTCTGTATGCTTGACAAATGCCAAAGATCTGTGAAGTGCAAGTCCTGCAGATAAATAAATTATGGCCTGGACCACAAGCCAGACTAAGGAGTAGGACTCAAAAATCCCCCTTCAGTCCCATGCAGTGACTATTGCACAGTTTCCCCCAAACTCGAGTAACCCATTCTTCTGCCAGCAAGGGCTCAAAAACACAAAGGATTTGATTATTATAGTGGATTACTTGAAGGATAAAACATTTGCGCATGCTCAAGAGCATTTGAGAACAATTGGTCTTCATCATGGTTGATGGTTATGAGTCTTCATGGCTTGTTTGGCAAACGGGATAAAACAAATTAATATATATTATCACTTCAGTAGGCAAGTAGAAAAATATTTTTCTTGGCTACTGATTCATGTATGCTGCAGCAGTGTTACATGTACAAAAGTGGGAGATGTTTTCTTCCTCCCGAATCCTTTCACATCTTCAGATTACCAGAGGGTAATGACCATGCCATGAAATCAAGGTCAGTTCTCATCATTTTCAATTTCCTTTCACAAAGAGTCAGTGTTGTCCAAGAACTGCAGTTTTCATTTACCAAGACACCTAAAATGAGCTAATATTTTGAGGAACCTGTGATTTCCCTCTGCTATTTTCAGCATAAAATGAAACTTGACTAAAAGCGAGCATTTCACAGCATTTGTCACATGAGCCCAAAAGTGCAATTTTAATGCTGCCAGACAAGGGGGAAACATCTATCACCTCACAGAAAGTGTAACTTAAAGAAATGGACATTATTCCGAGGATGCCATAAATGGCTTTTCACTTACAGACTCAGTAAGTAAAAATATACTATTGACATTTGATAATTCAAATCTGTTATTGTATACAATTCTGTCAGTGGCAATAAAATTAGAGGAAAAAAAAAACCAACAGGCAAAACCCAACGCAACAGAGAAAGTATTTATGTTCAGCTGTGTTCCCCTAACGTTGTCACACGTTGTTTTTCTCACAGTAACTCAATGCCACAGGGCTGTTGGCATAGAAAGGTCTCAGTTTAATCAGCACAAAACATCCAAACAAGTCTTAATCATATACATTACATGAGATAAACATTTACAAAATTAATATTGATGTTGCCTATGCTAGCAAGCCAACCTGTCAATGTAGGAGGAACGTACCATTTTAATAACAGTATCAAATGCTCTGGAGCCAATGTGAGACTGAACCACTGACCTTGCTACTACAACCAAGTGTTTCAGTGCCCTGGTTTTCCCTGGTGGCGGGCTCCTTATCCACACTGAACAAAGTTGCCCTCTCTTTAATGAAGGAAATCAGGACGTATTTCTTACAAAGCTTGGTTTTCCCATGTTCAGTCTTTACTGAGTTACCTTGAATATATATGTAGTGATATAGAAAAGTGATCTTCCTGACAGTGTTTCAGGAAAACATAATTACTATTTAGGCAGTTTTCATTGCTTTATCCTTATTTTGCATATTAGGAGACTAAGGTGAAACCAAGACAGAAAGTCATTTATTCAGGAGCATGAATGGTTTGAATTCGACCCAAAAGTTTGTACAGGGGCTCACCTACCCTTACCGGGGTAGCCAAGCACAAACTGTTGACAATGGAATTATACTCACGGACCCAGAGGCCAGAAAGCATTACTGCTGCTGAAAAGCAGTGAACGTACTAGAGAGGACAGGGAAGAGAAACCTCCACGCGTGGTATATGCTTCTGGAGTGAATCTCCTAACTCTTCCACCTACTGCATTTTGATCTGCATCATGGAGTGGTCTGAGAGTGCCTCTGCTGCTTTCCAAGCAAACTTTCAGCACATACCTGTGTGCTCCAACCCTTATTGGATGTTCGGTTCACAAGACCAGATGAGATGTAGCACTTAGTAAAACCTTCACAGGGCATATGCTGTGGAAAGCCAGGTCTTCAGCATCAACAGTTTAGCTCTACAGATCTATTCTTTCTGGGCTACACTACCTGCTAAAGGCAACAAAGCTTCTGTGAGCCACAGCCCTTCCTGCTCCTCATTCACTCCCCTGATGTCCTTTGCCCCTTGAAAATATATGCAGAAGTACACACAGAAAAAGAACTGAGGGGAGAAGTCAAATAGCTTCAAAGAAAAATTAATGATAAGTTTCAACTCATTATCCTCTTTATTTTTATGGTACAACATGGCTAAAACATTTTCTTTCAATATCCACCTACGTCTGAACAAACAGAAGTAGTATAAATGAGAAGAAAATGAAAGGTGAATGGTTAGGAGATCTGCAACAGCACAAACACTTTTTCTTGGATTGCTTTTCCCATTCACCCTATCTTCTGTTACTATTTTTTCACCAAATGGCGTATCTCCAAACTCAATGGGCTTTGGGTCAATGCTATTGCAGCCTTCACACCTGTGAAGTGGCTGTAATTCCTCAGAAAAACACCTACCATCTGCAAGATCCCCATTTCTTCTGCCTTCAGACCCAGTTCTGATTTTCATTTCCTTCTGGCCCAGTTAATTCGTCAGCTTTTGTTCTGTGCAAACTGGTTTGCTTAACCAACCCCAGCTACTTTGTGCCCCTGATTCAACTGCTTCAGGTCTCCCCTATAAGGCAGAAAGCAAACAGTGCATCGCAATGGATACCCCTGCTATTCCTCAGTCAGAGACCACAGAGTTGCCATGGGACACATTCCGACAAAGATAAAAATGGAGAAATATGACTTTTTCTGTCAGAGTACACACACTGCTCAGTGCAAAAGAAATGTCACATATGCCAGCATTCATTTTTCATACTAGACTAGTGCGATAGATAACAAGTCACATGAACTTTAATGGGCCTAAACTAATTTACACAGGACTAAATTTGGCCCATAGGAACTATACTAAATATGATCTTAAACTGATGTATTCAAAATATATAAATTAATATGTTTGCATTTCAGACTGATATTATAGGGCTCAGCCTATTGAAAAGGGTGCTGAAATATTAAAACCTGTTTATTAATATCAAAAAACAGCACGTAAGTTTTTTAATTGAGGAAAAACCAGTAAACACTGAAATTACTTCCAGCTACAGATGGCCCGTCAGGTCATTTTCTACAGAAAAGAATGAGCAATGGCCCTGTCACCCTGTAACGAACTACTTCTAATCTGCCTAAAACCATTTCAGGACCCCCTTGTGCGTATTTGCTCACAGAAGCCTAACTCCATCCATGTCCCAGCACCTCTCTATACATACCCAGTCTTCAGACCATCGTCCTGATCTGCTTGCAATCCCGTAATTTGTTCAGGCTTTTCAACAACATACACTTTACTTACGTAATTTGAAGGGAAAGAGGAAAGAGGGAAAAGAGATGTCTGACGCAGAACAGCATTTTTCCCTCCTTTCTAGTGGATGGGCAATAAAAGACTTCTGAAGGCAGTCCAGGGGGCTCAACAAAGTATCTGACCCTGGAAAAATACATTCAAGCAATACACTGTGACAAATAGTATTGATGAAGTTCAGGGGTGCACATGTTTGGAAAGGGTTGCATGTTTTTTAGTATATTCTTTCATATCTCAACTTAGTATATAAATTAAAAGTGTCTTTTTTACGTAAGTGTGTATGTCTATGTTATATGCATGTGTTATACATATACAAATATATGTTTACATGCAGAGAGCGTGGCAGGTTTTCCTGTTCCATCACATTATCAAGGAAATCTATTACCATGAAACATTCATAATCACATGCAGATACATACGCTCCAAATATCCAAATTAGTGCCTACACACACACACACTTAAACATGCACAAACAAACACTGCAACCTCATTTGTATATGGATATAGCCCTACAAATACGCTGCAGGATTCACACAGAGGCACACAGCGCTAGCATTATGAAAAGCAGCAGAAGCTGGCCCAGCTCTTCTTCCAGGGAAGCCCACGGTAACAACCTCACTGAACTCCACGGGAGCAGAGCATCATCAGTGCATCTAACGAGGCATCCTGACCACATTCAAACAGCTTACCCATAAAATGTATATATGCATAAACTATGTACTCATTGCATGCCAGAGGAATGCACATCTGCATACAGCGACATAAATCTTGAGCACAGAAAATATATGCTAAGGCTATAAAACCTGGCATGCTAGAACTCAATGGGATGCTCATATTAGAGCAGATGAGGTGGGTATTTTCTGAGCTTTTGTGTGCTTTTGGCTGTAACACAGGCAAAAGACTGACTGAGCTTCCCTCTCTAGTTTTGTTTTTCATCTAAACAGGGTGATGGGATGAGTACTGAACCTCCACCAAAGTGTGGAAAAAAAGCCCACTTCAATCAACAAGTTCAGTGTTTTCACAATTTTCAAGTCATTGTGGGTGATAAAATATACACAGTGTTCACTTTGGATCTGTAAAAGGCTTTTCCCCTTGCTACCACTCTAAAGCTTATTTTACATTTTAATACTTCAGACAGTAGCTTGTCCGGCTTCTTTTCATCTCTACCTTTCCCCCCGCTTCTTTCTTTCTCTCTTTTTTCAGCATTGTATTACATGAAATTCAGCCCTTATTTGGCAGGTTTTTATGCAGTCTGTGGTGAGAGCTGAATTCTGAAAATGTTCAGGAAACACTGGCTAAGTGGGGAAATTTATTTGCCTGAGCCAGAGATAACATCTTTCTTAGACTTCTTTATAAAACACTGGCACTTGTCAAGCAGAATTCTCCTGTTCCCCCTTTCCCCTCTCTCTCGTAAACACACACGTGCACGCTTATTAAGGATGCAGCAGAACTTAGCTGACACTATAAGCTGGAGTTTTTATTCATTCCGCTTCTACACTCAGTAGAGAGAAAAAAAGAAATCAGAGATGTTGCAAAAAACAATTTTTTTCCTTCCCTTTCCAGAACATTCAGCCCTTCTCATCCTCTTGTTTTTAAAAAGTGATCTATGCCTTCTGTGCCAGCCAGGCTTTCACATTTTTCTTCATTAGAAAATACATCTGTAAAGCAAAGTCAAAATTTTGGCATTTATTTTTATGGTCACAGGGTAATGTTCTTCACGTAACATAATCTAAAACATAAACAGTGAGGATGAAGCCATCGTTTCTCATCCAGGGCAGAAGACGAAATTGAAGAGTAGCAGCGTGCACACCGGTTCAGCGCTCTGCTCGCCCAGCACAGCTGCGTGCCCTGCAGTCTGGGGAGGACAGCCGAGGGCAGAGCAGGTGATTTGGCAAAATGATTTGGGGGTGGCGAGGAGCGAGGCCGAGGACGGAATTAAAAGCTCAAGTCTATAAGGAGAGAAGTTTAATGCCCGAGCGCTCGTTCTGAACTGTGACCTAAGGTTTGGCTGGGCACTAACCACAGCATGCCTCATCAGCTCCTGTCACGGGTACCCCGGGGTAAACCTCCAGCAGGGAGCCCGCTCCACAGCCGCATCCTCCGCCACCGGCTCGCTCACACGCTACTGAGACCCTGCCGAGAAATCAGCATGCAACCCAAGAAAGCATCCTTTCCTCTGGAATAAAAATTAATATTACTTGTCATATTTCATGTCTGAGCTCTTTTCATGCTTTATCCTCTGGTAATGAGGGCTAAATTACCAATATTAGTAGATTTTCATGGCTAGCACAGAAAGAGCTGTTACCAGAATAAATGTTTGCATTGCTTCTGTTGGACACAGGCTTTGCTAATGCAGCTTTGCTAATTATTTCTAAATAGGCAATAATCTGCATCCCCTAGTGCTGGGTAGTGGATTGGCCACGTACCTGCTATTTCCCTTATTTACATGTTTTACAACTTTATCAACTACACTAATTACACTCTGAACACTGTTTAAAATTTTCTGTTAATAGAGATACAATGATGCACCAGAGGATGTGTATTTATGCCATAATTACGCCTCTGTTCCTGCGATGCAGTCTCCAATTAGCTGTCGACAGTGGCACAAGCAGCTGCCTGATATTCTAAAGCAGTGAAACATCTGCACGGCGGATGATACGCTCACATGGATTTTTTTTTTTTAAGCCTAGAAATTTACACCCAAGGGAGTGCAGACAAATAGGAGCCTGTCATGTGTAGGGATGATTAGAAATCCTCACCATGGCAACATTGGAGCAGCCATGTCACAGAGTGAGGGGACACATGTCTAGATGAAGGCGCTAAAAACATTTGCCTTTTTTTTTTTTTTTTTAAGCTCTAGCATTCCCAACTTCCCTCCCTCCCCCTCTCCTTTTCATATTCTTCTCCTTGCATCTAAAGCCAACCAAAACAGCAGGTGAAAAGGCCAAAATCTGCAGCCCATGCAAGGAATATGACACAGTAGATTTAGTGTCAGGAAAACAGCGAGCAATCAGGGGATGCTGCCAGGCATCCACTGGATATTTCCTTTCAGGTGGGGGAGGGAGAAGGTGGAAAAATAAAGGAGAGAAAAAATATGGGCATCATTCAAAATAAAGCTCCTGTGTCTTGATCCTAGAATGACATTTAATAGATAACTTCCATTTAACCCTCATTAACAATTTTTCTCTGACTAGTTGACCAGCCAGCATATACTGTTGGGGGGAGGGGAGGGAAAGAAAGGTGAAAGCCTGGTGGAAGCCTCAGTTCCCAGCATACCCTTTCAGCATTGAGACATTGTATGTACAGAAACCGTAACAGCTGACAGATTCACTGTTTTCTCATCTTTATACTAAAAATCTCAATTGTTCAGACAAGGAAGTTAATTTTATCAGGCTCCTTCTGGGCCATAGCCGTTTGCAATCTAATATCAATTCCATATAATAAATTCATTATAATTAGTCAAGGGTATCATTCTAGGATACAGGCTTGCCTGAACTGCAGGGCTATGGCATCGGTTTGGATCCAAACCGGGTTCTTACCCCATCTACCTACCCTTTCTGTGACTGATCAAATAGACTTCTCCACCGACGTGTTCAGAACAGGCTCCAGAGCAGTCCAGAAATCCTGCAAAGCCAGCTCACCTTATAAGATTTCCTTCGTTCAGTCGGGTGGAGAATTTGAGAGACCATCTGTACTTGCCTGAAAAGAGCTCACAGCATTTCGCTCTCGCTGGATCCTGAGCCTCAAACACCAGCTCTAAGGTGGTGCTTCTACCTGTTTTTGAATAATGATATTTTAATAACCATTTTATTTCTAAACCACTGGCTAAGCTCTATGGTGTCTAAAAAATTTAGTGAGGCCTTTATTTTAAACACAAAATTCATGATTCTTAAAAGAATATATTTATGGGTTTGGTGCCCAGGGGTCTAATTGGTCTTCTGAAAAAATCACTGTAGAGCAGATAGCTTGTAAAAATTGAGTTACAGAGCCATGGAGAAGTACCTTGGTAACACAGAACCTCAAAAATGAAAGTCGCAGCTACTCCGTCAGTAGCTGCCACACCTGCAGACACACCGCAGACCTCAGCGCCAAGCTGCGCTCCGAGTCCCTCTGCCTGTGCTGTGCAAGTCAGGCCCCTCGTGCTACTTCTAATTAAATTCCAAGCAAAATAAGTAAATTAATTAACATTTACTGGCTTCAGAGCATGTGCTCTAAGTATCTTGAGAATGAGTAACTAAAACATTTTCGGAAGGTAATGAGGAAGTTTCCCGGCGTAATTACTGAACGGATGCAGAGAAACTCTGCCTGGTGTTACAGGGTACCTATGTCACCGTACCATGTGCATAAATTTCACTTGTTATTCATTGTGCATACCCTGTTTTGCTCAGTTCTCATACAGGAGAGCATGATATTGAGGAGCCACTATGTGTCAGTGCAAGGACAGAGTTTATCTGATAAACAAGTCATTTTTGGAAACTGCAGATGCTCCTACTGTGAAGCATTAAACGTGGCCCCTCTTAGATACACAGAATGGGGTTCTGGTCGACTGAGCACAGGCTGATAAGCTCTGCACAGCTCTGAATGCTGTTTGCCCACATACTAATGTTAAACAAAAGAACTGCAGACTGCAGAGAAAGGATGCGGGTCAGACAACTAAATTGCTTAAACCCTTAGGCAGCCTTCCGAAAAGAAAAGGCATGAAAGAAGCTGATATGAGCTTTTATGCAGAATTGTTCTGTTTATTATCCCTGTTAAGAAAATGATGGCAAGTATCTTGTTAAACTATATATTCCCAAATAAAACAAGAGGACAGCCACCTACTAAACAAGATACAATATGCCATTGGTCATTACATGATCAGCCATATATCTGGTTTACATTATTTTCAGCTTATGAATATAATAAAAAGACAATAATAAAGCTGTACAGATAATAACAAATGCTGTTAAATTGTATTTTTTGCATTGAGTCATCTGATTTGTCATTGGAAGTTTGCAGGTAATAACAGTCTGTCATTGTAGAAATCTGCTTCATGTTAAAATGTCACTACCTTGTATTAAAACTTTGTTAGAGTGCAATTGTTATAACTCTATTCAACTACATTATGCGACAACTTAATAATAAATCTATGACAAAGTATATCACTGTGATAACATCGAAACTTGCCTTGGATGAAACAGTGATATGATTTTAATACAAGATTTCTCCTATTGCTAGCAAAATGAAATACTGAAAAATAACACTTGTCTGAAAAATGGAGGGGGATGGAAAATGTACACGTTTTGGTGGAATCTGTGCTTTCCCTAAAGCCCACTGGGTTTGCTCACCCCAAACATCACAGCAGAGTCTTCGTCTTTCACTGCAGTGTATTTCTCTCACCACCTCTCTTACACCCTCGCAGATGCCCACACACATGCACACGCATGGAACAGACGCAGTGGAGCAGAAGGGTGCCTAAGGTTTGGGATGCTGAACTCTACCTATCAGTAGATGAACCACTGGCAAAGCCAAAGAATAGAGAGGCTGCATCCAGAATTGCCATAGCCTGTGTAAGGCAGAGACTGTGAATCGCCTGTTTATCAGGAAAAACAAAAGAATGCCTCACACTCTGAGACTCCTAACAGCAACAAAATTAAACCCTCTGCTTTTGTATTAAAAACGTATATAAGACATCATAGGATTCCGTTGTCATCTTCCTGACATATGCCTCATCTGATTACACAGGAAAACCGTTCCTAAAGAGGCATTGCAAGAGCGCACTGCGATTATCGATTTGAATACATAGGCACAATGCCACTCAGCGTTAATGCTCGCTGGGCTGAAAACTGCCGCTTCACAAATAAACAAATTTATTACAAGAAGTAGTGTAGCCCTGGTCACCAGGAGAACGGCTTCACACCTGGAACAACTTTCCTTCATGGGACAAGTGCCAAGACCATGTCTTTCTGCAGAGTCCTGTTACAACCTAGAAACTGTACGGAGTCAAGAACCCACTCCAGCCCCTTTGGTTCTTAAAAATATACATCTCTCAGTGCAGCCCGGGATGAATTCCAGCATTTGCAGCCCATCTCGTAGCATGCCAGTGGTGGAGTAGGGTGCACAGCAGATCAGTTCAAACAAGCGGAGACTTTGTTCAAGGACACACAGGAGATGTCACAGCTTAGTAGCGTAGAAGCAGTCACACCATCCCAACAGCCAGAAAAGAGTCACTGGACAGAGCTGGTGAGCGAGCTTACACTGCTCTCAGATAAAATTCTGCATTTCTAAATATATTTTTAAAATAATCAGAAAAGGTGCTTTTTAAAAAATAAATATATTTTTTTAAAAAAGTAAAGGAGAAACACAAATGCTATGCTCTGAAGTGGTTTACTACATCCAGAATGCAAAGTCAGCCCATCAGCTGAGATGTTGCAGCTGTCTCGGAGAAAGAGACACAAGGTAGTATATTGCTTTTTAAAATATCTTATCTGGTACTCACCATCTCAGTGAGAGATCCCCTTGCTACGTGTAATGCATCTATCCTAAATAATATTGATTTTTTCATTTTGGTGAATGGGGAAATTATTTAGCTTCATCCAAAGCAGACCTATTCCCCCTAAATAGATGAAAAAAAATGCATATTGAACAGGATACTTAGCTCAACAACATTTTTTGTTCATTTTTGTATACTTAAGCTTGTAAATTTAACAGTATTGAAAACATCACTGCAAAATACAGAACTGAAAGTCTTCATTTTGAAAAGCAGCTAATTAACTATTGCAACATTAATATTTCTCGTTGCCTCACAGGGCTTTTCAATCTGAACAGTTACTTATTTCATCCAGATTTTCAAATAATCTTGGTCAACCCAAAGTAGCCTGACATGTGGTAAGAAACAGCCTGCTTTTATCCTACAGCCCTGCCCGATGAAGTAAGCAAGTGTAGCTGTCAGTATGTTCAAAACGAGAAGCGGGATCAGAGAGATCAAGGCTGCCTCTGCATTGTGGTTTAGGCTGCTGGGCCAGAGAGCGAGTTCTATCCTTGGACTCCTGATCCCCAACCTGTCACCCTCATTTATAGATTAATCTTGCGCCTACTGTTTCTGGGTGCAAAGAGAGTTGGGATTTGAGCATGAGATATCGTGGATGTGCCCTCAGTCGTCTGAACTCACACAGGCAGGAGGAACTGAGCCCTGTGCCTATATTTACCTGAACACATGCACAGAGAAAATTCAGACTTGTGTATGCAGGCTTACGCTGTTGTTTTTCGCTAATGCTTAGCACTTCAAGCTGTTTTTACGCAGTTCTGCATACAGGTTCTATTCCTTCTGCAAGTAGAGCTTTTCAAATTTCTTATGTAATCCCTACAGGTGGACTACGCAAAGTAGATGTTGTGAGAAGTACTTCGTTTCACAGTTTTGATTATTTGGAGATTTTAGCTGCTAGCAAGCCTTTTTCCTCCCCGTCCTTTTAGTCTGGTAACCAGCAAGGGATGAATTCAGCTAATAAAACTGGACGATATCAGTATGATCTGAGGACTATATATACCTCCTGTTGTTGCAGATTTATTGCAGAATAAGTAGTCCAGTACAATCTGTAAGGTGCTCACAGCCACAGCATCTGATATTGCACTGTCAGAATTAGTCCTACCTTTAAATGACAGAGTACATGCACACTGCCTTTAGATTCAATTTATTTTTAACAGTAGGTGGTTTCATAATTCATTGGAAGAAAAATTATTTACAGCTAAGAGTCTTTTTCTGTGACTAAGACATTTCTTGATTTTATTTGTTGGGGTGGAAAACCAAAAAAACAAAAGGGAAAAGCTTTGTGAATGTCTATCTTACTTTATTCTTTTTCTCTTTTGTCTGTCTTTCTCTTGTGGCATAATCCAGTAAAATGCTGAGCCTCCTTGATAGGTAATGTTTCCTGTGGGATTTACACCTTTCCGTACCGGGAACATTACTTACTTCATCAGAGACAGACTTTATCATCCTACAGAATAATATGTAATTTACTGGATTTCGCAAATTTAGAGGTATGCTCGGATGTGATGTATTTCAGTATGTTTCCGAATGTATGGAACATTCTGTGCATTTCAATGATAGCACTGTAAATTAATGAATCTACAACAAAAAAAACAATCTTTTTTTTTTTTTTTTCCTTTAAGCCAGATACAGCCTATCCATTGCTGGATCATATGAACTTTATCCCTCTAGCAAGCCTACTCAGAAGAAAGCCTTGTATAATAATTCCCAGATGGTGAAGAATTGTTTTTATATTTCAGTTAAGGACTGAAATAGGGAAATTTCTCTTTCACACCTCAATTTCTGTGTATCTTGCACTATTATGCTCAGCTGTATTATAGAGCAAGAAGCCTTTAAAATATGTAAATTTCCAGATGAATTTCTGAACAGAGAATGGTCGTACAGACTCAACTCATTCCAGAAACAGAGAATGTCAAAAGAAAGGAAACAGATCAAAACACTGTTTTTGACATTACTTTCAATTAAAGCTGCATCTGTGAGGTCCACATACGCTTGGCGAATTTTTAAGGAAAAAAAAACACATAAAGGAATTATTTTATACTGGATGGTGGAGGAATACCAAATAAATGGCAAGCACTATTTCAGTACATTAAAATCCCCTCTGGTACTGATTTCAGAAGATCGCTTTCACTGTCTTAATTCCATAATTATGCTATTCTGGAAGGAAAATCTGACTTCCCACATTTTAGGAAAAAACTCAGAAATCTTATGAATCAGATGAAACAGAATATTGCTTGATTTCTTATTGCACCTCAGAGCCTCATTATTTTTTTATACTGAGTCAATACATGTATTAATTGATTGAAATTCTATTATTTCTTGTAGGATATTCCTTGGCAATTCCAGATTTCAAATACCTGCTCTTTTTAGAAAAAAACTGAGTGTCAACACAACTGTACATTCATGTGAACAACTCCCTCAATACTGCATGCAAATGATGCATTTTAGCATTCAAATGAGCATTTGAGTTTTTAAGCAGAAGTTTACACACAAGTGTCTGACATATGTATTCCTTTATATATAGCTAATATGAAAGAAGCCTCTCAGCTTGAGTTAAAGACTATAAAAACCATCCCGAAAGTAAGGAGAACACAAGCCTTGTGGGCAGAACAAAATAAGAGCAAACAAGAATGTTTAAAGGTTGCTTTCTTTCACAGAATAAGAAACTTTCAACAGGAAAAAAAAAACCAACAAAACAGACACAAAAATATCCAGAGCAAAAGCTTATTTATTTCTATGTAGTTTTACATTTTTGTCACCTTTTGATTCTTGGAGCAGCAGATTTTTTTGTGTCTAGGTCTTTGGTGAGACATTTTCCTGAGGGTCTGCCCCACATGGCACCAAATTCCTGCGGTGTAATAGACGCTGTCCTTGCCAAATGAGGCTCAGAGCATCGGTTCACGTGAGTGGCAGGAATTACCCTGGATGGCTGCAAGATCACTTTGCCAACAAATTTGACCTGACATCCCCAACCAGAGTTGATATATGTGCAGTAGTTACTCAGGCTAAACTCCTGATCAATATGTCAGATTTTAAAAGTGATTGCAACAAAGTAGACTCAGGATTATGAGGCACCTGCATTCACAGAGACTGTGGAAAGACAAGCCTCAGACACTTGTATTTTGCATGTCACGCTTGATGACATGATGAAAGATCTGAGCATAAGGCCAACACTTCCACTTCCAGTTTAGCTGTGACCCATTAAGCAGACCAAAAATGTACAATATGTGTAGAAAGCTGGCTAATAATGCACACACACATACACAGACTTCAGCTACCCAGAACACCAACACTTTTTGAAAATCACATGAACCTCCCAAACTGCACCATAAACATCCATTAACATGATAATACCCATTAATCCAGCCAAACACAACTCATTTGTCATCTTTCTGTTGCAACCCATCTGTGAGCGTGTAGGAAGGGGAGGGGGGGAATTCACAGTCTTATCTGTCAGGGGATTAGCTTCACAAGAAGGACTGATTTTAAGTAATTCTGTGGTAGGAAAAAGCTCATTTGTTTCCATTTATTGAAGGACCTTTTTAGTATTGTGCTTTCATGATCTTACTTAAGTCTTAAGCAAAGTAGTTAGAACGGGGAAAAGAATAAAAATGTCATCCAGCATTCAGATTTTCTTTTTGCTGTTTGCATCATGACTTCCTTATATTTTTTTTGTTTTCCTTGTGAATGAAGAGGTGCATTTTAGTGGCTATATTCATGTCTGATCTGGTGGGAACAATTTCTAACTTGAAAACTCTGTTTTTCTATATTCTGTTATTTCCATAGGTCTCTTCTCTTGGCTGTGAAGAATTAAGTTCATAAGGCTATAACCTAATAAAAGGCATCCTGGCTCCAGAAAGGTTGTGCATGGCAAAGTATAGATCAACATGACACAATCTCTAAACAACGTAAATTACATGTGGCTTAACCTCTTTCTCTTACAGATGTTGTTTCTATTCTACGTTATCATATATCTTCCTCTGTAGGTCCCAGAGAGAGAAGCATCTTCTTCTTCAGCCTAGAAGAATAGAAGAGGGAGAATATAAACATTTGGTACAGTGTGAATGAGAAGTAAGATTTGTTTAAACTATCTGAGAAAACAAAACCATCACAGAGGAAAAAAAAATCTTTCTTTTTTATGCTTGAGATTTTATTTTAAACATGAAAAATTAATGTAGGTGTAAGTCTTGTTTGACCCCCACTGAAGAATCTTGAGGCTACAGAGATGGTCATTTCCCTCTGCTGCAATGCAAAAGCTCCTATGCAACTCCAGTCAAGAATTTTTAAGGCAAGCTAGTAGCTTTGGAGGAGTGTAAAAGTACATTACTGAAGTGCTGAATTTGCTGCTACATAAAATCCAACATAACCTCACACAGAGAAATTTAGTAAAAGCAAAATTTTATTTACCAGCTTAGTTTCAAAGGAGTTTGAAGTGTTTCATTTTTCCCTCAATTCAAGAATAATTTTTAGCAAATATTTTGAAATAACACAGTATAGAACTGAAACAAAAAAGGGAAATTTTTGCATAAAGTTATGAATGCAGAAACAGACTGTAGATTAAAAGCCCAAATGTAATCTTACTAATGAAGTGCATGTACAAGGAGAACCTGAACTTTGTAAACATTATCAAAAAACATGCTATGGAGATAGGACTGTCCTTCAGGTGGGAAATTAACAAACACAGTAATTAGCTGAAGTGGAAATCTAGATTTGTTTTTTGCTCATAGTAATGTACTTTGCAGTTTTGGAGACCTGCACCTTTTTCTTTCTCTGTTAAGAACACTCAGAAAAACAATGTTAAGGTCTCTGCACAGCTACTCAGCTGTTTTTCAAAGATCAGACTGTAGGTATTGCTGAAAAGGGTCTTAGGAAAATGATGTCTGATACAATTTTCAGAAGTGAATTATTTATTACAGAAAGACCCTACTTTATAACGGAAAAATCGTGTGAAGTTAGTACCTTCGGTTGTTTGGGGAAAATAAAAAATATATGTCTGTATGACTGTGTATGTCCATGTGTAAACAACATAACTAAAATGCTGCAAAAAGATCTGGTCAGTCTCTAACATTTTGCCGCTAAAAAGTAATGCAAAGGATGTTTTTATGTGTTTTATTTTTTTAATGTTTTTTTTCAAGACGGGTGGTAGTATGGGGGCAGTAGGAACAAACTAACAAAAAATAATTTAAATTCCTAATTATCATATTTTCAGCAATTTTATTTAATATTTCAGTTCAGCTTCTACTTTGTGAAAAAATAAAATCTAACACTGAATTAATTTAATTGATAAATACATCAAATTATCCGTACCAAAACCTATGTGTTCCAAATCAGAAAGTAAAATATCCATGACATTATTTTTGTATTAATGTTTCTGTATGTAGTAGGAAAATCAACTGAGGAGAGCAGGGTAACATTTAAGAATGATCCTTTTAGTGATTAGAAGTTCTAAGGGGAAGAATACAAACAAGGGAATGATGTGATGGAGGAAAGTCTCATTTGTTTCAGCATCAAATCTCCAATATCTGCCTCTCTCCTGCACACTTACATACTCCCGTCTTCACCAATGTCATTGTATTTTGTAATCAACAACCATCTAATTCTTCAAAAACAGAAAATTCTTTAAAACCAGAAAATTTCCTCTAACTATAGGCCCAAATTCACTGTATAAGTAATTTTCAGTTCTCTGCAGTGAATATGAATGCAAATAAAATCTTCCTTTTATACAAAATTGTTACAATGATAAATTTACATTGTATTCATACATGAATGCAGTCTCTGCTTAGTTTCAGTGTACTACATGTATTTTGTAATGGAATTGTTCCCATTTCAGTAGTTGTGAACAATATCTTTTATATCTTTCATATGAGAATAGACATTATGAGACCATTAATGGG
>Ga0181612_123067_pt1 | contig 21456 bp, 12 predicted proteins | sample HoacroProtozoa21_FD_119630 | JGI IMG/M metagenome (GOLD analysis project Ga0181612, IMG submission 119630) | Hoatzin crop microbial communities from Cojedes, Venezuel. Combined Assembly of Gp0051906, Gp0051904, Gp0051908
CATTGATTTTATCTAACATTCTTTCTCCATGATGTTTGGGAACTGAAATACCACTTACACAATTCCAAGGAATAACTTCTGAAGAAAACTAATTATACTATTTCCTACAGCAATGCTTAATATGCAAAGATTGCTTCTAAAACTGCTTTTCAGGTCATCCTTCTTTTCTTCACACTTCACCATTCTGACTTTCAATGAGGTAATTTCACCCTTAAGCTCATTAGTTTCCATAGGAAATGAATTATAGAAAATGCTAAGTGTGCCATATGAGGTTTAACATCAAAGACATTTCTAGACAGACCATGAATATATGTCGAAGCTATATTTGGTCTCTGTTGGGTATTCTTTTCAGTGCTGCTGAGTTTCAGCTGCTTGCTTTCATTAGGTAAGTGTTGGCTTAGGATTTGTCTTTTTTCCCTTGCAATCCAAATTAATCTTTAATTGTTTAGAGTAAAATCTAATAACTGACTGGACTGTTTGAGTCAAATGTGGTTTGTTATAGCTGATGTACCATTCTCATGGGGAAAAAAACCCCAAACAGTTATGAGTAGGATGCTTTGTAACCAACTGCTTTTAAAGAAAAGTTAGATTTCTGAAAAGAAACCTCAGTTGATGTTTCTGCTAAGAAGGTATAAATGGATTTTTCTTGCTGAATGCTACTCTGAATCCTCAAAGTTAAGGAGCATTAGCTGCATGTTAAGTCTTTCGGATTGTTTTCCCAGTGAGCGTCCATTCACAGCAATTTTAACTACCTGACAGTAGGAAACGTAGCACATGGGATTCTGGTCAGCTTGTATAGCTTCAAGCTTTTGTTTTGAAGCTCTGTTTGAACAATGAAAAAATAAGGAATGCCCATGTATTTTTGTCCTATTCAAATCCACCTAACACACTGGCTGGAGGTATTGTCTAGTATATTCCAGGATAATTAATTAAAAAGTAAATATTATTCAAATCCAGCTTTACTGAAAAGAATACTCCTTCTGTTTGTTAACTCCATAACATTTTTGGACATTTTTTCCCATGCAATGTGATTGAAATTATTTTCCTCCTCTTCAGCAACTGTTTCACATGCTTATCCCATTTGCTGCTTAGTTACAGTATGCAAAATAGCACAGTAAACTGACTGCGTTGCCACTAAGGTAGAACTCAGTCCCGAGCCCAGGCATGAGTTGGGAGGTTTTCTGACATCAAAAAGTGGCAGCATAGCTCTCAGAAGTAATATAGCTGTTAGGAATAAAATAAATGCCATAAGTAATGATATTTTAAAAATTAATCCTAGTCAATGTTTACAGCTGAGAGTATTAGAGCGCTTTATTCCACCCAGAGCTTTCAGAATTTCTTAAGTTTGCGCTATGACTTTTTTGAGGAGTATGGGTGGAAGCTGTTTCTGTTCCTGGCGGAGTGAAAGAAAAAAAAACATTTCAAAACAGTTCATTTAGCTGGAAGAGGGAGAAAATACTTTATAAATTCTTTGAAGGTAGAAAATAAAACACAAATACGTCTTTAGCAGTTCATTTTAATGATCTGCCTAAAAAAGAAAAAAGGATCTTCAAAAGGCAAGTTGGGTACTTAGGCTTAAGCGTCCCGTGTGCTGCGCTCCTGGCTCTTCGGGGCCGACCAAGAGCGAGAGGATGGGCCTTGTGCCCCTGCAGCATCCCCCAGCTAGGCATGAGGCTTCCGTATCGGCCTGTGGCGGAAGACATCGCCTTGGAGCAGTTTGGGGCAGCAGCCACCCCTGGTCTGAGAATAAGCAGCACTGTTCAACATTGCACACTCTTCAAGAGGAGGGCCTCTCTCGGCACAGAGACGTGCATAGTCCGTGCTGAACGTACGAGATCTGATCTGGTGTCTCACGTAGGACTGGCTCTAGACTGCGACAGCAGGCAAAGGTGGAAGAGGTACGCGGTGATCAGCGAAGCGGCGTGCGAGAGGAAATCCAGGCTCCCACAGAACCCGGCCTCTGGCAGCGCTCTTCACAGGTTCGGAAAAAGCTGTTCTTCGGTTACGCGGGTAGGTGGTGAAGTCAGAGTACAGTCAGCGTAAACAACCACCTCATTACCTCGCTGAGGAGAACTCCGACGGGATCTGACCCTCGGGTGTTTGCTGAGGGAACGATGCAGCGCCTTTTGTGCTCCTTCCATTGCTGCTGCTGCTGGGGAGGCTGCTGTACTGGTGTACATGTGATGCACTGGTGCGCTGAGGCAATCCCCGTGTGACTTTTAGTCTTTCAGCAAAATAAAAGAAGTGTCATTACATTGTAGAAATGAATAGTTAAACACGCTTTTATTGGAAACGCCCCCTTTTCCAGCCCTTCAAATGTAGCTATTGTCAATAACTGAACACAAGTACTTTTCGAAAGTAGATTTTAGTACTTCAGTCTTTAGAAATGTAATAAGTAACAGGATATTGACGCTGAATTACAATGTATATTAATTTGATGCAGTGGAAGGTATTATTAGAGTACTGAAGACTTCTAAATATTTTCTTAAATCATAAATATATTAACTCTTCCCTTTGAATCATGTAGCATTAACTTAAAAAAGAAAACAATCAAAAAAAACCCAACATCAAAAAATAACCAACTTGGAGCCAGGCTTTTGTGCTTCAAAACTACGGAACACAGTCTGGTAATAACAAATGCGAAGACTTGTTTACTGTTCCTGTTTGAGTCAACTGCTGAAGGGCGTACACGTTCTTGCTTCCACTGCTACCAGGCGCAAGGCTTCTCTGCCTACCTAGACACGTCAACACACACACAAAGTAGGAGGCAAGCCCGACAATCTTGTGTTGCATATCTCAGACATTAATAGGTGGCAAATGGAAGTTGTAATAGCAGGTGAAATCATAAATAATTCAGTTAAATATTTCAGGAATCAGACTTAAATGCCTTCACACAAAAGGATTAAGATAACTCGATGCACACTGTAGCAAACATAGGGGAAGACTTGTATGGAAGATTTCTTTCTGACACCTGTTCTATGACATACTATTGCTTTAAAACAATGTGCTGTGTCAGCTGAAAAACACAACTTCGTAGGGAATTTCTTTCATTTAGGAAAGCAAAATAATGCCAAGTTGCGGGCCGAACATACGGGAGTCTCTTGCAAAGATAGGAAAATATCACCAGGAGGCAACTGAACTACTGATGGGGACTAGCAGGCTTCCCTTTGGTTCAGCCTCCCAGTGAATGCCCTGGACGTGTAATCGGGGAGGCCCAGCCACTTAGCAGTTCATTCCTAAAGGCAGTGAGCACTCCAAGTTTGCCCCACTTAATTTTGTCTTTTAAGTCTTGCCTGCTAAATGCAGGGGAATAGCTCTCTAGTCAATGTGCGTTCCCAGCAATAAATAGCTGGTGGATATAGGATCAGAGCAGCTGCGAATATCCAAGTGTTGGATGCTGAAGGCTATTTCTGGTATCTCAGTGTTTTTGTACACATGCTCCTGTTGCCATGAAGAGTCACTTAAAAACGTAGTGGACTGAGGTGTTTTAAGCCTATGTAGATCTAAAAAAGATAAAGCTACATCAGACCTTTATAGAACTAGCATCCAGTATTGCGTTGCTCAGTTTGGCTATACACTTCTTTAAAGAGTTAGGATACGAGATAATCATGGTCTTTAATATTAGAGATGCTAATGCTTGGTAAACTTTGTGCTAGAGTGCAGAATTTATGAAATGTTTAAAATTAAGTTTACAAAACTGTACGTGAACATGCATGATTGAATTCTTGTCCTTGGCTTGGCAAGGCTTGGATAGTACAGGCACACCTACAAACAGAATTTCATCCACAGCTCCCAGCAGAAAGACTCGAGGGATACCACAGTGACAGGGGACTGATTTGCATTTCAGATAGAAACCACAATGCAACCATCTCAGATGACTTTACTTCCTCATTCCAGAAAAGGTTTTCTGCAGTCTGAAATACCTTTTCAGAGGATGCTTTCTTGTATAAACCACATCAAAATTTCATGCAGAAGAACAGAGAAGAGATTAGTGAGCGTAAGGGAAGATGGCATTTGTGCTGTGCTGTGCTATGTGTAGTCGTAATCCCAATCCCCACAGGTGGGAAGCAAAGACCACTCTTAACAAAGTCATATCCATCTGTGACTGCCAAGCTCAGCTGCTCGGCACAGCTTCCACTCTGATCACGTCCCCATTGCCTCTGTTTTTGTGAACTAATGCTTCAGTATTTCTGAGGGCATCACTGGACTGTAGCTTGGCATAGCGTAGGAGCAGCTAGAGTCTCACAGTTCTGTGGCGTCTCAGTAGTATTAGCATCTACAGCTGACGAGCTCTGCTGGTCCCTGGAATAGCTAGGGGCCTTCACGTGACCTTTGTGTAAACCAGGGGATTTGGCCCAAAGGGGAAGATTTGACGTGAAGCTGGCAGAACTCTTCCCCTCAACAGTGAGAACCGCTGGCTGTTTGTCTGGCACAGCTAGAGCATACGCAGCATTTTGCTCTGGCATATGGTCTCCGCATTGACTAAGATGCTCTGCTAAGACCAGAGGCTGCTGATCATCTCCTTCTTCAGAAATGACAAAAACTGGCTTGTTTTTCTCTGCTTCTACCATGAGTTCCTTTGTTTTCGAACCATTGGCCAAGTTGATTTTCAGTGGGTTGGAGCTCTCTGGAGGATTTTTGGGGCTTTGGGTTTTAGCTGGAGATGCTGCCCCTACATGTCTTGAGGGATCCAAGGACCTCACATGTTTGCTGTCAGGGGAACTGGCTAAAAATCCAAAATAAGGGTTCCCAAACCTGGATTTCTTCAAATTGCAGGAGCTTAGCTTCCGCTGCCTTTGTGCAGACAGAGTGAGGGGGTAGGAGGCATTACTGGCTGATGAGTCTGAGTAAACAGTCTCTGATGCTCCTTCTATCTCAGTGGCTGAGATTACCTTTCTGGTTGGGACACCTTGGGATCTTGCAGCTGTAGGAAAACCCTGAACAAAATAATAATAAATTAGTAGATGTGCCATTAAAAGCAGCTGTCTTGAGAAACTTTGATCCCATGAGAACTAAAAGCTAAAATTCCTTGTTATGTTAGGGGTGAGATGCATTCTTTAGCAAAAACCTACATTATTACCTTCAAAAAGAAGAAACATCCTCTATTAGCTTTATAACAAGCTGTTGGTTTGATGATTACAGTCAGTATGACCTAGGTATCCCTCCCACACCTACAGATTCCTCGCAGTGCAATAGTAATATGTCATTTAAAATAAATTTAAGGCATAACTAGGGGAAAAAAAAGGTACATGTCAGAACATTTAACGAGATAATCTAGTCTGAAGGCATATTTTAATGTTTTTCTGGACTGGGGATCGTTTCTTAACCAGGTGCCAGCTGCTGGGAAATGCAGCTTCTTGGCACTCTAGGAAAGCCCGAATGAATTACAATACAGTCAGGCAAAAGAGTTTCCCGTACACCAAGCAAGATGGACTGAAGTGTGTACTGCACTGCAGGCTGCAGAGGCAAAGCAGCAGGCCAAGGGGAAAACGTGTCCCATCAGTGAGCAGCTTGGGGTACCAAGGTGCAGACCCCGGCCACCACGTCCTCCCCTCCTTGCGAGACTTACGCTGCTGTCAACCAGCTTTGTGAAGGGGCTGTTGGTGCTCCAGCTGCACCATTTTTTCTGTAGCTGTGGTATTGGAGCCAGGAAGTCGTGGAAAGTGCGGGTGCTCCACGTGCGCTGTCTGGGACAGTGATTTTCCAGCTGGACGTTCCCTTTCTCAACAGCGTCTGCTGCTGCAGCCGTGTGATTAGAAGTCAGCCAGTCAGACACAGAGGCTGGGCTTGTCACACTTCTTTTCATGTTTTTATCCTGAAAAGAGTAAATAAAGGTAGTTTATAGCATCTTTCATCAAAAGGTTTTTAAAACACTTTGAAAATATGCTGTTAGTGCAAGTCATTGATTTCTTCAGTGGTTCTTGGAACCATTTCTTCAGTGGTTCAGGAACACAACTTCTCCTCGTTGTGCTTCCAGCGTGCTGCCTGCAGTTCGCTGGCCTCCCTGGCCAGCAGTTTGACCTTGCTTCACCGGTTTCAGGTTTTACACTGAACTGGGAAATTTCAGTTACTTAAGACACAAAATCCTACCACTCTCACTAACCAAACACATCCAATATCTACAGCTTTGTTTTACTGGAGATATCTAACAGATCAAAGGAGGAAACTTCGCTGCGTAAAACATAGTTCTTCCACTCTGCTTGGCTCTTGGAAGGCCCCAGATGTGTCTGTCCTGGAAAACAAAACTTCAGCGGTGATGAGCCCCACTGAAAGAAAGCCAGAAACAAGCACTGAAAGAGTCAGAAATCTCAAAAATGCACGAGTCAGGAGGGAAGACTGAAGAAAGTGGTGCTCTTTATCCTATGTTAGGGAAGAATTAAAAGAATTAAAAACAAAGAGGAAGGGAATAATGTATTCTCAGTGTCTGTGGTGAAAAGAACAAGAAGCATGAGATCCAGACTGGAGCCAAGGAGATATCGTTTTATATAAGAAATGCTTCTCAGGTGGAAAACGTGCTTTAGCAGTAGAACAAGACATCCAGACAGGTGTAAAATTGGCATCATCGGAAGGTGAGACCGCACCACACCACTGTCACCAGCTCTGTGTATAAGCAGAGTTGCTCTGACATGTGGATGACCTATCAATGACTTCTAGAGATCTCTTCCATACTTACATGTTCTGATGTTGCATTTAAAACCACGATTCGTGTCCTTAGTGTTGATGCGAGTTTAGAGCCAGAAAAGTTAAAGAATCCCTGACCGTCCTATGAATCTCCTTTCATTCTTACCAATACTCCACCTGTTATTTATATGTCTCCTGTTCCACAACTCTATATGTATTTTTAATTTTCAGCTGTGCAAAAATGGTTGTCATGGAAAGAATGCAAAATCCACATCCCCAAAGTTTACGTAGTCTTTAATGAGGATCTGAAAGAAATCCCACACTGTCCTGGATTTAAAAGTCCTGAGAAACCAGAAATTTGGTTCAACTGAATCTTTCAAGTTTCTGCAAATCAAAGAAACTGTTAGTTAAAATGTCATTCTGGAAATGGATGGGCAGAGAGGCAAGAAATTAGCTACTACAGCAGAAAAAAAAATCTCAGTAGGGAGCTGGGAGAGGCCTCAGGCTCTGGAGAAGTTTGTTTTAATATTAAGCTCTTAGTCTCAATTTGATTGAAGTAACAATCTTTATTTATAAATTTAGAAGCGAGCTGTCTTCTCCTTAGAAGCCTCTTCAGGCTGTCTCAGGATTTGTTATTCTAATATTATTATAATTACCTCCAAACTGGTGTAAAAGCTAACTACCGGTTTTGAGATAGATATACTGGAAGTAACTACGAAGATGAATAATGTATTTTCTTGATTTTTTTTAAATGTTTTAGCAAAAAATGTTTCTTAAACCTCCATGATAATACTCTTTACTCAAACCTTCGCATCTGAAACTCTGAGACTTGTCATGTCTGATTAGAAGTCAGAGGTCATAGTTACAAGTTAGCTAAAGGCTGAATGATGACTTAAACCAAACAGGACTTAGAAAGCCGCAGCCCTCCTGGAAGACACCCCCGAAGCCATCTGAAAGCCATCCTGCCCTCCGTTTCCTCCCGCTGGTCCACGTACGGAGACATGCGTTTGCTCTCCCAGCTCTCGCCTCCTGGCTGGGGATGGGTTTCTTCAAGTGGGTTTTCAAAGCTAAAAAGCAAAAGCCAGTTTATCACTGGCTCCTGCCCAGCAGAGCTGAGGCTCACACTTACTGGGGGGCACAAGACTACAATTTCCCAGTAAAAATATCTGGATGATTTTTTTAATGAAAGCTCCTTATAGCTTGCTTTGTCTGGATGAGCATTTTGGGTGAGGTGAGCCTGACGGCATTATTTACTGTACTGTAAAGGCTCAGGATTTCACACATCTTTTCCTGTGAGGAGAACTTCTTAGCTCCTGCCAAGAAAGTGGCTACACTCCAGTGGATTATTTATCCTGCTTGCCTAGTGCTGGTCCACAAAGCCGTGCACCATTCCCTCTGCGGGGCGCCGAGGCTCAAGTCAGGAGCTGGCTGGCCAGCTGCATTTTACATCCTAAAACCACATATTTAGAAATTTAACTGTAAACGTGTTTCTTTCTAACATCCAGTAATCCTGAGCAACTCAGGTGACCTGAAGAGATCTCTTTTGAGAGCAGGTTTGTAATTAGCCTGCTGTGCTGGGTTTCCACCCCACTCGGAGAAGATGGTCTTCAGCTGTGGGGAAAGAGGCCCAGGGCTTTTAAAAGGGCCCTTCCACCCTGCCTGGGGAGGTTTTCTGCTCCTCAAGGGATTTGGTTGAGAGCATGGACTCACTTGTGTGCAGCATGGACAGCACTGAGAAGGAGGTGCCTCTGGAATTAATAATGTGGTAAATCACTGTAGTTCTTTGGGTTGTGTTCATTTAGAACTGGTTTAACACTATGCAATTTATTTTTGTATGTATGTATTTCCTTTACTAGATTGTTTGTAGAAGGGGTGGCAGAATGCAGAATAGAAATGGGTTTTTCAAGTTTATTTGTTCATTCTGACTGGAGTGGGGAAAAGAGAAAGGAAAACGGGTTTCCCTCCTGCCTAGAAGCTGTATTTGTGTGTGGCTGCCACCAGGTGAAGCTCTCTCCACTGGAAAGAAGGGCCAAGGAGTGCAGGTGTTCAAGGGTGCCCAGTCTGGGCACTAGTGCAGCTCGCAGTGCCCTGCTCTGCAGCAGGTAACGTGTCTGGGCAAGGGAAGGGACCAGGGCTGTTTTCCTTTCTTTCTCTCTTTACTTTAATCAGTGTGCCCGACTGGAGGAAAAGCTTAGCATGTGTCCTGCACTAGCCTAGGAAAATCCTGACCAGCCTGGCCTCCTGGCTAATGTCCTCCTCAAGTGCAGGGATACAGAATGCTTTTGTTCTGTAAACTGACAAAAGTATTATACAGACTGCCCTGGGCATGCGAGTTTCTGGTTGTTTCCCTTCTTGTGGGGAAAAAGAGAGCCCTGGAGAGGAGAGTGGTGACCTGGGAAAGGCTTCAATACAGACTTGTGATGGGTGTGCTCTGCTAGGCACTGTGCTCAAGGTTGAAGAGGCAACATCCAGACCTGAGACCTCTGAGCTATCAGCTGTTTCTACACACATAATTGGCCAGGAGTGCAGGGGGAAGAGCTAAAATAAGAGAGATCTCAGTTTTCTGTGTACGTATTTCAAAGGACCCCAGTGCTTTCACTTAAAGCGCCTGATTTTTTTGGAGCCTTTGCTGTTAATTTGTCCCTTAGCCTGGTGAGACAGTTAAACAGATTTCTGACAAGCTGAGGAGCTGAGCAACTTCCCTGGCCACTTGGTAGTGGTGGGCAGGAGCAGCTCTGACTCCCAGGTCCTTCAGTTGCTACAAGTGACACTTTTAATGGAACATCATCTTTGGCAATTAACATATTTCTGAGGGCTGGCCCTACTGCCTGCTGGCAGACCTCTGCATTGTCAGCTATTGGATCCAAGGTAGACTTCTGCACTTGCTCGTCTCCAAGCTGAGAAGATACGGGCTTGGGGGATCACAGTCCACATCATTTGATGGCAGCTCAGCTCAAGGGTTAGGAGAACTGCCTTGCTCAGCCACTAACTTGCTTGCAAAGTGGGCAGTAAGCATAAAAGTACAGGTATGACAAGTCCTGCCAAGAGGAACATCCCATGGCTTGCTAGAGATGCTAAAGAGCATTCCTACCTGTACTCTGTAGGTGGTAAAGCTCAGGCCACTGGTCCCAGGTCCAGCAGAAATAATAAACACTTCATCACTCCCAGTCTCAGTGGTCACTGCAGATGTGGAGGAGGGCACATCTGGGTCAGTGTCCTGAGGAGATCGTTCTGTGCTGCCTCCGCAGGAAGTGACTGAGGAAAGAAGAAAATCAATAGAGCTTGTGAGAGTCCAAAACACCTGTTTCCAACTCCTCCATGACAACCCTCCTCCCTCTCTCCCCAGACAATCTAGAGCAGGCTTTGGCTGTCTGTCACACCAGCCAGAACAAAATTCAAGCCAACAGTTTGCTCTCCTGAAATGGCAAGCTTCTAAAAACAAAACAAAAGGGGAGGGAAGGAACACCCTTGAGTCTGCTTTCTAATAAAGATACACCCAAACTGGAATCCCTCACACTGAACACACAATGTTGTGCTGCGGGCCAGAAGCTTGCAGATCTGCTCAACTCGTTCTTTATTTGTGTCCGCTCATCCCTGTTAATATAGGGAGCTGTGCTTTTTTGTTTAAACGCTAGTGAGGCTGCTCCTACAGGCATCCTTATGGGGCGGGGTGGTGTCCCCAAGGCCCATCCATCTGGTCCAAGCCAGGAAAGCTCTAGCCACGATCTTATTGATGACTTTTCCAAAGCAGGAGATGGGGAACTGTCATGGTTGGGAGCACAGAACTAGCTTTTTGGGAAGATGTCCTTGCGAGAGCTGTGGGTAATGGCTGGGGGTTTAGTGGCAAACTGATGGTGTGTAGCAACACAACATGAAGTAGCTCCCAGTTGGCCTTCATCAACCAAAAGGGACACATACAGTTCATGTTTTGTGACTCAGAATTGCAGCAAGTGACATTATCTGCAGCTTGGCTGGGGGTCTCTTGTTCTCAAAATGCACTGTGAAGTAAATGTCATCTAGAGCAGTCCCATCCATATAGCTCTTCAGAAAAAGTTAGCTCCAGGAGTCGAAGCTGTCCAAAGCCAACGTAAGCATTGTAAAACCCATCCTTTCCAGACAAGGTTAGGCACAGGGCAGGTGAAACTCTTCCACAATTTATGGGTCTTTGTAAGTTGTTTGTAGCGGCCTGGACCTGACACATTTGCTCTGCTAACCCAGTGTCTCCACAATGCCATGTGCTATGACGGCTTCTGTTGGCAGCGTCCTGGAGCTGTGCGTGTGTGTGCTCCTTGCCAGGGGAATTACCCTACCAGCAAGGAGGAAGAGCAGCAAGGAGTGGCTTCCACAACAAAGGCTTTCTGCTGTGAAGTGGCTCTCCAGCTGTGCATGGGCGAGACAGCGAGGAGGACTGCAAGGAAGAAATGATCTGATTAACTGGCCGGGGATCTATGCGGTGCCCTGACCTGCTCCCGCCGCTGCCCTGTGCTTACCCGCCTGCTCCCAGCTGACAGAGTGGTTGTTGTTTTCATTCTCCCGACTTGGCACCACCAGCTGGAGCTCATTGATATCAACAGCGGAGTTCTGGATCCCGTTCTACAACTCAGAACATGCCCCAGTAAACATCGTCAGATAAACAGTGCAACAGCCAATATGAAAGAGAGAAACAGAAATTGCTGAAGCCATTAGCACTAACCTCTTGGTCACTGCATGCGTTGGATGAGCTCCTTTTGGGGCACGTTCTCTGCCTGAAAAGGAGAGACAGCAACAACAACAACAAGCCCACCAGTGAGTTAAAGCTCCACAGCAAGGAAGGGTCTTGGCTGTGCTCATCCTGAGAGGGAGTCCCAGCAGGTTATGAGCTCTCCTGCCTACAGGAGCATCCAAAATACTTGCCAAGACTCAGGACAACAAAGCCTGAAGGCCAGGGGAGCAAATGATATGCTCATGTAGTGGAAAGTCAGCTGAAGAAGAGAAGGACCTGTCATCATCTTCCCATGATCACTGCAAAAGCAGGAACAGAGCTCAGACCTCTGCCAAGTCCCACCAGGCTCCCCCTCGCTGGCTGCTCTTTCATGTCAGTAAATAAACAGAGGGACTGAAACCCTGCCTTTGGTCTGGGCAGTGACATCGTCCTTATCCTGCTAGACAGAATATTTCATCTGCCTGGCCAATATTGCGTGCTGGAATATATTTAGCAAGCAGAGAGCATCAGATGTTGTTCATTTGTATGAACATTTTATTAAAACACAGTGCTACAGCAGATGAACACTGGGTAAACATGCCTCAGCTGAAGGGAGACAAACGCACATTCTTAACCATTTTTTTTCACATTTTTACTAAAACTGAGATTATGAAACAGCTAGTGTTATTTACTTTTGGATGAATAAGACATGAAGATGTCACACAGAGAGGCTGGCAGTAATGAATGTGATAATGACTGAGGCAAGTGTGTTTTGTGTTTGTGTACAGCAGTTCTCCATGGGACATGGGAGCATTAAGGCACTGGCCAGATAGGATGGGACCCATGTTACTGTTTTCCTTACTATCTGTGCTGTTGGCTGGCATTTTTCCTCTTCTTGTTGGAGGGGTTGGTTTGTGCTAAGGCATTTAATCTCCTCCATACAAGTGGTTTTTTGGTAGGGATGTGTTGAAGCCAAGACTTCAACTTTTCAGTCACCATTTCATTACTGTTTGTTTTTGAGAATGGGGACTCAGAGACCACCTGATGAGGCTGGCTGGGAGCCGGTGGCTGCTCCGTCTTGGGCATGGTGGATTTCATTCCTTCACTGTATCATTGGATCTCTTAAAAAATGCTTATTGACTGACAAGTGAATTGAGGAAGAAAAAAATCCATGATGCGCCCCTAGCGCTATTCCTAGTGAATACAGAGAAGGCCACGGAAAAAAAGGGAGAGTGAGTTGGCACTTGAGAATTTAATCCAGAAGAGTTACAGATGGATGGCTGTTACTCCAGGAGGCTCAATGGCATTGGCCACTGCTTGGGCTTCTCAAGGAAACTCGGGGCGAAAGCAGGGAAGGCTCTTCCTCAATGCACTGAATCAGGGAGGGGGAGCAGGGAAAGACTTCCAGGTAGGAGTGGTGTTGCCTTATCAAGCAAGATCAAACCAAGTAGGAAACACTTCAGAGTGAAAGATGTGTATGTAAATATTGCCCCCCCCTCCACGCACTAGGAGTTCTTATTGGGCACCAGAACCATTTCAGCAGGAGTGACCTTGCAAAACATGCCCCAGAATAATGAATTAGTGTGGCGGTCAAGGCATTCAGGTTGATGGTGGGAGAACTGTGTGTAATTCCCTGCTTTCTCCATGTTGCACTGTTTTTTCATCTCTTCCCCTCCTCCCAGCTCTCTTCTGCCAAAACCCACGACAAAAATTTAATCAAATCTGATATATTCCTATGAAATATTCTTGTTTCAAATAACTGGCTTGTTACAAGCAAATTTGTTAAAATATTCCCACTTGGGGATTAAAGAGCACAAAGGAAATGTTCTCCTCTAAGAAAACACAATTTATCACATATTTCTTCCACACTGAACATCAGAGGCATTGGCAACCCAGACTTGTTAGTTATCTGGATGGTCTTACTTCTGGGTTTGTTATTTGAACTTTTAGCATGACTTAACAAACAAAACGTTCAAGTTCAGAAACACAAATAAAAATGTGTTCCTCAGACGTGTATACAGCTGTCCCATTTATAAGATATTCATATTCTCTGGGACAAAGCTGAAAAGATGAAATATCCATTTTAAAATGGATGCAACTGACAGCTATGATAAACTAGGATAGACAGGGCAAGTTCTCCATTAAGAAACTGAAGTATTTTACATCCATTTGGCTCCTTCCCTTGCCATTCTTTACAAACGTCGTCCTCCACAATATTTAGCAGGCACCGTAACTACCTTGAAATCTACACCACAGTTTGGCAGAATGAACCAAAGGGAGAGTAAGGTGCCCCTGGCAAAGATCAGTTTTCTGTGCAAGTATGGTAGAATAAGCGGCAACAAGAGAAGGAAGAGTCCTGTTCTTCCCAAAGTTTAAATTAGGGTTAAAAAATGGTAACTGGCTGGAATGTCCCCATTTTAACTTTTTCTTCCCTTCTCACACTTTGGGTATTGAGCGTCTGATTTCCCCTGAACAATTTGATTTACAATTTCATTGGTAAAAAACCAACACACGCAAAGGGTAGGAGTTTCTAGATGGGGCCAACAATTTTGGTGGAAACTTGAGATTTTTTTTTTCTTCTATTTAGAGCTGCTGCCACAGTGCCTGGACAGATGTGCTAGTTTGCAGGACTGGGGATCTCAGTCTTTCTTTAGCTCATTCTCCAGCTGGACTATATCTCCTGTGGCACACTGCAGTACCTCGCCATCAAGCAGACCAGCGATTTAGATTGCTGGGCAGCTCATGGATATGTAACAGCCAACATGCAAATACACCAGTTTCCATCACTCGAAAGAAGTTGTAATTTAAAAAAAAAAAGTTGCTTCCAACTTTTCAAGTAAACCACAAAATTCAAGTCTGTTGGAAGCTTTGTGAAAATTGCTCTGCACTCCCCAGCTGGCAGCTCCAGCTACTTCTCATTGTCTTAGGTCTCTAACTAAACCAGCCTGATGTGCGGAGGGACAGCAACAGAGGACATGGCTACAACAGGCAGGGAGGGATTTCTGCGTTGTGCCTAGCACAAGGAGGGCAGAGGAAAGGTCTGGTTTTAGCCCAGAAGTGACTGGGATTCTCTAGGAGGACATTATGTGACGAAGCAAAAGTTTCACCCCCAGGTGATGATCAGGTGCGGCAGTGACTGGCAGGGCAGCTTGCACAGAGAGAGATGGCAGCGCACGATGACTTGAAGAAATAGCTGTACACACAGGGGGTTGTAACTGGAAACAGCTAGTTGGCAGGCTATGCAGATGTAAAATGCAGTTGCAATGCATGGGTTGCAACCATCGAGCAAAAGTCTGACTGCATTGGACAGGATTAAAATTAAATAAGGTGGACATGGTTGTTGTGCTTGGGGCTTGGGAAAGAAAATAAAAAATACCCCATTACTCGAGCCAGACCTCATGGCCAAAAGTAATTAGAATTACTGGCCAACTAACAACTGAAGCTTTCATTCCCTCGCCAAACAGCAAACAAAAGCTGCAGTGTGGCAGAGACTTGGAGTTTCCCCAGAGAGCTTTGCCCTGGCTGAATGCAATGAGCCTGAGCAGACACTGCTGACGACTTGGTGCATTGGAGTGGCAGTAGGTGCCAAGCCCACACTGGGCCATTTCTACCCCTGGCAAGGCAGAGCCTGCTACTTTTAGCTAAGCAAGAGCAGCAGACAGAAATGGAAAAAAGTATGGCTAAAGCTGATACCAGAGGAACAAGCAAAGTATGAAGAGAAAAGAAAGTGGAGGGCAAGTTTACGCAGCCAAGAGCTTGAAGGTTACTATTAGCATCCTTTGCAATGGCAGAGCAAGTATCATCACGCCTCAGAGCTGGTCCCTTTTCCGAGCATGCTGCGCTGTTAAAGCACCTTCATTTCTCCCTGCAGCCCACCCCTGGCAGTCCTGCTATTTTCTGCAGTGAGGACAGGCTGTGGCTAATACACATTTGACACCTGATTTCAAGCTCTTATTTAGGGCAAAAAGCATAAAAGAGAGTTTTATGGGCTCAAACTAAAAGAAGTTTACATGTGCTTATTGGCCTCTGCAGTCTTATTCTGAGCTGCAATAAAAACCCCACAGCTGGGAAGCGTAGGCGAGCTCCAAGCAGCGCCAGCAGTTCTGGGGCCAGAGATCAATATCCTCGAAGCAGTTTGCGCTGTACAGAGGGGAAAAAAGACTCTTCCAGCATAATACAAGTGAGGTTACTCAGCACAGGTCGTGACACCATTTTCATGTGTGTCAGATCTCACTGAAACGCTTTACGTCTGACAAGAAATACAGTATTGTAATCAAGGACTCCCTGGAAGAGCACGCGGGGGATACAGGCACCTGGGATAGTACATGGCCTTTCAAGAGGCTGCCGGACTAGGGATAGTCTCTATTTACATAGAGTCAATAGCTGAATGAGGTATATCTTCATTTAAAAAAAGAGTCATAAAGCAATTAAATGACATAAATGCCAGTGTTAAAAGTGGTGAGTCTAAGGACCCCTGGTAGGATCTATTTGCAGTGACCAGATCATATAAACATCTGTGTGGGGTGAAAAAAATGCGCTCAGTTTGTGTCTGTTGGTCAGCAACAGCAGAATATTACTTTATTTTATAAACATCTGACAAGCAGAAAGCCAAACTGTGCATGTGGGCTGCATGGCCTGACTTTCTAAACAGGCTACACAGAGTGAAGTCCAGCCTGTGGAATCTCAGATTGCCAGTGCACTTTTTGCTTTGAATAATACTCTGCTTCATGGATAGTTACAGGGAGATCAAACGGGTAATGGAGCAAGCACAGCCTGCTCAACATGTGTATCAGCGCAAACTGCTGCCATGGCGAAGGGAGCATGTTTCTGTCTCTTTTGAAGTTTGGCAAGGGTATAAAAATAAAGTATTTGGTATCTGGAAGACATTTTCCACCAGACGTTTTCCTTCAGAGCTAGCAAAAAATTGTGGTCTCAATTAGTGTTCTGCAAGCTCTTTAAAAAGGAAAAAGGTTAGTTAGATGTAACACGTGCAAGTTTAACTCTTAGAACTATGAAAAGCTCAGACCCCTGAAAACAGGAATTTCTATATACAGCAAGAAGGATTATATTTAAGCTTCACCACCTTGCCCACGTTCTCTTATATCCAGTATGATGGCCTATATTTTGTATTTATTCAGCAAGAGCTAGAAATGCAGCCTCCAAAAGGACAAGGAAAACAAAATTCCTCTATCCAACCAGCCTCAATGACTAGGAGTGGCTGGGCAACCCTTGGACCTTTTGGGTTGGAGGATGCCCAATAGATGAGGTGAGAATAGATGATGCAGGAAGAGAGATGACAGACCAGTTGCATGCTGCCACTGGGAAAGGAATGCTGTCGCTAATTCCCAGTCACCACAGTGGAGCTCTGCAAGGGACAGTGTTTGTTTCAGTTTACCTGATGTTTTCCTCCAAGTCAAAACATCTGAAAAATACTGTTTGTTTTGACAAAAACCTGGGGAGCTTGGGCTCTGTTTTGAATTTGTTGGAAGGAGAAAAAATAAACCACTGTTTATACAAAAATGTTTTCACTAGGGAGTTAGGAAGAAAAATGCAAACATATGTTGGGGGGGTGGAGAAGCTTTCCTCTGATAGAGAAAAGAAATATAAAATAAAAGCAACTGATTGGAGAGCTATGCTTTTGTCACTGGCAAATTTTAGCCATTTAACTACTTAGCATCAGGACCTGGAAATCAGCCACCCAGCCTGACCATCAGCTCACTTGATGGTGTCCTTTTGGTTGACATTTGGGGACAACCACAGGCTCTTTGCTCTTCCCTAGCCGTCAAAGGGATAGGCAGATGACTGCTTCGTGCATGAGGTGAATTGGAATGCAATTGGAATTAAAATGTCTGCACAGTCTCTTGGATAAAGCATGCTACAGACTGGAAAATATTATTTAATCTGAATTCTAAGTGGTAATAGTTTTGTTATTATTTACTTTTCTGCAGAGTGTTAGTGATGGTTAGAGTCAAACTGTGGAATTGCTGTGAAAAGACGCAGTGGCTGTCAGCTCAGCCTGCTCGGGAGACTTGGGGAAGGATGATCCTTCTGTTCTGCATTTGTCCATTGGCCAGTTAGTGTCCCAAAACTGAGGTCCAAAGGCACCACTGCCATTGAAACAAAATAATGCCCAAGAAAGTCCTCACCCTTCAGGTATTTCTTCAGGAAAAAGAAAATAAACTGGAGCTGTAGAACTGGGAGAGAAAACTGAGCCGCCTAGGGCAGGAGTAATGGTTGGCATTGAGCTCCTCTGTATCCACACACTTTACTATGTTTAAAGGACAGCAAGCATTAGCAGAGGAAAGGACATGTAACTTTGTTTTCTGGTCTTTTTCCTGTATGGATAATATCACATGCTTCAAAGGCTCAGATATGCACCATCTTACCTGCAACCTATGCAGAGGGCAGAGAGCAAAGCAAGGGCAAAGACGACGATCCCTGTTATAATTGCCAGCATCATCATGCTTTCCTTTCTCTCTTGCCTCACAGCATCTACAGAGTTTGGGTCGGTGATGTTCTTGTATTCGAAGAGCATTGCAAAGCCTCGGCCCCGGTTTGTGGTGGTGATCAGTTCCATGATAACCTCAACCATTTCCAGAGATGAACCAAAGACCATGGTCTTGTTTAAAGGTGAATTTGGTCCACAGAAGCGAGAGGAAAATGTGATGAGATCGGAAACATATAATACATCGTGGGGACAGACGTCCACTGCTGACTGAGGGCTGGAGGAGATTTCCACAGGCAGTATTGTTGTGGGAAGAGTCCAGCTCTCTACTGCAACTTCATCTCTCTCACTAGCAGCTAGGTGGGCAAGCAAGATTTTCCCTTTCAAATCTTCTTCTATTTCCAGGCCACTGGTATTTTGCCTCTGCACTGTGGCACTACCAGCCACAGAGAATGGCAGTTCTTCTGGTTGAGCCTCGATAATTGCTTTGGGTTCCTTCATCTGCTTCGACTGGTTTTCTTCAGATGCTTGTTTGGCTTCATCTTTTTTTGACGTGGCTCCTGTAAGTTCATCCAGGTGACTAGCAAGGTCCTTTGACTGATCTCCTGTGCTGCTCAGATTCTGAGCCACCTTCGACATCCAGGTTTGGAGGGAGGGTTTTGTCGTTTGGAGAGCAAAGTCTAGGTTTTCCTCAAGAGAAGGCATGTCCTTATTTCCTGTTTTAGCTGGGGCTGAAAAGCCATCCCAGGGGGTTGCAGTTTCACTAGAGCTCTCAAAAATGTCAAAGTCAAAAATTTCCAGAATAAGATGGGTTCTCATGGGAATGAAAAATTGCCAAACGCAGTGTGTCCCTGGGTAGTAGTTGTTTGGAAAACCTGGTGACAAAATCAGGCCTCTTTCCATCGATTCCACCACTGCACCACAGGAATAATATACCTGGGAAATAAAACAAATCAGCTTACATCTTGCCAGAGATGATACACAGGGTGCAGCCTGCTAGACCTGCTGAAGGTCCTAATTTTTTCTTCAGGGACTGGTATAAGATCATCTCAAGAAAGACGAATTCATAAAGCTTGTTCAAATCTATCCTCTACTTTCCCATTTGGAATGTTAATCCAATATGTCTAATAGGGCCAGCTAGTCTTGGAGACTATGGAAAGTGTATATTGAATGATCAGTCTCCACAGAGATATAAGCCAGAGGGCTAATTCATATAATCTTACTTTCTACTGCTGATCATAGTAGCAGCCATTTGTGCTGTTGGCGAACATACAACTTTCTGACCACACAAACAAGTTGCCCTAGACAGTTGGTTGTGTGACAAAAATCTTAAGAAGCTAAAGAAAGACTGTGTCACCACAGCATCTTGAACTCTGTGTTATTTTCATTACAAAAACAATCTTTTAATGTAAAAAAAAAAAAAGAAAACAACCTTGCATTAATGATTTTCCATGATTCATCCACCCAACTCATCTTCTGTTTCAGACATTCAGCCATATTTCCTTTAATAGGCAGTAAAATCTAGGTGGGTTTGATTGGGTAAATTGTCTCTTCTTCAAATGCAAAGCCTCTCAAAGTGGCTATAGCCAGATATCCATTCTCACTGGTAAGTTAGCAATCAATGTGCATTTTACATAACACAGCAATAGACCCATGTGAAATTTGCTAGTTGTTCTTTCTCATCAACAGCCTGCAGAACCCAAAGAGGAAGAAAGCCCGTAGATGGTGGCCCTGACTACCATGCTGCTTCTTCCCTAAAGGTACACGAGGCTGTTTTCACACATCATCTTTAGAGCTACCTTCTCCCAAAGACACTCTTGGAGCCTTTTTTCAAGATTCTTTCTTAAATTTGGAGAGCGCTGAGCCCTGTCTCCTCCTTGGGCAATTGTTTTTGAAAAGGGGGAAACGTAAGTCAGAAGCACTTAGGTCACAAGCCCTGTGTAAGAGCACAGGTTTGCAAGCATTAATTGGAAAAGAAAGGGAATGCTTTGGGTTTGGTAGGGTATTTTTGTTGGAAATGATTAGTTGTCTTGGTCTGTTATCTATTTACACACAAAGGAAGCTTGGCAGTGGAACAAACAAAGCTTATGAAGTCCATATAAAGCCATGAAGATCAAAATACTCTAGGTTTTTTTTCCTCCTAGTCCCTCTCCTTGGCTCATAATGACGTGGAAAGAAAAAAAAAAAAAGCAATGCCAAATGTTAGAAACCTTTAAATAAAACCAAAAAGGCAGACCTGTTCTGCAAGGCATGAACTTTATTTTCCAGCAGGTGCTTTTCATATTCTGAGGGATTTCAGGGTGGATGGTAGGACGGCAATAGAAAAGGACCAAAACAGCAACATGGCTGGAAACTGTATCCTGTTTTCAACTTGAAATCCAGTCTTTGACTTTTAAAAGTCTCATTTAAATCAAAGCTTATGTTAATTATAGTGGAATAAACTACCGGCTTCTCATTTAAGGCACCTGGGCTGGACTATGGCTTGAAGTCTCAAGTGGAAAAGAAACCACATTCATGTGCCAAAACTAGATTATTCTCTGTCTGATGCCTTTGGAGTCTCACAGCACGGAATACCAAAACAAGTGAATAGAAATTTACTGATCTTTCCTCTCAGAGGTAAAATTTTGGTGTTTAGTCTGAATTAGCTAGTTCATGGTAAAAGTCCAGGTGAAAACAGCAAAACTTTATGTCAGTTTAAGAGGCTATAGTTCCTAACATTTAGATCCATTCAATAATTCACATCAGAACTACAGATGCATTTGTTGTCACTTCGATTTTACTGCAATCTAGCTGGTTTCCAGTGAACATACTCCTCTTCCCTTACGAGAAGACTGCTCCTACACTTGGAAGAAGCAAAGGGGGGCTTTTCTGTTACTTCCCTCATATTTCTTCCCTCCGTCCCAGAGTATCAGTGCAGAGTTGCCTTTGTCCCATGGTACTCTTTTGAGCTCACTTTTAAATAAGACATTTGCATAGCAAGAAACAGTAAATAATGCCTAACTTTTCAACTAAAATATGTATGAGTTTTGGAGCCAGAATGTGCAGCAGAAGTGTTGCTATTGCAGGGTGGTACTCCTGGATGTGGGAGGATTACAGATTGGCCCAAACCTCCTTAAATTAGGAAAGAATGAGGGTTGAGATTTTATTTTGAGGAATATTTGAACTGATCTAGTTGTCTTTTTTCAGACACTGAGAAGGCGCGTGGAGGCGTTCGCAGCCCCACCTCTACTACAGAAGACTTTGTTAGCACCCAAAAGCAGCAGCCGTCAGTTCAGTGGATCTTGTGGGATTAATCACCAAAGTGCTGAATGGGTAAGTGCATCCCCCCACAAACCCCTCGCCCCCACTCCCAGGATAGGCTCCCTTTCCTGCCTGCATTTTCACTTGAATCTGCTATCGTTCGGAGAGAAATATCTCATAGACCCTGCACACATCTGAGGAGCCTCAGCTACAAACTGAAAGGCCTCTTGTTCCCCTATGAGCCACATGGCCAGCAGTTGGCTGCAATATCTAGCTGAATCCCGCCAGGTACCCTGCATCGCTGAAGCTGGGCAGGGGGGGATTTGTGCAATGTGTGCGTTCCAGAAATATGGCTGAAAGGTCATGATGGTGGAGGAATTGTTCATTTGTTATGGCTTGGGAGACTGAAGAGATTCAAGACTTGCTCGGAAAAAAAAAAAAACCACAAGGGGGAGGAAAAACACAAAAG